>Ga0182027_10011495_pt1 | contig 12511 bp, 9 predicted proteins | sample 712E1DmetaG_FD_121300 | JGI IMG/M metagenome (GOLD analysis project Ga0182027, IMG submission 121300) | Permafrost microbial communities from Stordalen Mire, Sweden - 712E1D metaG (Illumina Assembly) | ecosystem: Environmental > Terrestrial > Soil > Wetlands > Permafrost | place: Sweden...
CAATCCGTTCCCACATGCTATCCGACAGTTCCCAACTCGCTACATCTGCATATCGTGTTTTCTTCGTTTTGTCCATTCCTCTATTTTACTGCCCAAATCTTAGGTTTAGAGATAGGTTCTAAGTTGTGCAACTCAAATTACTGAGGCAATAGGGCAGTTGATGAAGGAGTATCTTCTCGACCCACTAAGAGTCAGCGTCATACAAGCGATACAAGATGGATCTCTTCAATACCAACCAAGATTTAGCCCGCTTAATAATGTAATGCCCTTTTATGACTTTGGCAGTACAAATAAGTATAAATAATATCATGAAAACCATTTCAAGAAATCAGACTATTTCGTATTTAATTTTGTTGTTTTTGCTTATCCTAAATATTTCTGAATCATCTATGGTCTTGATACATGATGATATTCTGCATCTCATTGCAAATGCTACCACATCTGACCCGTTGGCCAATTGGGTCGTGGCTTTTTATGGGCTAGCTTTGTTTGGCAGTTTCTCTGCAATTGCCGTCATCATAGCGCTAAATCGAGACGATATGCAAAAAATGAATATGGATAAGTCTTTTGTACTTCTGTTGTTGATCTGCGGCGCATTAGGATTATATTCTCTGCCCTATAACTGTTTTAGTGTCATAGCATTTCTTTATTTAGTTTATGCCATGTTTGGTAGAAAAATTAGATTTGGCATTCCTGTACACACCACTCTTTGGAGGATCGTATGGATTATTAGCATAATTGCCAGCATACTTTTTGTGTTTTATGGTTTCCTTCATGTGCTTAAAATAGAACAAAATATGAACTTATTCTTTTTTGAAAGCGTTCCTTTTTCGGTTTACGAAGAAGCAGTTTATAGGGGGGTATTATTTATGTTTCTAAAAGATTTGGAGTTGAGCGAACCAAAAATCATCTACATCCAGGCTTTCTTGTTTTGGATATCGCACATAAATTATGCACTCGAATCGCCTGTTTATTTTTGGATATTTATACCTGTACTTGGCCTGATATTGGGTTATATTGCTTTACGCTCAAAATCTATAACGACAAGTTCAGTAATTCATATCCTAGTAAACTTTTTCACAGTGTTCGTGTTGCACCCATAATTCCTCTGCTCGGCGAGGGTCTCCTGACCCCGCCGAACACTGACCGCAAGGTCTCCTGCACCCCTCCTCTTCCCCCTCGCCCATCGGGATAAGAGGAATAGTGCTTTATGGAATGAAAAAACGTCCCGAAGGTTTCTGGAATTCGGGTCGGTTTTCCACTCAAACCTTCGGGACGATCAATGCTAGTAAAGGGCCATCCATCAAAATAAAGCCTGGTTTTCCTGCACCCAGCGGAACAACCTCTCGATGCCCTGCTCCAAACCGATCTTCGGTTCCCAACCCAGTTCTTTCCTGGCTTTGCCAAAGTCCGCATAAAAGACGCGCTGATCGCCGGGACGCCAACCGGCACGCGCGACCTCGATCTTGCGGCCCAATAATTTTTCGAGCAGAGGGCCAAACTCCGCCCAGACCGCCAGCACATTACGCGCCCCGCCGCCCATGTTGTACACCCGGCCTTTGGCAACATCAATCTTCTCAATGGCGGCATCATAGGCATCGAGCAAATCATCCACGTGCAGAACATCGCGCACCTGTTTGCCATCCCCGTAAATGGTGATGCGGCGCCCGGTCACGGCCGCAATCGTCATCCAGGCCAGCCAGCCCTGGTCTTCAATCCCAAACTGACGCGGGCCGTAAATGCAGGATTGGCGGAAGACCACCGAGCGAAGACCATAGATACGGGCATAATCACGGACATATTGATCGCCCGTGCCTTTGGAGCAGCCATAGGGCGAATGAAAATCCAGCGGCTGAGTCTCCGGACAGCCATTGACCAGATCGGCGTAATGCCAGCGGGTGGCGTCCTCCACGACCCTGACATCGTCCATGCCGCCATACACCTTATTGGTGGAGGCATAAATAAAAATCGGATCATGACCCGAAAGCCGCGCGGCCTCAAGGGTGTTGAACGTGCCGATAGCGTTGGCTTCAAAGTCGGAGCGCGGATCGGTGACCGAGGTGGTAACGGCCACCTGCCCGGCGAGATGCACGATCACATCCGCCTGACGAGCGGCCTCCCGGATGGAAGCGGCGTCGCGCACATCGGCGACCTGCATGTTAAATGAATCTGCGCCGAAATCCTTTTTCAGCCAATCGAGGTTGCGCGGCGCGCCGGCGCGGCTGAGATTATCGTACACCGTCACGTTCGCGCCGCGTTGTAACAAGCGATGAACATAATTCGAGCCGATGAAACCCGCACCACCGGTGATCAAATAATTAAGAGCCATGATTTCTCCTTATCAAACATAAACCTGGCGCGATCATGCCTCACTCGCTCTTATTCCTAAATGCAGTCAACTGCCGATAAATTCCAGAAAGAGACTGCCCATCACGGATCAGCGCATACCCGCCCAGGACAATGGAAGTCAGATAGTTGATGAGATGGCTGGTCAAAGCCACGGCGAGGGAAGTGGATGGATCGTGGGAAAGCAGGGTCAAAGCCCCGGCCATGGCGCCTTCATACGTTCCCACCGCACCGGGCAATGAAGGCACGGCATTGCCAAAGGCGCCCGCACCGAGGCCAAACATGACCCAGGTCCACTGCAGCTGAGGAAAGAAGGCGCGGACAAGCAGGTAAAAAGTGACAAGGGACATGCCCCAATTCAACAGCATCCAAAATATAAAGCGGGCGAAAAGCCAACCGTCGGTCAAGACGCCGAGACCGGTAAGGAATGATTCGAGGAGGCTGCCGCCAAAGCGTTGGACGGAGGGCCAGCGGGCGCTGAGCTTGTGGAACGTATCCAGCGCCCATTGATCGTTGCGGGCCAGGATGTACATGAAAAGCAGACCCGCAACCACCACAACGCCGAGAATGATCGCAATACGATCCGCCCCCTGTACGCCGACCACAAAAGGCAATGCACTCAGAAAGAGGGCGGCAGTGATGGCCAAATCCACCGAGCGCTCGATGACAATGGTCGGGAGGATTTCAACGAACTTCAACTCCGTCCTGAGGCTGAGCATATAGGCGCGCCCCAATTCGCCGAGGCGGAACGGCAAAATGGCATTGAGTAAATAACCAATATTCAAGCTGTGGAACACTTCCCAATACGGGGCGCGGTCACGCAATAAGGTGCGCCAGATAACGGCACGCACATATAACCAGCCGAAGGCCAATGCTACTGCGATGATAATAATGCGATAATCTGCCGCACGGAGGGCGGCGAGCATTTTGGGCAGGTCAACAAAATATAAAATGGCGGCAATCAGCAGAATGCTAATGAGCGCGCCGGGAAGCCAGCGTTTTACGTTCTTCATAATCCTCTACCAGAGAGACACGCAGACACAGGGATTTAATTTCGACCTTGTGTCCCGGCAACTCCCGGAAACCTTCACTCCTCTTCCAATTTAAGTACAGCCATAAAAGCCTCCTGGGGGATCTCCACGTTCCCGACCATCTTGAGGCGCTTCTTGCCGCGCTTTTGTTTTTCCAACAGTTTCTTTTTGCGGGAGATATCACCGCCATAACATTTGGCCAGCACGTCCTTGCGGGTGGCCCTGACGTTGGCGCGGCTGATGATGCGCCCGCCAGCCGAGGCCTGAATGGCAACATCAAACAACTGGCGCGGGATGATCCCCTTGAGCTTGGTGATCATGCGCTGGCCCTTGAAGAACGCATCCTTCTTATGGACAATGGCCGCCAGCGCGTCCACCGGCTCGCCGTTGACGAGGATTTCCAGCTTCTGCAATTCATCGGGACGATATTCCAGAAATTGATAATCGAGGCTGGCATAGCCCTTGGTACGCGACTTCAATTCGTCAAAGAAGTCCACAATGATCTCGGAAAGCGGAATTTCAAAATTAAGCTGGACGCGGTGCGGTGCCGGGTATTCCTGCGACTTGAAGATACCGCGCCGCTTGGTCACCAGTTCCATGATCGGGCCGTAATAATCGGTGGGCGTGATGATCTCAATCGTCATCCAGGGTTCGCGGATCTCAACAATCTTCGATTCGTCCTCGGGCAGATCGGCAGGCGAATCGACCGTGATGACCTCGTCGCCGATCATCAACACTTCATATTCCACAGAGGGGGCCGTAAAAAGCACATCCAGCAGGTATTCGCGCTCGATGCGCTCCTGAATGATCTCCATGTGGAAAAGGCCGAGGAAACCGGCGCGAAAGCCAAAGCCCAGGGCCTGGGAGGTCTCAGGCTGGAATGTCAAAGAAGCATCGTTGAGTTGAAGCTTATCGAGCGACTCGCGCAGTTCAGGATAATCATCGGCTTCGACGGGATAGATACCGGCGAAGACCATGGGCTTGGGATGGCGGTAACCGGGCAAAGGCCCGGCGGCGGGATGAGCAGCCAGCGTCATGGTGTCGCCGACACGGCAATCGTGAACGGTCTTGAGTCCGGTGGCGATATAACCGACCTCGCCGGCCTTCAAGCTTTGCACAGGGGTCATACCCGGCGTAAAGATGCCAATCTCGACCGGCTTCACATCGGCCTGGGTGGCAAACATGTGCAGGGTGTCCGTGGGTTTGATGGAGCCTTCGATGACGCGGATATAGGCGATGACACCCTTGTATGAATCGTAATGCGAATCAAAAATCAGGGCACGCAGGGGTTTATCCGATTCATCCTTTGGCGGAGGGACGCGGGCAACAATGGATTCGAGCACCTGATCCACGTTCAAGCCATCCTTGGCGGAGATGCGAATCACATCGTCCGCAGGCACACCCAGCAATGAGGCGATATCCTCGGCAACTTCCGCAGGGCGGGCGGAAGGCAGGTCAATTTTGTTGATGACAGGAATGATGACGAGGTCGGCATCCAGGGCCTGATAAAGATTGGCAAGGGTCTGGGCTTCGATGCCCTGCGTGGCATCCACAACCAGGACGGCGCCTTCACAGGCCTTGAGGGCGCGGCTGACTTCGTAACCGAAATCCACATGACCGGGCGTATCAATCAGGTTGAGCTCATAGGCATCGCCGTCTTTGGAGACATAATTCATGCGCACGGCGGAGGCTTTGATGGTGACGCCTTTTTCGCGTTCGAGGTCCATTGTATCCAAAATCTGTTCGGTGGTATCACGGTCGGAAACGGTGCCGGTTAAATGCAACAAACGGTCGGCCAGGGTGGATTTGCCGTGGTCCACATGGGCGATGATACAGAAATTGCGAATATGCGTGGTCATGGAAGCGCGGAAAGTATAACCGATTTGTACGGTTGGGAATGGTAATTGGGAAATGGGAAATCGATATTAGATATTCGGGAATCGTGAATGGGAAATGGAGAATGGAAGGAGAGCAAAACGCAAAGCGAAAAACGTAAAGATGGGAAATCGGGAATCGTTTTTCGTTATTCGGGAATGGTGGCTGATGGCTGATAGCTGATAACTGATTGCTGATCGCTGACGGTCTTGATACGCTGCGCTACTCGACCATTCGCTCAGGGAGATGGAAAGTTGACTTACATTCCGATCTGGGCGAGGAGCTGGCGATAATCCTGGGCGTTGGAAGGATTCATCGAGAGGATCTGATTAATCACGTCCGCGGCATCCTTCTTTTTTCCTGCGGTCAAGAGGGCTTCGCCAAGCTCATCGAGTTGAGCGATGGCGTCATCGGTGCGCCCAAGCCGGTGAAGCTGTTCGGCAAGCTTCCGGCGAAAGACCGGTAGATCCGGATGTTCCTTGATCAATTCGCCGAGGAAAGTCAGGACATCATTGGCCTTTGAGCTCGAATCCAAATAGGCAATAAAGCTTTCGAGTTCGGCCATGGCCTGAGGCTGCTGGCCCAGGCGCATGTAAAGCTCGATCAACTGCTTGTGCGTGCCCTGGTCGTCCGGGCGCAGGGTGCGGATCTGTTCAAAGACACGCACGGCCTGTTTCAAGTCGAGGCGCTGCATGTCAATATCGGCCATACGCTGGAGGATGTGTACATTCCACTTGTGGTCGGCGTTGGATTGCTGGATCAGGTGCAGGGCGGTGGTATAGGTCTTGCGCGCCATATCCAATTCGGCGAGGCGATAATAAAGTTCGGCCAATTCAAGATATTCGTTGACGGCCTCATCCACCTGGCCGCGCGCCACCAACTGATCAATGAGACGCGTGCGCGCTGACAAATCCATCGGCGCAATTTGAATGACGCGGCGCAGGAGCTTGGTGGCCTGGGCCACTTCGCCGCGCACGCTGTAGGCATGAGCGACCACCGAGAACTTGGCAATGGCATCCTCGGTGCGGCCATCCTGAATCAACACTTCGCCCATCAAGGTATGCAGAGGCAAATAGGTGGGCGCATGTCGAAGCGCATCATAGGCTTCGTCCATGGCGGAGCGCAGAGTGCCCATGTGCATCAACTGGTGAATCCGGTTGATGGATTCAACCACGCCGCTGGACTGGGCCTGCAGGATCACTTCGGCCATCGGAACCGGCGTGCCGCCCTCCTCCTGCGTTTTGCGCATCTGCTCGCGCGTCCTGTGAATCTGGTCGCGCCAATCGGTGCGCATCAACATTTTGTTGACATTCTCGCACAAGCGGCGGTTGACCGTATCGTCATTTTGATTCTTCTGGGATTCCAGCAACGGCTCATATAACTGACCCAGCGCATCGGCTTCCTCGGCGGAGACCATCATCAGATCGGCCAGCTTGAGGGCCTCCAGATATTCCGAGGCCGCCTCCCTGACTTCACCCTTCTTGAAGAAAATATCGCCCATCAACATGCGTGAGCCGAGGGCGTAATCATTGTGCTTGACCGAACGCGCCAAATGCCGGACCGCGCTTTCCAAACGGTCGCTCTTCGCACGCAGGTAGCCGAGATTAAAATACAAGGCAGGGTGTGTGAAGCCCGCCTCCAGCGCATGTTCCAACTCCTCGGCGGCAAGGCTTTCCTGTTTCTTGGTCTGGGCATCAATGGCCTGACCCAGATGTAAAACGACCTTGGTTTGTTCGTTCTGCTGAAGGGAGAGCTGGCCGGTGCCTTTCATAATCGCGGAAAGGCCGCGGCGCGCCTGCACAGGGGAGCTTTCCTCGGAATAATCGAAGAGAACCTCCGCCAGCTTGGTCAAGGACTTTTGGCGGGCCTCCGCCACCGGGTCCATACCGGAAGCGGGATTCTGCCGGGGCTGGGTCGTTTCCAGTTTGACCTTGGCCATAAAAATCGGGCCGGTCCCGCCCCTGGGCCGGATCGGTTTGGGAAGGAGCTGACCCGATTTAAAAAGCATCTGGGCCTGGCGGGTCTCAGGGCTTTCCGGCATCAACTGAAGGCATTTCGCGACCAACTCCTGCGCCCGTTCCGAATTGCCTGAACGCTGGAGTATGCTGGCAAGCGCCAGATATTCGGTAACAGCCTGCTGCTTGCGGCCAAGCCGTTCGTGAACCACGGCAAGCCGCGAATGTGCAACCATTTGGTCGGGCTGGAGGGTGGTGACGCGCACCCAGTTCTCGATGGCTTTATCCACTTCGTGTTGATCGAAAAACTTTTCAGCGGCCTTCATCGAAAGGTCGACAGCGGCGTCCAAATCGCCGAGGCGCTCTGAAATCTGGGCGGCTTTCTCGAAAGGCACGGGGTCTTCGGGCGTAAGCTGGGAGACGCGTTGGTAGGTTTGGAAGGCTTCATCAAACTCGCCCGACTGAAACAAAGCCAGTCCCAGGCTGTTAAGCGCTTTGGGCTGGTCGGGGATTTCGAGCAGGGCTTTGCGGTAGGCCGTGGCGGCCTTTTTCCAATCCTGATCCCAGGCCGCAGAATGGCCTTCGTTCATTGCTTTTTGAAAAACGTCGTCTCGTCCGGGCATGGGTCTATTTTACCGCACTCGATACTCGATATTCGAGAATGGAAGCCGCAGGGTATACGAGGTTCTTTAACCACGAAGTCACGAAGGCACAAAGCGTTGACGGTAGGGGCACAGCGGAGGGGCTGACGGGGTTTGATGAAGAAGGGTTCTGCTGTGCCCTTACACATGGACTCGGCCATCCGATCACGCAGAGACTCGATCCTTCGACTTCGCTCCCCAGAAGAATACTGGGACTTCGCAGGACAGGCCCGCGCCGCCACGCCCGCAAAGGCAGAGAGTAGATATTCGAGAGCAGAGAATGGTTTGTTTTCCATCGCAAAGGATTATAGCGGGTAGGCAGTCATGCCTGCTTTCATTGCGCCAGTGACGGTGCCATCTACGAATTGTTCGCCAGGGAAAAACCACTCTTCAGGGTCGTAACGATTATCAGAATATTTATAGATGGCAAAATCCCAATTATCCATTTGACCATTCCAAGTCAGACGGCAGATGGGCGATGGCTCTCCCATATCGTCGCGGTCGAGGTAAAGGTATTTTCCTTTGAACCGCGCCGAATAGCCAACGACTCCAAATTCCTTGAAATCGGGACCACTGAAATTTTTCCGATTGAATTTGTCAATCAGTTTTTGCACTTCGGCTTGAATTTCGGGGGGAATGGATTGTTTTGTTGCCATGTTTATCCTCCAAAACTTTCACTCAAAAGGGACTCAAACAGCCCCTCACACTTCGACTTCGCTCAGTGCAGGCCTGACGCGCGGACTCCGAGGCTCAAACGCCGAGTGCATCCGCCCACGCAGACCTTCGACCCGCGCAAAGACAACCATCCACGAATAAAGCCACGAATACTCGAACCGCGAGTCTTCCATTCGTTTATTCGTGAAAAACTTGTCCTGAGCCTGTCGAAGGATTCGTGGACGGTTTTCATCCAAAACTCTCCGCCAGCAGACTCTCAAACAGCCCCTCCACACTTCGACTTCGCTCAGTGCAGGCCTGACGCGCGGACTCGGACATGTGTCCACGCAGGGATTCGATCCTTCGACTTCGCTCCCCAGAAGAACACTGGGACTTCGCAGGACAGGCCCGCGCCACCACATATCGCAAATTGATGTATCCAAGCATATACTCACACAGATCGTCCCGTATGTTCCGGTTCTGCCCCGCGACTTTCGTCTGGTTGATCAGATTGCACATCATGAACATGAAATTTATAGGCCTATTTCACCTTGTATTCTGCTACATTCTCAAACACAGCAGGCTGATAATCTTTCGGGTTGAGTACCGTATCATACAGACCAATATCTTCGCCTTCGTGTTTGTTAATGCCCGTATAAACCAAACTTGAATCTTCATACCGCTTGAATTTATATACGGCGTCGTTCATCAAGGCGCTGTTGAATACATTAAGACTAACCAGCAATTCAAAGTCTTTGACTTCCAGACCTGTGACCCTTTTGAACAGACCGGGTTCGAGTTTGGTAATCACATCGCGCAGAGTTCTTTCCCGATAATCAGTGAGATACATAAAGACAGGCACGCGGGTGGCAAATTTGATCAATTTTTCTTGTATCTGTTTGCGCCGGCTCTTGTATTCCTTTTCATCTTCCGTCAGTTCTATTTTCTTTTTCTCGGACAATTCTTTGTCATTGGCGTCTTTCTTCGCTTTCTTGACCGCCTCAGATTTATTGATTATGGTCTCAATATCCTGATTGAGCGAGCGGAAGCCTTCAATGCTCATCAGCGCATTCAGGGCTTTTTCGTTATCCATCAATTTCTTCAAAGTTTCATTGTCCACGTTTACCAGTAACGCGCTTTCCCAACGCCGCGCCAAAAGTGTGGCGGTCGTGCCGCTCATGGCCATATCCAAAATGCCTGCGGCGTCGATCTGCTTCATGGAACTGCCATCGTAGGCAAGCACAGGCAGGAAAGAGATGAACTCCGCCACTTTGGTTTCGGGATTGGTTTCGTTGATATTCAAACGGCAACCATAATCAGCGATTTGACGCAAGGCTCTATCAGGAGCGAAGTCGAAGATGTAACATTCTTTCTTGATGATTTCTTCCTTGTTGGGTGAATCACCGTCGGGGTTTTTGATCGTCCATGGAGATTGAACGCGAAAGGCAGCTTGGAAATACGTTTCAGGGCTGGAGGAATTGCGGAGCATCAAAATACCCGTCCACGGTTTGACCGTTACACCAGTGGTCAACTTCATGCAGGACAATGTGATCGTCTTGGTCTTCAACGGATCGTCCATTGCCTTTTGCACAGGATATAAGGCATTCACGCCGATACCCGCCGCGCTGCCCGCGGCGACAATCACTTTGTAATCGTGATAGAACTTGTTTTGCTTTTGCGCCAATAAGTTATTCATGGCGTGACATGCCGCCACACTCGGCAGGAACCAGAAGGTATGGGAAAGCACGTTCAGCAAACGCGCGTCAGAGAAAGGCATGGGCGGTTTCTTCGCCCCAAGTTTCAGGTTATCAATCGTTGTTTCAAGAAAAGAGCCGCGAATTAAATCCAGCCATTTTTGGACTTCACCTTCGTACTTGAAGCGCGCCAGCACGTCCGCGCCTTCCGCCCTGAAAAACTCGTTCAGGTCGAACTCGTTATATTCGCCCTGCAAGGCGATCTCGCGGATGGAATCGGGCAGTTGATAGGTGAGCATAACCATGCGTGGAAGCATGGCATATGGATTCTCTTTGCCTTTCCAATTCTGCTTGGCGCGTTGTTCGTCGGAATACGTCCAGTTGAAGATTTGTTCTTCGATGAATTCACCTGAAGCAATGGCGCGGAAGGGTGTGCCAGACAGGTAGAGATACGCGCCGGTGGTGATGGGCAGGATGGCTTCGTCGAAATCTTCCACGCCTTCGCCTTCGGCAAACTCGATCTCTTTTTTATCTTCGGCCTCAAACAGGTCTTTGGCATTCTCGCGCCATGCACCGTAATGATATTCGTCGAGAATGACGCAATCCCACTGCGTTGTGTGAACCCATTCGTTCTTGGTCTTGATTCCGCCTGTGCTTTTGTTCCGGCCTAAATAATCCTGGAACGAGCCAAAACAGATGAAAGGCTTTTTCTTGTCGGCATCCTGATACGCCAAGCCATTCGGCGAAATGAACTGCCAGCCTTTGAAATCCACATGCCCTTTCAAATCTTCTTCCCATGCGCTTTGCACGGCAGGCTTGAAGGTCAGCACCAGCACTTTTTTCCAACCCATCTTCTTCGCCAGCTGATATGAGGCAAAGGTCTTGCCAAAACGCATTTTGGCATTCCACAGAAAATGCGGAGTTTTATCCTTGTTGCCCCTGTCTTTTTTGAAGTTGACGAAATACGCGGCGGTCTTTTCCACCGCTTCGATTTGTTCGGGGCGCATTTGAAAATCGAGCGTGCGGTTTTCTTCGTTGAGTTCGCCTGTTTTGACGGCGATATAGGCGGCCTGTAGTTCCTTGACCGAGCACTGAAACCATTCTCCATCCGGATTTTTGAAACCTGCGCTGCGCAGATAACGATGTACTGCGTGATCGTCGAAAACCGTGCCATCATTCTTCATGGCGGATTCTTCAAACACGATTCGATACGGAGTCTTACCTGGTCTTAATGTCGGATATTGCGCCGCCACCCGCGTTTGAGCTTGTCTTGTGGTATAGCCGATTTTGAGCAAGCCCGTATACTGTGGGTTGGTATCTTCGTAGGCGTAGATGATGGGCGTTGTCTCTGGACGCGGAGGGAAGAAGTGGTTACTCAATGCCTTCACCTTGTTTTGACTCTGTCATTTCGAGCGATAGCGAGAAATCTAGTTTTTGTTCCCATTCCAGACTCAAATCTTTCCATTCCGGGTTCATAGTCATCACCAGATTATTCTTCTTCTCCCGGCGCCATTTTTTGATTTCCTTCTCTCTTGCAATGGCGGCGCGGACATCATTACCATGCTCATAATACACAAGTTTGTTCACGTTGTATTTTTTAGTAAAGCCGTCCACCAATTTGTTTTTGTGTTCATGCAATCTGCGTTCCAAATTATTGGTCATGCCGATGTACATGACTTGATCATTCCAATTGGTGAGGATGTAAACGTAGAAGTTATATTCTCTCATAGGCGCTTCCTGTTTTGCCGTTTCAAGCGACTCTCTTTTTTGTCATTTCGAGCGATAGCGAGAAATCTTGCTTAGCGTGGTGAAGATTTCTCCTCGTTGCACTCGTCGAAATGACAAGGGCAGGATGGTGTGCACTGCCTCTGGGTGCGGATGGAAGAAGTCGTTACTCAATGCTTTCACCTTGTTTTGACTCTGTCATTTCGACCAACTCTCTTTTTGTCATTTCGACCAAAGGGAGAAATCTTGCTTGGCGTGGTGAAGATTTCTCCTCGTTGCACTCGTCGAAATGACAAGGGCAGGATGGTGGGCGCTGCCTCTGGGCGCGGCGGGAAGAAATCGTTACTCATTATCCAACTCCATTGGACGAATCATAGATTCAATGAATGCAATCTCATCTTCAGATATTCCATATTTTTTATAAAGTTTTTCATCACTCCATGATTTGGAAAAATCTTGTTTTGGTACTAAGAGCCTATCTCTAAACTTCGCACTTGCGCCAACAGATGATGGCGCAAGCGAAATAGAGCAAGGACAAATAGTTAGAAGCTTTCTTCTCCCAGCGGATGAGCAAGCGGCGAAAGCGATTG
>Ga0182027_10011496_pt1 | contig 12509 bp, 12 predicted proteins | sample 712E1DmetaG_FD_121300 | JGI IMG/M metagenome (GOLD analysis project Ga0182027, IMG submission 121300) | Permafrost microbial communities from Stordalen Mire, Sweden - 712E1D metaG (Illumina Assembly) | ecosystem: Environmental > Terrestrial > Soil > Wetlands > Permafrost | place: Sweden...
GCAGGAGAGTAAAATGTTTATGCCGGAATTTAGCGCGCGCGAACATTTCTTCAAACGACAACGCCAGTTGCTCCACCAACAGTCACTCGATTTTCAAGCCAACGTCACACCAGCCGGATTTGATGCCGTCGCCTTCGTATTCCGACGAGATATTAAAACCTCCGACAAACGCCACACGTCCATCGCATACAAGCAACTTGCGGTGGTTGCGAATCCAGAATCGCTTCAATGCCATCGGATTGAACTGCCGGATTTCGCCGCCTGCGCTCCGCAGCGAATCCCAAAAATTTCCAGGCAACGAATATGAGCCAACTGCGTCCACGAGCACGCGAACGCTCGCGCCCCGCTTGCACGCGCGAACCAGCGCCTCCCGAAAACGAATTCCAAGCGGACCATCCTGATAAACATAAACTTCCAGGCAGACCGATTTTTTCGCCACGTCAATCGCCGCGAGCATTGCGGGAAAAACTTCGTCGCCCGTGCAAAGCCAGTTAAAAGTGGAATTGGATTCAGACATGATTGACGCGTTAAACCGGTTCATTGTGGCGGATTTTCAACCGAATAACCAGCTTGCTGAAAAAAGTTCTAATTTATCGCGTTTTCAGGCATCTATATGAATGTGCGACATATCAGAACCATTTCTGCAATCTGCCTTTGCCTCGCGGCTTTGACCGCACAAGCCGCGCACACGCAGGTGCGATTGCTGTTGTCTGCCGACACTGCGCGCCCCGGCGACACGATTTTGGCTGGTGTGGATTTGAAAATGGAGCCGGCCTGGCACACGTATTGGAAGAATCCCGGCGCTGCCGGTATAGCCACAAAAATCCAATGGCAACTCCCACCCGGTATCACCGCCGGTGACATCCAATGGCCGCTCCCGGAAAAACTCCCGCCCGCGGAAGTCACCACTTACGGCTACAACGATGAGGTTGTCCTTTTGGTGCCGCTTAAGCTCGCGACAAACCTGCCCGCCGGTCCACTCGATTTGAAAGCCGATGTTTCATGGCTCGAATGCAAGGAAGCGTGCATCCCCGGCAAGGCGACCGTTGAGACCACGCTCAATATCGGTAGCAAAACTAAATCTTCCACTGATGCTACGCTCATCGAATCGTGGCAAAATAAAACTCCAAAATCAGCCGCGAATCTAAACGCCTACGCTTGGTGGCATGATTCAACGAATGTGGATTCAAGATCACTCACGATTCAAATCAAACTGCCGAAGCCTGACAAAGCGGATTTTTTTTCGGACGCGAGTGACAATTTTGAGATTCAACCCGCGACGAAATTTATTTTCGACGAATACAGCAATTCAATTCTGCTGGATAAATCCGTAAAAAAATTCTCCGGCGACTGGCCCAAAGAAATAAGCGGTGTGATTGCCATGACAAACGGAACTGGAATTGAAGTTAAACTGCCCATCAACGACAAAGCACCGACCAGCGAGGTAATTTCGTCACAGAGTAGCACAGGCGTCTCGCCTGTCCGATCTGCAGACGAGACGTCTGCGCTACCTTCGCAACCACTCTGGCTCATGCTCATCTACGCCTTCATCGGCGGGCTGATTCTGAACATCATGCCGTGTGTGTTGCCGGTCATCGCGCTGAAAATCCTCGGTTTTGTCAGCGAAGCTAGAAGCGAGCCGCGCCGTGTCCGTAAACTCGGGCTTTTCTATGCCTTCGGCGTACTCGTGTCGTTCCTCGCGCTCGCCGCAGTCGTCATCGGCGTCAAGACGGCCGGACACCACGCCGGCTGGGGAATGCAATTCGGCAGCCCCGTCTTCATCGTATGCCTCACAACGCTTATCACGCTCGTCGCCCTGAATCTGTTCGGCATATTTGAAATCACACTCGGTGGACGCACGTTAAGCGCGGCCGGACAACTGGCATCGAAACAGGGTACGGCAGGCGCGTTTTTCAACGGCGTGCTGGCGACTGCTTTGGCGACGCCCTGCACCGCGCCGTTTTTGGGCGTCGCACTTGGCTTCGCCTTCGCACAAAACGCATCGGTCATTGTGCTGATGTTTCTGGCCGTGGGCATCGGCCTCGCCGCGCCCTATGTTCTGTTGAGCTGGAATCCGGTATGGCTGAAATTTTTGCCCAAGCCGGGCGCGTGGATGGAAAAATTCAAGATTGCGATGGGCTTTCCGATGTTGCTGACGGCCGTGTGGCTTTTCAACCTTGCGGCTGACGACTACGGCACGGATGTCTTGTGGCTCGGTGTTTTTCTGGTGCTGATGGCGTTCGCAGCGTGGATTTTTGGCGAGTTCGTTCAACGCGGCCGTGCCGGTAAAGGCATTGCGCTCATCGTCGTTTTGATTCTCGTCATCGGCGGCTACGCCTTCGCGCTCGAAAACCAGTTGCACTGGCGCGAACCGCTTGTCGCCACCGACACCGGTTCTTTGAAAAATTTACCGGACGGCATTGATTGGCAACCGTGGAACCCGGAAGCCGTCGCGCAGGCTCGCACCGCCGGGAAACCCGTCCTGGTGGATTTCACGGCCAATTGGTGCCTGACCTGCCAGGTGAACAAAAAAATCGCCCTCGAAATTCCATCCGTCCGCAAAAAATTGAAGGACATCAACGCCGTCGCGCTGGTCGGCGATTACACACACTTCCCCGACACCATCACGACGGAACTGAACCGTTACGGCCGCGCAGGCGTGCCATTGGTTCTGGTTTATCCCAAAAACCCGGACGCAGAACCAATCGTGCTGCCGGCTATCTTGACACCGGGCATCGTCTTGGATGCCCTCGACCGCGCCGCCCGTTGATATTGCAACGTGGCACAGGCGTCCACGCCTGTGAACCCAAATCACAAGCCGGAGGCTTGTGCCACACTCCTTCGCGCTGCCCATTGACTTTTGAACGGAACGAGTTAGATTCGTGTCACTTAACCAAATGATTAACATTTCTAAATCTATGAAAAAACTCTTTGTCTTATTGACTGGAATGGCATTGGCAGTCAGCGCAATGGCGTTGGACATTGGCAAACCCGCCCCTGATTTCACGGCCACGGACATCAACGGCAAGACCGTCAAATTGAGCGATTACACGGGCAAAATTGTTGTGATTGAATCCTACAATTCCGACTGTCCGTTCTGTAACAACCATTACAAGACCGGCGCGATGCAGGATTTGCAAAGCGACTTGGCGGCCAAGGGTGTCATATGGCTGATTGTGGATTCCGTGAACCCGAAAAATTCCAGTTATCGCACCCCGGAACAGGCCAAGAAGGAATGGGCCGACAAAAAAATAATCGCGACGGCCTGGATTGACGACAATTCCGGCGCAGTCGGCCATCTTTACAACATGAAAACCACGCCAGACATGTACGTCATTGATAAAAACGGCGTGCTGGTTTACGCGGGCGCAATCGATGACAAACCCGACCCGGTGCACGATCCCAAAACAGCCCGTAATTACGTTCGCGAAACCGTGGATGATTTGCAGGCCGGAAAGCCCATTGAAGTTTCCCAAACGAAACCTTATGGCTGCAGCGTCAAATACGCGGATTAAAAGTTGCAGCCGCCGATGTTAGTTGGCTTTGCCTTCGGACGTGGCCGAAGAATTCTTCGGCCACGATGTAGCCGACACAATCCGCCGAGCCGCAGCGGCACGGATACTTCCGGTAATCCTCCAGATCGTATCCGTAGTTGAACGTGATTTCCTCCCCTGCCCTGATGTTGCGCCTCGCCACAATCCAGACACGACCGACGTCCGGTTCCACCTCGCAATTTGGCTCGCAGCTGTGATTAAGGAACCGCGCCGGGTTCCAAGGCACATTACCATCGAGATCATGCGCATCATTCAGTGAGAAAATGTATTCGTTGTTCAACTCGCACCGGCGCAGCGATTCGCCCTTGGTAATCCGTTCACCAGTATATTCAATCACTCGCGTGCCGGCGGCGATGTCAGCCTTGGCAAACCCACCGACGCCATGGATTGCCGACCGGTGAAAACAAACCCGTGCCGTTTCCGCAATAGTTGGATTATTTGATGCGGCTTGCATGGTCTTACAATTTCGGAACGTCAAAACCGAACTCACGGCAAAATTTCTCCATGGGCGCACGAATGTCCACGCGCTTTTTTGTGAACGGGTCGGTGTAAGCCAATCGCACTGCACGCAAACCCAGTTCCAACTTGCCGGTCAGGCGGCCGTAAAGTTCATCGCTCACAATCGGATAACCCGACTCGGCCAGGTGTACGCGGATTTGATGTGTGCGACCCGTCACCGGCTTGCATTCGATGAGCGTCAACCCCGGAATTTTTTGCACCACCCGGAAGTGGGTCTCCGATACCTTGCCTTCCCTCGGATCCACCTTCATCCGCCCGGTCCGGAGCGGGTCAGGCGCCAGCGCGAGCTGACAGGTCCATTCCGATTCGCGTGGTTCGATCGCGACGACCGCCAGATAATTTTTCTCCATCCGCCGGGATTCGAACATTTCGCCGAACGACTCCAGCGCACCGGGACTTTTCGCAAACAACAAGACACCGCTCGTGTCCGCATCAAGCCGGTGAACGTAGCGAAGAAATTTTAGATTGCGGGAACGCGCCCAGAAATCACGCGCAGCGATGGACGAATTGATGGCTGCCTGTAGATTGAACCCCGTATTTTGCCACGAAACCGGCAGGAGCATCCAACCACGCGGCTTGTCAATGGCGATAACCGAGCGATCCTCGTAAAGAATCGGAATCGGCTCGCAGTCCGGCAGTTCGATGCAGTTGGGTTTGGCCATTCGTCCGATGGTAGCAGCCGACGTGAGTCGGCTCAAACTATTCGGCAATGTAGACGAATTAGAAAAATTCCTTCTCGCCCTCCACTTCTGCCCATGCTAAACCAAAATGCAGATGCATTAGCTCTACAATGTGAATGCTAACATAAATATGAAACCTTTTTTAAGACGTGTTTTTACACTGCAATTTACACGCAAGCTCATTCTCTATGGATTCGGAGGACTTGTTTTTGTTCTAGGCGTCTTCTTTCTATTGCGTTTTGTTCCAGAGAAAGCATTTGAATTTTCCAGCCCGTATTTTGGAACGATTAAGACGACTGCGTTATCGGCAAGTAATTACCTTTCTGAAATTGAAATGATTCGAACTCGAGTTGAAGGACAGCGAGACACAATTGATGCGGCATTCGTTAATGCAGCGGCAGCTCAACGTGCAGCTTCAAACGCAACCGCAGAAGTTACTCTCGCTCATAATCAACTGATAATATTACAGACCAATGCTGATTTTTTACAACTTGTGGCAAAATCAATGAGCGATGACCGTGATGCATATGATCAATTGATAAAAATTTCATATTTAAAAGATTCACCGCTTAATCAAGCTGCTGACAACGTCGTCTGTTCCGCAACAGAAATTGCAATGGCAGATGTGAATGTGTGGGGTAAAAACATTGATTTTCAGTGGGAAAATTTCGGTGTTAACCCAGCAACAAATTCATTACAGGACTTTAAGGAACTCTATTTTTCCCACCCCAAAGAAGCACCAGTCAGATATTTTATAGTTCTACAAGTGTTCGACGACAGTCGGTTCTCGGAATTGGAACGTTTTGATTTTCTAAACATGGTCTTGCAACAAGATAAAAGCATCAGAGTGGCCGAGGCGGCCTGTGAACTAATGGATGCGAAAGCAAAGATGCATCGGACGGTTGCGTCAGCGAATCGATATGTCGAATGGTTCAAAACAAATCGGGGAGCTTTTCACAAATAAATCATCAAGCCATCCTTATACCATTCAATAGAAAGCACGGGCACAAATATCAACTATTGCGCCATTCCTTTTTCGGCGGCTCCGGCAGTCCTTGCGCGCGAAAAGCCGTGCGGAAATGCACTTTGGCGATTTTCGACAAATTCGCCGCACCGCGCTCTTCCACAATCTTTTTCGCCGCCGCATCCACCGCCGCCGACGCGCCTTTGGGCAGCTTTGCCTTAAATTGTTTCTCCAGTTTCGCCAGACCTTTCACAAATTCGTCCCGTGCAAGAATCGAAGCTGCCGCCACCGCCAAATCCTCTTCTGCACGATGACGCTGAACCAATTCAATCTCCCGCCCCAATGACATCAACGCCTTTGCCACCACATCCTTGCTCGACGCAAATTGATCGCTGATGGCCTTGACCGGCACGGGATTCATCTGATGCCGCAAGCCCATCAGATTTTCAATCACGCGCGCATGGCCCCACGCCAGAATCGTATTCACGCTTTTCATTTTGGCATAAAGCCGGTTGTAAGCTTCATTGCCGATCGTGACGGTATTCACCACACAACCGGAAGTTTTGCGAATCAGCTTCGCTAAATCAGAAATCTTTTTGTCACTCGAAATGTTCTTGGAATCGCGGATACCGGAATCTTTCCACGCCCTGACAACGCTCTCGTTTACATAAACCCCGGCGATGCACAGCGGCCCGAAGAAATCGCCTTTGCCGCTTTCGTCCACACCGATTCGCGGCAGCAATAAATCTGGATTCAACAACGTCTCGTAACCCAGTCGCGCCTGTTTCAAAACTTCCGGTTCCAGAACGAATTCGATGAATTCCTGCGTCCCCTTCCCTTGCAGCACGAGTTTGCCGCTTTCGTAAAATACCACGTTGATTTTGTCCTTTTCACCGGCAAACCGCGCATACGGCACCGCGCGAAACTTGAAAGCGCGCGAACTCAAGGCAGTTTCAAGCGCCGACGCCTGTTCGTCGGTCAGCTTGCAGGTATAGGAAGTCAACGGCTTCACGGGAAAAAGGATAACCACAAAGCACACAAAGAACACAAAGATTTTTGAAGGCCAATTAAACGGTGGGGCGAGCGTCCCCGCGAGCCGTCATTAAAACCTTTGCGGAACCGCGGCTCGTCAGTAGCCTCGCCCCACCAAATTACTCGTGAGTTCAAACTCAAAACTCAAAACTTCCGCCTTTGCGGCAAGCCATAGCGCCGCTTCGGCGCGACGGCTGCAAAACTCAAAATTGCAAAAGCTGCCCAAGCTTTTGCTGAATTGGTTTTCGCAAAACGCCCGCGACTTGCCATGGCGACGCACTCGCGATCCCTATGCGATTTGGGTGTCCGAAATCATGCTCCAGCAGACGCAGGTCAAAACAGTGATGCCGTATTGGGAACGTTGGATGCGTGAATTGCCCACCATCAAAGCCGCCGCCAATGCGAGCCCGGACAAAATCCACAAACTTTGGGAAGGCCTCGGCTACTACACCCGCGTCCGGAATTTGCAAAAAGCCGCAAAGCAAATAGTCGCGCAGCACGATTCTCGTTTAATAATCCGTAGGAGACGAGGTAACGAGGCTCAAACTAAAAATAAATTAGAGACTCCTCACGTCGTCTCCTACAAGTTCCCGGATAATTTTGCCGATGTTCTCGCATTGCCCGGCATCGGTCGTTATACCGCCGGTGCGATTTGCAGCATCGCGTTCGACCAGCCAGTGCCGATTCTTGACGGTAATGTGATTCGCCTGCTGACACGAGTTTTCGGCATTGCAAAGAATCCGCGTGAAAAGAAAACCAACACACAGCTCTGGCAACTGGCGGAAAACTTGGTAGGGCGGGCTGTCCCCAGCCCGCTGCGGCGCGGCAGGGACCGGTCTTCGCGAGGCTTCGCCCAGGCGAACACCGTGCCCTACCATTCATTTCTCAACCAATCCTTGATGGAACTCGGTGCCCTTGTTTGCACACCACGAAATCCTAAATGCCAAATTTGCCCGATAAAGAAACTCTGCGACGCCTTCCGTGAAAATCGTATCGAGGAATTGCCCAACCTTGGGAAGCGGACCGCAGCCACCACGCGCCGATTTATTGCCTTTGTTGTCGAGCATCGGGGACGTTTTATTGTCCGGCAACGACCCGCCGGAATTGTAAACGCTCATCTCTGGGAATTTCCGAACGTGGAATGTGTAAAAGACAAAGCTGACGCGGGACAAATCTTCAAAACCATGTTTGGCGTCAAACCATTCGGAATTCGGCCGCTTTGCACCGTGAAACACTCGATCACCCGCTATCGTATTACATTGGAAGCTTTTCACGTCTCTTTCGGAGGGCCGAGCTCCACGAGACCCAAAAATGTCGAAACACGGCGTCGTGGAACTCCGCCCTCCGATATCGGAATTTGGCTCTCGCCGGCAAAACTGGATTCTCTCGCCTTCACCAGCGCACACCGGAAAATTTTGGAACGGTTAAACCCGGCATGAGTTGAAATAATGAAAACGAATCAACGTAACTTCGGCAAGCGATGGCCCGACCTTGTTTTGCTAGTGCTTGTCCTGCAGTTTATCGTTTTCATCCCCAGCGCCAGCTGCCAGCCAGTCACGCATGTCATCCATATCAGCGTGGACGGTTTGCGGCCGGATGCCATCACGGCATTGGGACAGTCAAACCTGCCGAATTTCTACCGGTTGCGTACCGAGGGCGCTTTTACCGACAATGCCCGGGCGGATTACGACTATACCGTCACCCTGCCCGATCACACCTCCCAGCTCACCGGACGAGGCGTCGTGGGGCCGACAGGCCACAACTGGACTGGCGACGTGGATCCTGCACCGGGGGAAACGCTGGCTTCCAACAAGGGAAGCTATATTGCGGGAGTATTCGACGTGACCCACGATCATGGTTTGAGCACGGGTGAATACGCCAGTAAATCAAAATTCTCCCTGTTCGCCACCAGTTGGAACATCACCAACGGGGCCCCGGATGTCATCGGCCCTGACAATGGCAGAAACAAGATTGATCTTTATGTCAACGTGAGCAACACGTTGCAATTGGTAAACACATTCATCACGAATATGTCGAACCAACCGCTCAACTACGCCTTTGTTCATCTGATGGACCCGGACGCCGTTGGCCACAGTTATGGCTGGGACATCACGCTTGGGAGCGAATACAGCAACGCCATCAAAACGATGGACGACCGCCTGGCGGTGATTTTTACCTTGATCGATGGCAATCCGCAGTTGACTGGCCATACGGCCATCATTCTCACCGCCGACCACGGCGGCTCGGGCACCGGCCATTCCGATCCCACGTTGCCCGAAGATTATACCATACCATTCTATGTTTGGGGGCCGGGCGTCATATCGGGAGCGGATCTTTATGCGCTTAATCCGGCAACACGACTGAACCCCGGCACAGGCCGGCCGGATTATTCCGCTCCCATCCAACCGATCCGCAACGGTGAAGCCGCCAACGTTGCTTTGCAGCTGCTGGGTTTGGAACCGGTTCCAGGTTCAACCATTGACCAAGCTCAAGACCTGACATTGACCATTCCACCACCTGGAAATTTCCATGCCTCTTTGATTGGAACAAACGTCGCGCTTGTCTTCACGACCGTATCCAACGTGCTTTATGATCTTCAAGCTCGTGACGACTTGAGTTCCGGTTCATGGAGCAACATCGTCAGCAACGTCATCGGCAACGGCGGAATGACAACCAACACCGATACTAGAGTGAGGGCACTTTCCAGCCGGTTTTACAGGCTGCGGCTTCATTTTTGACAACGCAAGACCGCACCGTAGCGTGTTTTTTTTAAGTGTTGTTGAGCATCCGCACTTCGCGTTGCGGGAATGGAATGGAAATGTTGGCGGCGCGAAGTTGTTCGGCAATAGCCTGATTGATTTCCGCCTGCGCAAAAACGAAGTCGTCCACCTTAACCCACGGTTTAATGGCGATGTTTATGGACGAATCCGCCAACATCGTCACGCCAATCACAGGCGTAGGTTCTTTGAGCACGCGGGGATTGCCGGCCAGCACGCGGCGGACAACGCCGGTGGCTGCATTTAAATCCGTTCCATAAGCCACGCCGACCGAGAGGTCAAGCTGCCGGGTGTTGCCGTAGTTATGCAGGACTTCACCGACGATTTTGCGGTTTGGGATGAGGACGTGCGACAGGTCGGTACGCACAAGTATGGTCGAGAAAAGTTCGATTTTTGTCACCTGTCCCGACACGCCGACAATCTCAATCCATTCGCCAATGCGAAACGGCTTGGTAAAAATGATGGTAAGTCCGGCAACAAGGTTGCCGAGCACGCCTTGAAGGGCGAAACCGACACCCACGCCGGCAACGCCAATGCCCGCGAGAGCCGGGCCGATGGGCACGTTCAATTTCTCCAGCGCCTGAAGCAACACGACAAGAAAGATGAGCAACCGGACGACGCGCACGACCAGCATGACAATAGGCGGTTCGACATGTTTCTTTTCCAGCCATTGTCGGAGTACGCGGCCAATCCACCACGCAATGACCAAGCCGATGGTAAGAATGATGAGAGCACCGATGATTTGAAGGCCGTAGTCAGTGAGAAAGTCCACGACCTTGGCTTCAATCCGGCTGACGGCGTTAATAGTTTTGTCGGCTGTATTTTCCACGTGTCACCTCGAGCGCGCGCCACTGTTAAATCAAATTACCACACCGCGTCAACATCTGAATGGTTGACGACACGGCCTTTTTTGTCACCCTGCTGTTATCCGCATGACAAAGAAAACCCGAAACTGGCTCATTGTGCTCCTTTCGATTCCGGCAGTAGTCGTTATCGCTGTTGTCGGGCTGCTAATTTTTCTAGAACTTCAACCGCTGCCACCGATTCAGCCTTTGCCCAATCCCAACGGTTACGATGATTTGGTAAAAGCTGGCACAATGGCCTCAACGAACAGTTGGAATTACGAGAAAATGAACGAGGTGCAACTGCGCGAAACAGTTGCGGCAAATGTCGAAGCATTATCACTTGCCCGCGCTGGTTTGACTAATGAATGTCGTGTCACGACACAGTTTTCTTCGACTTACATCAATAATCATCTCAACGAGTTGGCCTGCCTCAAAAGACTGGCTCAAGCTTTTGTACCGGAAGGCCGATTGGCCGAGGTGGAAAATCGCCCCAACGACGCCGCCAAAACTTATTTGGACGTAATTCGCCTAGGCAATGAGTCTCCACGAGGTGGAGTAATTATAGATCAACTCGTCGGTACGGCTATCGAAGCAATCGGCGTCGCAAATCTGCAAAAGCTCATTGACCAACTGGACGCCAAATCCTGTCGCGACACTGCCGCAATGTTGGAAACACTGGACCGGCAAAGACAAACTTGGGCGGAAGTAATGCAACAGCAAAAAGCCTGGTCGTATAGGAGTTATACCGGTTTGCGATACGAATTGACTAAGCTCGTTATGCACAATTCACTCAATAAAAATCTTCAGAAGGCTGAACAAAGACTCAATACGCAGCAAACCAAAATGAACCAATTAATCATTGACCTTGCCGCGCGTACTTACGAATTGGACAAAGGCCATCGTCCTGCAAACCTCTCTGATTTGGTGCCGGATTATCTCAAAGCCATTCCGCAAGATCCGCTCACCGGCACGGACATGGTTTATTCACCATGATTAATTCGTGGGAGACGACGTAAGGAGTCTCTAACTTTTTAGAACGAGTCTCGTGACCTCGACTCCTACAAAAAAAGTTCACTCGCCACGGTAAACGCAACGTGCGGTGCAGGTTTCGGCCACAACGACCTCCGTGAGCAACGGCAACTTCGGCTTCAACCTCTTCCAAATCCAGACTGCGATGTTTTCGCTGGTCGGATTTTTTAGCCCGGGAATTGTGTTGAGGTAATGGTGATCAAGCTTGTTCCAAATCGGCTCGAACGCCTCCGTGATGTCGGCGTAATCCATCAGCCAGTCGAGTTTAGGGTCGCATTCGCCTGCAACTACAACTTCCACCTTGAAGCTATGCCCGTGCAATCGCCGGCATTTGTGTGATTTCGGCAACCGCGGCAGCAAATGCGCCGCTTCAAACTGAAATGTTTTTCGTAATTCTATTTTCATAAAAACTTTAACCACGAATTGACACCAATAAACACGAATAAAAATTTACACGCCAATTCGTGAAATCCGCATCTAAACATTCGTGTCGATTCGTGTTCATTCGTGGTTAATTACATTTCTAAGTCCGTCCACGTCACCAAATCGCCCAGTGCTGGTCGGCCGTCATGCCGCCACGTCAACGGCGGATTTTGCATCCGGCCAAGCACACACACCCGCGTTATGCCCCAGCGGGCCAGTTGCATCGCCAATCCCTGCGCCTTGTCTTCCGGCGCGGCGATGCCGATGGTTGAGACGTGGCCACGCACGACCTCGGTATTTTGCAGCATTTCGTCCAAGTCTTTCACGCCCTTCACATAGACGAAACGGTTCAGGCACGACATTTGAAAACGCGGATCCGCTTCAAAAATCACTGTCCACGCCGTCGAACCCTTGCTGCACCAATGCCGCGTGGCGTCGGGTGAATGCGCCGCGCGGATTTCGTAAATCGAACGGCGTGATGCAATGGTTGCCGCGTGTTCCGCCGGCAGTTCACCGCGCGGTTCGGTTTGTTCGCGCTGCTCCAGTTCGTCCGCGAGTAATTCAGCGAACTTTTCCGGCGAAACCTCACCGCCTATTTGCACATAAATCACATGCGGCGAAAGACAGCCGAGTTGGTTCCACGCCACCACATCCTCCGCGGCATTCGTCACCACGCGCCGCGCACC
>Ga0182027_10011497_pt1 | contig 12508 bp, 6 predicted proteins | sample 712E1DmetaG_FD_121300 | JGI IMG/M metagenome (GOLD analysis project Ga0182027, IMG submission 121300) | Permafrost microbial communities from Stordalen Mire, Sweden - 712E1D metaG (Illumina Assembly) | ecosystem: Environmental > Terrestrial > Soil > Wetlands > Permafrost | place: Sweden...
GCAGTCTATGAGTTTCGTCCTCAAGATGGCGTGGCGGGATTCCCGCGCCAGCCGGCGGCGGCTGGTGCTGTTCTCGCTTTCCATCGTGCTGGGAGTCGCCGCGCTCGTCGCCATCGGCTCGTTCCGCGACAACCTCCGGCAGGCCGTGGCGGACCAATCCAAGACCCTGCTCGGCGCCGATCTGGCGGTGACTTCGCGGCAGAAGCTGACGGGAGAGGCGCGCGCCTTCCTGGACGGTTTGGGAGGCGAACAGGCGCGCGAAGTCGCGTTTTCATCGATGATCGTGTTCCCCACCCGCGGGGGGCAGACGCGGATCGCGCAGGTGCGGGCGATGGAGGGCGGCTTTCCGTTTTACGGCGAGGCCGTGACGGTGCCGGCGGGGGCGCTCAAGCAACTCGACGCGGGCGATGCCGCCGTGGTCGAAGACACGCTGATGACGCAGTTTGGTCTGCAGGTGGGCGAGCCGATCCGGGTGGGGGAGGCGACGTTCCCCATCGCGGGAGCGCTGCAGAAGATCCCCGGTGAATCGCCCGCGGTGGCGATGCTGGCGCCGCGGGTCTACCTCCCGTTGCGCGCGCTCGAGCAGACCCACCTGGTGCAGACGGGCAGCCTGGTGCGTTACCGCACCTATTTCAAATTCTCGTCCGGCTTCGATGTGGAAGCCTTGGTCCGCAACCTGCGCGAGCGGTTTCGCGGGCTGCAGCTCGGCTTCGACACCGTGGAGCAGCGGAAGCGCGACCTCGGACGAGTGCTGGACAACGTGGAATCGTTTCTGAACCTGGTGGGTTTCATTGCCCTGCTGCTGGGGGCGATCGGGGTGGCGAGTGCGATGCAGGTTTATGTGCAACAAAAGGTGGCGACCATCGCTGTGCTCCGCTGCCTTGGCGCCACGGCTCGCCGCAGCTTCGCGGTGTATCTGTGCCAGGGCTTGGGGCTTGGCCTGCTGGGGGCGGCAATGGGGGCCCTCCTCGGGCTGGCCGCGCAGCTGGCGCTGCCGGCGGTTTTTCGGAGCTTTCTCCCGGTCGACGCGCCCGTGTTCATCTCCTGGCAGGCGGTGGCTGGCGGGATGGGCGCCGGACTCGGTGTCTGTCTGCTCTTCACCTTGCTGCCGCTAATGTCCATTCGGCGGGTGTCGCCCCTTCGCGCGCTGCGCGCAGGTTATGGCGAAGATGTGCCCAAACGCGACCCGCTGCAATGGGTGCTCTACGGCCTCATCGGGATGTCGGTTTTCGGATGCGCCTGGTGGCAGACCAACCGATGGCAGCGCGGCCTCGGTTTCGCCCTGGCGCTGGCGGCGACGTTTGGTGTGCTCACCGGCGTCGCCCGTCTCCTCACGTGGGCGGCGCGGCGGTGGGTTCCCCGGCGTTTGCCCTACGTCTGGAGGCAGGGATTGGCCAACCTCTACCGGCCGAACAATCGCACGGTCCTCCTGCTGGTGTCGCTCGGCCTCGGCACGTTTCTGGTTCTGACGCTGTACCTGACGCGGGCATCGCTGCTGGCGGAGTTTCGCGGTTCCACGGGCGATGACCGGCCGAACCTGCTTTTCTTTGATGTCCAGGACGACCAGCTGGCCGGTGTCGATGCCCTGCTCCAGGCCGGGGGCGCGCCTGTCCGGCAGGAGGCGCCGATCGTCACCATGCGGATCAGCGTCCTGAAAGGCCGGCCCGTGGAGGAATTGTCGCGCGACCGGGCGCCGGGCCGGGGCGGCTGGGCGTTGCGCCGCGAGTATCGCTGCACCTACCGGGGACGGCTCGCGGAAACGGAACGGGTCGTCGCGGGATCGTTCGTGGGCCGCGTGAGCCCGGGGACGGACGTGGTGCCGATTTCGGTTGAACAAGGACTGGCGAAGGAGCTGCAAGTGCAGATCGGAGACGAGATCACGTTTGACGTTCAGGGCGTGCCCATCCGCACCCGCGTGGGGAGCCTTCGGGCGGTGGAATGGCAGCGGATGCAGGCCAATTTCTTCGTGGTGTTTCCCGAAGGGGTGCTGGAAGCGGCGCCGAAGTTCTTCGTCGTCGCGACGCGGGTGGGTTCTTCGGCGCAATCGGCAGCCCTGCAGCAGGCGGTGGTGCGCGCGTATCCGAATGTTTCCGCCATCGACCTGGGCCTGGTGCTGCAGACGCTGGATGCGATCTTCACGAAGGTGGCGCTGGTCGTGCAGTTCATGGCGCTGTTCGTGGCGCTGACGGGCGTGATTGTGATGGCGGGAGCGGTGCTGACGGGTCGTTTCCAACGGGTGCGGGAAAGTGTGCTGCTGCGCACGCTCGGCGCCACGCGCCGGCAGGTGCAGCGGATCATGCTCGCCGAATACAGCGTGCTCGGTCTGCTGGCCTCGGGCACCGGCAGCCTGCTGGCCGTCGGCGCAAACTGGTTGTTGGTCCATTTCGTCTTCGAAACGCGTTTTGCCCCGTCCCCGTTGCTGCTGTTGGTGGCCGTCGTCGCGGTCACGACGGTGACGGTCGTCACCGGGCTGCTAGCCAGCCGCGGAGACTGCGACCATCCACCGCTGGAAGTGCTGCGGCAGGAGACGTAGGAGCGATGTCTCCACTGGTGGGTAGGGCCGGCGCTCGTCGCCGGGCCATATTCCAATCAAGAAATGGTCCGCCGACGAGCGGCGACCCTACCACAACCGCCGGGATCAGGATCAGAAATCCGCTGCGGCGGATTCCTAGTCGAAATCCTCGACTGGCAGAAGCCGCGAGGGACCTTTCACCGCGGGAATCTTCGCGATGGCGGCGCAGCACCGATCCATCGCGGCGCGATTGGCGGTATGCGTCATCAGGATCACCGGCACCGTTTCGCCTTCGTGCCCTTCCGGCTGGATGATCGACGAGATGCTGATGCCCCCGGTGCTGAGGATGGCCGAGATTTTCGCAATCACGCCCGGGCGATCCATCACGTCGAGGCGGAGATAGAAACGCGAGGAGGTCTCCGCCAGCGGAATGACGCGGCCTTTGGTGACATGCGGGACGAAGGCCGGCACGCGCTGCGGCGTGCCGTGTCGCAAATCAAGCGCGGCGTCGGCCAGATCGCTCAGAACCGCGCTGGCGGTGGCGTCCTTGCCCGCTCCGCGCCCGTAATAAAGCGTGTCACCGATGGGAGAGCCCGAAATGAAGACCGCGTTGAAGACGTCGTTGACACTCGCCAGCACATGATGGTCGGGCACCAGCGTCGGACCGACCGAGACGCTGATGCGATTGGCGGCGGGGGAGGGTTTCTTCCCGGCCCGACCGGTTGGCGGGACCGTCTTCACGATACCGAGCAGCTTGATGGTGTACCCGCGCTGGGTGGCAAAACGGATGTCGAGCGGAGTGAGCTGGCGGATGCCTTCGACGTGGATGTCGTCGTGATTCACCCAGAACCCATGGGCCAGCGAGGCGAGGATGCCGGTTTTGTGGGCCGCATCGTGACCGTCGATGTCAAGCGTCGGATCGGCCTCGGCATAACCGAGTCGCTGGGCGTCGGCGAGCACGTCGGCAAAGGCGGCTCCTTCCCGCTTCATCCGGGTGAGGATGTAGTTGCAGGTGCCGTTGACGATGCCGTAGATCCGGTCGATCCGGTTGCCGACCAGGCTTTCGCGCACGACCTTGATGATGGGGATTCCGCCGGCGACACTGGCTTCGTAGTAGAGATTGGTTCCAAATTTGCGGGCGGCGGCGAACAACTCCGGGCCGTGGGCGGACAGCAAGGCTTTATTCGCGGTGACGACCGGCTTGCCGCGTTCCAGCGCTGCGAGAATCATCGTCCGGGCGATGCCGGTGCCCCCGACCAATTCGATCACGACCTGCACGGCGGGATCCTCGACCACCTCGTGCCAGTTCAGCGTCAGGACCGACGGCGAAATCGGGTAGGGGCGCGGTTCATCGAACGCCTTGACTGCGACTTTGCCGATGCCGAGCCGGAGGCCGATGCGGGCGGCCATGAGGTCCGCATTCTGCTGGAGAGCGTGAAATACGCCGCTGCCCACGGTGCCGCCGCCGATCATGCCAATGTTGATCTGGTCCATAAACGTCCCCGAGCAAAGACAGAGAAACCCGTCCCGACAATCCCGATCGTCTCGATTCCCCCGCAGTGGTGAAGCCTGGAATGGTCGGCCGTTCCGGCACCTGGCCGAAAGAGACGCAGGCTTCCCAGCCTGCATTGACGTTATTCGGACGACATGGCACCTGCCAACCCGGACCCTTACCGCCGCGGTGAAGCCTCGGCTAAACCCGAGCCTTTTTACAGGAGACAACCAAAAAAACGTAGATTGATCGGTTCATCCGCTGACCATCGTGGAATAAAAGATCGCGGGTGGAATACGTGTCGGATGTTACTGCGCTGCAGCGGGAATCGGTAGGTCCAGACGCTCGCTCGTAGTCACCAGAGGGTAGAAACCACCGCAGCGTCGGTGATATTGGCGTCTTTCGTGATCAACGGCAATCGGTGAACTTTCGCCGTGGCTGCAATGATCCGGCCGAACTGATCGCCATGCGGCAATGCCAATGCCGGGGCGGCAAGGGCGATATCCAGCGTGATCGAGAGCACCGATACGTAGTTGAGCAGGTGACCGAGGACCGTCGTCGGTGAACCGTTGAATGCGATGCGTCCGATGTGGAGCAAAAGCCCGATTTCCTGCAGAGAAACATCGGAAATCGCCAGCTGCTCGTAAGGCGTGGTGTGGATGGCGCGGGCCGCCTTGATGCTCAAACGATCTTCATCGGTCGCAGCCCAAAGGAAGGCGTGGGTATCGAGCAGGTATTTGAGGCGGGCCATTACAGCGACGGTTTCCAGTGGTCGTTGGTCAGCGTCGGCTTTGTCAGGTCCTCATGGAAGACGATCTTGCCCTTGGCGGCCCCAAGCAGGGATTTCCGGGGCGCGGCCGCCGTAAAGAGATATTCGCCCTCTTTGTCCTGCACGCGGACGGCCTCGCCTTTGCGCGCCTTTGCTTTGTAGGTGGCGAAATTCCGGAGAAACCCGCGCGTATTCGTGACCATGCGGCACGATGTATGACAGACCGTGGATTGTCAAGCAACGGACTTTGCCCTCATCTTCGGTCGCGGCCTCAGGCCTCCGATTCGAGCATTATGTGCTCAGTCCGCCGTTTACACCCAAGGACTGTCCAGTGACTGCCGCGGCCGAGAAGGATAAGAAATAATCTACGGCATCCGCCACTTCGCCGAGCGCAACTCGTCTGCCGGTCGAAATCGCGTATATCACATCGCGTGATTCTCGCTTCGACTCCCAAGCGAGAGAGGTCAGTGGATAAAGTCGAAGCGGCCTGCTCGTCTTGATGGTAAAGCGTGGCGATGAATACACCCCGACTGGCGAGGCGCAGGGCTATAGCGTGGCCAATTCCGCGAGTGCCTCCTGATATAATTGCGACCTGAGTCCGGCCAAGCAGCTAATCGCACCGCAGTGCGACGATCGGATTCACCTTCATCGCGCGTCGGGCGGGGATATAGCAGGCGAGCAGGGCAATGAGGGCGAGGGCGACGGCCACCACCGACAGCGTGACGGGGTCGTTGCTCCCGATGCCGAACAGCATGGAAGACAGAAACCGCGTCAGACCGAAGGCGCCGGCAATTCCCATGACGAGCCCGATGGCGGTCAGCGACATCCCGGAGCGCAGGATGAGGCCTAGAATATCCGCGGCACTCGCGCCGAGCGCCGCGCGGATGCCGATCTCGCGGGTGCGCCGCACGACGGAATAGGAAATGACGCCATAGAGTCCAATGGCTGAGAGCGCGAGGGCCACCCCGGCGAAGATGGTCAGGAGGATGGTATAGAATCGGTCGGCTCCAACCGACTCGGACTTGATCTGCTCGAGGGTCTTCAAGTCCTGCACCACCTGGTCCGGATCGACTTCGTGGATCGCCTTTGGAATCAAACGTTGGATGGAACCTGGCGCCATGGTTCCGCGAACGACCAGCGCCTGGCCCGTTTGCGGACTCTGGTCGTGGGTCACGTACATGCCGGGACTGTAATCGTTGTTCGAGCCGAGACCGCCGACCTTCTCGTCGGCGATCACGCCGACGACCTCCCAGGGAATTTCGGGGCCGAGGGCCGTCTTCGCGAACGCGATCTCCTCGACCAGGATCCGCTTGCCGATCGGATTCTCATTCGGAAAATACTTTTTGGCCATGGTCTCGTTGATCACCGTAGCCGGCAGGGCGCCCTTGACGTCGTGTTCGTCGAGAAAACGCCCGCGCGTGAGCCGGATCCCGAGAGTCCGGAAATACGAGGAACCGACCATCTTGAAGAAGCAGGCGGGGCGATTGGCCGGGTCGACCGCGGTCGCGCCGACGATTTGAAACGGCATGCCATAGCCCCAACCCTGCATCGGAAGGGCCGAGGTGAGGGCCACGTCGCGCACGCCGGGAATTTCCCGGGTTCTTTCGGCGATGCGCCGCAGGTAGATTCTGAACTCGTCGGCCGAGTGGAAGCGCCGGCCGGAAATTGGCAGGTACGCGGTGATCACGTTCGTGGAGTCGAATCCGGTCTCGACCGCCTGCATCTTGAAGAAACTGCGGATCAGCAAGCCGGCGCCGGTCAGCAGCATGAAGGCGAGGGCAACCTCGGCCACCACCACGGCGCCGCGCAGTCGCTGGCGCGCGCGGCTCGCGCTCGCCCCGTGGCCGCCCTGCTTGATCACCGTCGCCTGGTCGGGCCGGGTCGCCTTGATCGCCGGGAAGACTCCGAAAATGACACCCGTCAGGACCGACACGCCGAGGACAAACAGGAGCACCCGTGCGTCCATCGCGACATAGACGTTTGGTGGCAGGATTCCTGGAGGGATCCCCACCTTGAGCGCCGTCAGGCCGGCATAGGCGACCAGAAGCCCCAGCGCGCCGCCGAACAGGGAAAGCACCACGCTCTCCGTCAGGAATTGGCGCATGAGCCTCCACCGTCCCGCTCCCAGGGCGGCCCGGATCGCGACCTCGCGCTCCCGCGCCATGCCCCGGGCAAGACTCAGATTGGCCAGATTCGCGCAGGCGATCAGCAGCACCATTCCCACGGCGCCCATGAGAACGTAGAGGGACCGTCGCAATGCGGGATTCACGAGCACCTCGCTGAAAGGATCGATGCCCACGCCCCAACCTTTGTTCGACTTGGGATAGTCCTGCGCGATGCGCGCGGCGAGGGCGTCCATCTGCGTGCGCGCCTGCTCCAGCGTGACGCCCGGCTTGAGCAAAGCCCAGGCGCCGAACCAGTGGAAATCGCGGGTCATGTTTTCGGGTCCGAAGGCCAGCGGCCGCCAGATCTTGGTCTCCGTCCGGTCAAAAATGCGGGCCGGCATGACGCCGATCACCGTGTACAGCTCGCCATCGAGCGAGATCGTACGGCCCAGGACGCCGGGATCGCCTCCGTACCGGGAAATCCAGAACTTGTGGCTGATCACCGCGACGTGATCCCGGCCGACCTGGTCCTCGCCCGGGGCAAAGACCCGGCCCAAAGCGGGCGCATCCTTGAACACATCGAAGAAATGCACGGAAACCTTTTCACTGTACACCTGCTCCGGGTTTTCCAATCCGGTCAGAGTCGCCGGGCCCCACAGCTGCGCGGTCATGTGTTCGAAGACCGTGTTCTGCTTCTCCCAATCGAGGTAGTTCAGGGTCGAAATGCCGTTGCGGCCGCCGCCGGGTGGTTTCTCGAGGACGCGCACCATCCGGGCGACGTCTGCGTAGGGAGAGGGCCGCAGGAGGATTCCGTCCACATAGCTGAAGATCGCGGCGTTGGCGCCGATGCCAATCGCCAGAGTCGTGACGGCGACGACCGCGAACCCCGGGCTCTTGAATAGAGTGCGGATTCCAAATCGCAAATCCTGGATCAATTCGCTCATGGGCGGAAGCGGCGCACGGTGCCGAGAATCAACGGATGGAAGTGCATGAGAGGATCAGAACGTTCGCAAGCAGGATCAACCCGGACGGCCGCCGTTGCTTGGCGCCCTCGGCCGGCCCCAAGACCTTCCGTGTCTCGGTGGGTCAGCTTGCGCCGAGCCGGATCCACTCGCTGGCCCCGACCGGGTCGGGGCTGGCGCGCGCGGCCACCCGCGTAGCGGATTCAATCGGATGCGCACGGTCGCGCCTCCTCACCAATCTCCCAGTGTCTCGATATAGGCCGCGGAGCCGTCGCGTTGCCAGACGTCGAGCTGGGCCTGGTCCTTTAGTTGCTGGCCGCGGGCGCGCGGGACGACGGCAAACGCGTTGGTGCATTCCGTCAGCGCCGTCATGTCGCCCCAGAGTTTCTCGAACTGCGCCACGGGATATACGTCCTCCTGCCCGTGGCCCCAGCGCTTCTTGACCTCCTTCAGCGTCACATAGGTCGGCATGCGCGCCGCGAGTGAGCGGACGGCGGCGGCCGTTTTGGTCGTATCTGACAAATCACTACGCTGCAATGCGAACAGCGCGAGCAGCCGGTCGATGTCCACCCAGCAGGTGTTCGTGCTGTAATAGGTCAGCGCAAACTCGTCTTCCTCCCGGGGCAGTGCCAGGCCCTCCACCATCCGGACGCGACCGTCGATCCGACCGAGGCCGCCGCCGTGGTCTTCCACCCGTCTGGCCATGACCTCCCAGCCGAGGGTGGCGCCGGCGGCGCGGAACCAGCCGAGCATTGCGGGATCCGGCGTCGCGCCGAGCGTGTCAACGTTGTGCACGAGCAGGGTGCGCAGTCCCGGCTGCGCCGCGAGCAGGCGCGCCAGCACGCCGTTCTTGAGCAGATTCGGAATCTCAAACCAATGGCCCACCGGGTGCAGGCACTGACTCGGCAGATTGTCGAGGTAGTCGCCGGCCTCGCCGGTTTGCCGGGCCCAGGCCGTCAACGCCGCGCGTATGCTTTCGCGCATTTTTTCCTTCTGCTCGTCGAGCTTCTGCTGCGCGGTTTCCTGCCAGGCAAACTGCAGATCGCGCACGGTGGGCACGAGCCGCAAGCCGATCGAGCGCCCGGGCGAGAGCCACACGGTGCGATCGAGCGCGTCGCCGGCCGTCTCGCGGAGGAACCGCTCGATGGGCGCATGGGTCAGGTAGCTCGTGGTGAAAACGTGGGGGATGACGGTGCCGAACGCCCGCGACATCTGCTTCGTTTTCGCGAGGTGGACGTCGATGAAATTCCGATGACGTCCGGCGAACTTCGCGAAGGGATGGAGCCCTTTGACGACCCCGGCTCCCTGCGTCCAGCGGCTGCCCACCCCGGCGGCATAAGTGACGACCGCGACTTCGCCCGCCCGCAACGCGGCTTCGCCCTGGCGGCAGAAATCCTCCGGGGCGGTTGAGGCATCGAACAGGGATTCGGCCGGCACATCTTCGATCTTCGTCGTGGGCGGGAGGCGGTTCATCGCCAGTCCGATCCGCCCGCCGCGCAGGTCGGCGCGGATCTGTTCATGCTGGACCCGATCAAATCCGTTTTCATCCAACAAGGTGTCGAGACGACCGGTATCCGACCCGGCGGTCGCTGACGGCAACAGCCGGTCGAGCAAGGTCGGCAGCACGGCAGCGAATTCCGGCTGATGGCGCGCGGCTTGGGTGAATTGCTGCAAGTCGGTGCGTTCGCGCGGCGTGAGGTTGCGCGCCTCCTGCCGCAGGCAGCGCGGCACTGACTGCTGGTAGTAGCCGGCCGGCAGCAGCGCGTCCGCGTCGGTCAGCAGCGCCGCCACGGAGCCGTGTTCGTTGATGGCAAAATCATAGACCACCGGATCCATCGCAAATGGCAGCGCGGTCTCCAGCTCGCGCTTGGCCGTCAGCATGATTTCCTGCAAGCGCTCCTGAGCCTCCCGCCGGCGGGTCGGCGCGAAAATGAAGCCCATGCCACCGCCCGACATGCCGCCGAGCATCCAGAAGCCCCAGAAATCGTCGCCGAAAGCGGCCTGCGTGCGTTGGATCAGGCGCTCGGTGTAGAGGTTGCTCACCCAGGGGATGATGGTCTGGAGCGGGCCGAAGAAATTGGCGGTGAGCGAGCGGCCCAGCGCCTGCACTTCTCCCGCGGCGAGCTGGCGGAGAATCTCATCGAGCGTGGCAACGGCCTGATGCCGCGCGGACCACTCCGCCTCGCTGCGCAGCAGGTATTTCTCCGTCACCATTTCGAGGATCGGGCCGACATTCTGCGCCATGCCACCGTGCACGAGGACCAGGGATTCCTGCAATCGTTCGCGCGCCGCCGCCGGGATGCGGTCCGGCCCGAGCAAAGTATGGCGGGGCAACAGGCGGCCGCGGCTGAACCCGTACTCGACGTCGTCCGGCTGCGCGGTGACTCCCTCAATGAGCTTGATGCCGGGCCAGAGGCCGCCGGAATCCTGCCAGCCGCCGCCGGAGCCACCGAGCCATTCGCCCAGAATCGCCCGCGCGGCCACCATGCGCCGCTCGGATTCCTCCATCGGACCGGTCAGCGTCCGGATTTGGCCCGTGGCGCGCATGCAGGCCCCGATGAGCGCGCCGAGCAGGTTGGTGGACACGGCGAGCCGTGATCCTTTCGGAATCCGATTGACGTTGCTGACCAGCTCGAAGCCCCGGCCGGATCCGCACATGACGCCCAGCAGGTCCGCGAGCTTCGCCCCGGATCGTTCAATGCCCGGCGGTACGAGACCGGCGGCGATGATCGCGGCTTTCAACAAGCCGAGATAGTCGCGGCCGAAGTCAAACACCTCTTCGAGTTCCCGCACCTCGGCCGATGCTTCGAGATCGACGCTCGCCAGACGGATGACCGGTTCGTCGATGATGCGGAAATACGCTTCGACCGGCGGGCGCGGCCCGGCGTCCCGGCCATGCAAGCCCAAGTCGATGGAAACATTGAGCACCCGGGCACCCTCGGGGAAATCCATGCCGAGGAAAAAGATGTCGCTCCAGCCGCAGTGGGTCAGATCCATCCGCACGGGCGTGCGCTCGCGCAGGACCGGATGAGGAGTGGTGCCTCCGCCCGCCCGCAACAGTTCGGGTCGCACGCGCAGCGGCTGGTCCTGCGGATGGCCGAGGCGGAATATCCACGCGTTGCCCCGCGTGGCCCGGACGGTGTGCCGCACCTGATCGGCGAGGGTTTGGAAGCCGAGCGCGTGGTAGGCGGCGGCGAGGGCGCTGGAGAGGGTTTCGTTGGCGCCCTGCGCCTCCTGGGCGCGCAGAAACCCGGTGATCGCCTCTTCGAAGCGCCGCTCGAGCACCCGGCTGAATCCGGCGTAGGGCACGCGGCCGGTGCGCGGGAAATCGGGCCGCGCCGGCAGATGATAGCGATGGATCGCCGAGAGAAAGAACAGGGCCCGGACGCGGCAGTACAGGTTGGTTTGCCGGCGGCGGTAGAGTTCGAGTTTGCCGCAGGCGCGCAACAGCTCGGCCGTTGACCGGCCGGCGCACCAGCGGGCGATGGCGAGGTCCCGCGTCTCCGGCGCCTCGGCTTCGATGATGTCGGTGACGCGCAGGCTCATCGGGTCGCGAGCAGTTCCACGAGCTGCGTGAGCATCCGGTCGCGGTCGCGGCCGGCGAGGGTCAGCGCGAGCTGGGCGAACAACAGGCCGTACGGCGCCCCGATGTCGTAGCGCCGGCCGGCGACGTTGAAGGCCAGATAGCGGCGTCGGGCGGCCAGCGCGTGCAAAGCAGGGGAAAGCCCGACTGGGCGGCCGCTGGCGGCGGCGCCTTGTTCCGTCAATAGGTCGAATATTTCCGGGAGCAGCACGTGCATGCCGAAAAAACAAAGGTAGTAGCCCGCCCGCAGCCCGGGAACCAGCAACTGCTGTTCCGCCACGGTGGGCGTGGGTTTTTCCAGCACGGTCTCAATCTGGTAGAGGGGACGTTCACCTCCGACGAGTCGTCCGCCCACGGTGCCATAAGCGGTCAGGAGGCTTTCGTGTGTTGGCTGGACGGCGGAGACGGGCGCGTCCTCGGACTCCGCGATGCCGACCAGCTGCCGGGCACAGCTTGTCGGACCATTCGCCACGTGCAGATGATCGCCGACGAGGTGCAAAAACGCTTCCCCGTTGATGAACTCACGTCCGCAGAGCACGGCATGCCCGTAGCCACCGGGATTGCGCTGCACGACGAAGCGCACGCGATCGCGCAGGGCGCCGCTGGCCGCAGAGTAAGCGGACTCGTCGCCTGGGCAGACCACCACGCAAAACTCCTCAACGCCCGCGGCGGCGGCTTCCTCGAGCACGATCTGGAGGGCCGATTTTGATTCGCCCTGCTGGTCGATCAGCATCTGGAGTGGCAGGGTGCGTTGCCGGGGATTGGCCGCAGTGATGAGGGCTTTTCGGACTTTCATGGCGGGGGTTCGGCGGGAGACAACCACCGCCGGAGTTTGGTCCGGGCCCAGAACAATGCCGGTGATCAGCGGAGACAACCCGAAAGAAGGACTGCCGCTCCGCGGTTGACCAGAGCGGCTTTATGAATAGTAAGTGCGGCTCCTGTGTCGCGAGTTGTCGCTGATCCGGGAACGTTTGCGGATCCCGCGTCGCAGGCCTATTGTCGATTGCGCCCATCCATCGGTTGAACGGCGAGCATGAAGACCAAATCCAAACTGTACCTCCATCCTACCGAAGGTTCCCGCGGGA
>Ga0182027_10011499_pt1 | contig 12506 bp, 13 predicted proteins | sample 712E1DmetaG_FD_121300 | JGI IMG/M metagenome (GOLD analysis project Ga0182027, IMG submission 121300) | Permafrost microbial communities from Stordalen Mire, Sweden - 712E1D metaG (Illumina Assembly) | ecosystem: Environmental > Terrestrial > Soil > Wetlands > Permafrost | place: Sweden...
CGGCCGCGGCGTTCGCCAGTTCCGTGTCCCGAAGGCGCTCCGTGTCCATGGCGCCTTTCTGAAGCTGATGCTGTCGGCGTCCCGCGCGGTCGGTTCCTTCCGTGACCTGTTGGGTGCAGATGAGATGGGCCTGGGTGATCCGGCTTTTTCGCCGTTCAAATTTGGACTGCAACGCGTGCTTTTCAGCTTCGGAGGCGGCTTCCGCCCCGGCTATGCGTTCGGCCAGTTGTGACGCGTGTTCCTCGGTGGCCTTTTCAAAGGCCTTCGCGGCTGCGGAAGACCGGGAGCGATACTCGCCGTTAAGCTTTTCTTCGCGGGAGGCAAAAGTCCGGACCGCGCTTTCGAGCCGGTCCAAAAGCGCGAGCATTTCGTTGACGCCCAGGTTGTTCACAATCGTTGTTCCTCAAAAGCTAAACGAAAACCGTCCGGTGCGCGAGCGTGTTTGTGTAATGCTCGATTTCCCGCGTCACCTGCCGTGCGCCCTCAAAACGAACTATCCGGAATTTCCGGATGGTTGCCTTCGATTTGAACTTGTAAGCAATCCTTACAAGCTGCCATCTCCGCCCATCCTCCGTCTGATACAGGATTATTTAACCGCAAAGAACGCAGAGAGCGCAGAGATGAAAAAGCCAAGGACTCTTTGTGTTCTCTGCGTTCTCTGCGGTTGATTTTCCGACCGCGCAAACTTGCGGATTTCAAATTTGTAAGCGCCGAAGTTGATCAGCAGTCCGTGTTCGAGCCGCACGGATTTCAGATAGCCGAGAATCTGCGCCTCATGCTCCGGCGCAAGATTCTTCGCCGTCTTCAACTCGATGATCAAAACGCCTTCAACCAGCAAGTCCGCCAGATAGTCGCCAATGAGCGTTCCATCCTCGTCATATACTTTGATCGGATGCTGTTGCTGCACGTCCAGACCCGCCTTGCGCAGCCGGTGCGCCAGCGCGTTCTCATAAACTTTTTCCAGGTGACCGTGCGCGTGGTAAACATGGATGTCATACGCCGTCTGCCGGACTTGATCGCTCAATGCGATGATGTCTTTCATAATTGCCCTTCTTTAACCACAGTTTTTTAACCGCAGAGAACGCAGGGAGCGCAAAGAAGGGACAGGACGTTTTTTCTTAAAACTCTTTGTGCTCTTTGTGTTCTCTGCGGTTGATCTTTTCCTGTCCCATATTCCTTACGATAAATTCCCAGATGGCTACTCACAATCGTTCCTGACCTTGGTTAAAAGTTCATCCAGCTTTTCGAGCACCGTCACGCTTTTGTCCACACCCGCAAAAAGTTCGGCCATGTATTTGTGCTCGAACTCCCGGCTTTTGGCGTCCCGCCAGTAATTCCCGGTTTCGTCCCATCGGGTCGAAAGCTCCTTCGTGACGGCGATCAGCCGGTTTCTGCTTCCGCTCAGGTTCATGGTTTTTTCCTTCCCCCGTCCGGTTTGCCGGCCCCGGCGGGAACATCGCCGGCGGACGGGGAAATTTCCGCTTTGTTTTCCGTCGCCGTCAAGGCCGATGCCCCACTCCCGGGCGCGGCCACGGCGGCATACGCTTCCAATGTCTTCACCACCTGGGCCAGGTAAGCGACGGCCTGCGTCATGTCGGTGAGAATGAACCCGTGCAACTGGTTCAACATCTTCACCAGCGGGTCCGTCCGGTTCTCCAGCTCGCGGTCCCACTTTTTCAGGACCGCCAGTTTGGTTTCGGCGTCCCGGACGGCGCGGTCCGCCCGATGCACGGCCATTTGTTGCAACGTCGTCGAGTCTTGAAACTGGGAAAGCTGGGCCCGGAACAATTCCGAGCGTGCCTCCTCCAGCTTTCTGGCCCGGACTTTTATTTCATGTTCCCAGACCCGCCGCTGGTCATTTTGCACCCACTGCCGGGTGCGCAGGACCTCGTCGCACGCCTCCTCCAAAACCGAGCGCGCCTTGGTCAGGAAAATAATCAGGTCCGACCGGAATAATTCCACGGCTTCAACGGAGGTGACTTGGGCGCGTTCGGCCATAAATTTTATCGTCCTCGTTCTCGTGCTCGTCCTCGGATTTTTCGATTATGATTACGATTACGAGGAAGAGGGCGATTTTAATTGGTCAATGTTGGTTCAGATACTCCTCGATGCGCTGGGCTTTTCGCAACAGGAACGGCGTATGGTCCTTGGACAGCTCGACGAATTTCCTCAGCGCCTTCATTGCCAGCCGGAATTCATCGGCGAACTTCTCGTGTTCCTGGTCCTGCCAGGTGTCCCCCAGCGCGGCGAAGCGGGCTTGCAACAAAATCAGCCGGTTCTCCAGGTCGGTGTTGAACCGGTTCAGTTCGTCGGCGAACCGCCGCACCTTTTCCGGATCCATGATTGCTTGGGCCATAATTTTCCTTTCGTCGCGCTTATTGGCGGTCCGCGTATTGGGCGGCTCGCTGGAAACAACTTAACATGGAATTTATTTGGTTCATGCCAGAATGTAACGGCCGGTTTTTCGCGTGCCGACCCGCCGCACCAAACCGGCGTCCAGCAGCGGACGCTTTAACCGATGAGACAACCATAAGTCAACTTATTAGACAACTGGCCAATGGCCGGCCGTTGAACGCCGGCCGCAGCCGGACGACTCGCGGGTTACGCGGTTCGCTGGAAATAACTTAACATGGATGTCTTCCGTCGCCGAGTAATTTGTAACCGGAAAACCGCCACGCGGTTTCTCCTTTCTTCCGGCTCCTGCGCGGCTTACGATGCTTGCCAATCCGTATGGCTAAGGGAATAACCAATGTCTGACCTCGGAAAAAAAGACCTCAGCGAGCGCGACATCTGCACGAAATTCATCACGCCTGCCCTCACGGCTGGCAACAAATGGGACTTGATGAACCAGATTCGTGAGGAGGTTTCTTTCACCAAAGGCCGCGTGATTGTCCAGGGGAAATTGTTCACCCGTGGCGAACCAAAGCGGGCTGATTACGTCCTTTACCACAAGCCCGGCATCCCGCTCGCAGTCCTTGAGGCCAAAGACAACAATCATCCGGTCGGCGGGGGAATGCAGCAGGCGCTTGATTATGCCGAAACCCTCGACGTTCCGTTCGTGTTCAGTTCCAACGGCGACGCTTTCATTTTCCACGACCACACCGGCCAGTCGCAACCCGTCGAGCGCGAAATCGCTCTCGGCGAATTTCCTTCTGCCGAAGAACTCTGGCAGCGCTATTGCGTGTGGAAAGGCTTGACGCCGCAACAGACGCCCTTGGTCGCTCAGGATTATTGCATTCAAGGCCCCGACAAGGAGCCGCGCTACTATCAGGAAATCGCCATCAACCGCACCATCGAAGCCATCGCCAAAGGACAAGACCGCGTTCTCCTGGTTATGGCAACCGGCACGGGCAAAACGTTTGTCGCGTTTCAAATCATCTGGCGCTTGTGGAAAGCTGGCCGGAAGAAACGCATCCTTTTTCTCGCCGATCGCAACATTCTCGTGGACCAAACCCGCGTGAACGATTTTAAGCCGTTCGGCGGCAAGATGACCAAGATCGAAAGCCGCAAGGTGGACAAGTCCTACGAAATTTATCTCGCGCTCTATCAGGGCCTGTCCGGCACGGAAGAGTGGGCGAACATCTACAAGGAATTTTCTCCGGACTTCTTTGACCTCATCATCGTGGATGAATGCCATCGTGGCAGCGCGGCAGAAGACTCAAACTGGCGCAAAATCCTCGAATACTTCAAAGGTGCCACCCAGGTCGGCCTCACCGCCACGCCCAAGGAAACCAAGGAAGTTTCCAACATTGATTATTTTGGCGACCCAATCTTTACCTACTCGCTCAAGCAGGGCATCGCCGACGGTTTTCTCGCGCCCTACAAAGTCATCCGCATTGACATTGACAAGGATGTCAGCGGCTGGCGGCCCCATCCCGGGCAGCTCGACAAATACGGCAAGCTCATTGAAGACCGGCTTTACAACCAGCTCGACATGGACCGCTCGCTGGTTCTCGACGAGCGCACCAAACTGGTGGCGTGGCGCATCACGCAATATCTCAAGGCCACCGACCGTTTTGCCAAGACCATCGTGTTCTGCGAAGACGTTGACCATGCTGAACGGATGCGGCAGGCGCTCATCATGTGGAACGGCGACGAAGTGGTAAAGAACCACAAATACGTCATGCGCATCACCGGCGACGATGCGGCGGGCAAGGCCGAACTCGACAATTTCATCCTGCCGGAGAGCAAATATCCCGTCATTGCCACCACTTCCAAGCTGCTCAACACCGGCGTGGATGCGCGCACCTGCAAACTCATCGTGCTCGACCAGCGCATCGAATCCATGACCACGTTCAAGCAGATCATCGGACGCGGCACCCGCATCCTGGAGGAATACAACAAGTCCTGGTTCACCATCATGGACTTCAAGGGCGCGACGAACCTCTTCCTTGACCCCGATTTCGACGGCGAACCCGTCCAGATTTACGAACCCGAACCGGACGATCCGCCCACACCGGACGATCCTGACGGGCCGATTATTGACCCGCTTCCGCCCGGCTCCGGTCGCGAGAAATTTTACGTTGCCAATGTGCCGGCAAAAATTCTGCGTGAGCGCACCCAATTCATCGGCGGCGACGGCAAGCTGGCCACCGAATCCGTAAAAGATTTCACGCGAAAAACCGTTCGCAAGAAATATGCGCTGGTGGATGATTTCCTGAATACCTGGTCCAAGGCTGCGCAAAAACGTGCTATCGTGCGCGAACTGGAGGAACAGGGCGTTCCGCTGGATGCGTTGCAGGATGCCGTCGGGCGCGACTACGACCCGTTTGATCTAGTCTGTCATGTGGCATATGACCAGCCGCCGCTCACCCGCAAGGAACGCGCGGAAAATGTCCGCAAACGCAATTATTTCACGCGCTATGGCGACAAAACCCGCGCCGTCATGGAGGCTATTCTCAACCAATATTCCAATCAGGGCCTTGAAGCCATCGAATCGCCCGATGCCTTGAAAATTTTCCCGTTCACCGAAATCGGCACGCCGGTCGAAATCATCCAGGCTTTCGGCGGGCGCCCCAAATTCCAAGCCGCCCTGCGCGATCTTGAAGAACAAATTTATAAAGCGGCATAAAAAGCTATGAGGCCTGAAACGCTCAATCATCTAAAGTCAGCCCGTCAACTATTAGGCCATTGTGCACGCGAAATTGAAGCTAAACAGAATGCCGGACAAATGCCACAAAATCGTGGCAAAGAACTGCGGCTGGCATTAGGTACCGCACGGGATTGGCTTCGTTGGGCATCTGCGCTTGAGGATCTGCGCTTCAGCACCAAATCTGAGCGGAATTCTTCTCGAAGAAACGGTTTAACAGAATGTGTTCGTTTCACTCAAATGTGGGCAGCGACTAACGCACTTTTTGCTCGAGATGAAGTAATGAATTTTGCCGGGTTAGCAACAAGTCAAAGTGAACTAGTCCGTTTCCGTCGCCTCTATGAAGCTGCCACCCTTCAGCCACAATTCGAGCACGACCGCATCGAAGCGCTTCACGAAATTCTTGGCTCACAGTGCAATGCTGATGGCGTCACCCGTAAGATTAACAAACCCGATCCGAGACCGATCCGTAAATTGCCTCAACCATTATTCCCGATCTATGTGCCAAATCCCAAAATCGCTGCACATCCAAAATACAAGCCGGAGCCGGTCGCGCTTCTTCCAACCATGTGGGAAGTGATTGATCAGAAATACTCTCGCCCAAAAGATCGCGAAATCCCGCGCAGCATTGGCCAGCACATAGCAGAAGCCTTAGACACTGGCGATTGGCCACAACCAGATGGCCCAATGATCATCTATGGTGCCCGAAACTGGACCGTTCATGGGATGTTACTCACCAGTTTTTTTCGAGGAAGCAAGGCGAAGTATCCCGCGTTTATCGACAATATAAATTTGCTCCTCGCAGCAGTCCTTGACGGCTTCGGACAACACATCTTTTCCAAATTGTAATTTACAAAACCATGTCCCTCTCCGCTTCCATCAAATCCATTCAGGACATCATGCGCAAAGACGTGGGCGTGGACGGCGACGCCCAGCGCCTGTCCCAGCTCGCCTGGATGCTGTTCCTGAAAATCTTCGATGCGCAGGAAACCGAACTGGAGATGACCCGCGACGATTACCGCTCGCCGTTTCCGCAAAAAATCCGCTGGCGCAATTGGGCCGCTGATGCGGAAGGCATCACCGGCGACGAGTTGATGAAATTCATCAATGACGATCTTTTCCCCGGCCTCAAGGATTTGAAGGGAGGAACTCCCCGCCATCAACTCATTCGCGCCACTTTCGAGGATGCCTACAATTACATGAAGTCGGGCACACTTCTGCGGCAGGTCATCAACAAGCTCAACGAAGGCATTGATTTCAACAAATCACAGGACCGCCATCTGTTCGGCGACATCTACGAGCAACTGCTGCGCGACCTCCAGAACGCCGGCAACGCGGGCGAGTATTACACCCCGCGTGCCGTCACGCAGTTCATGGTCGAGCGCACCAACCCGCGCCTCGGCGAACTCATCTTCGATCCCGCCTGTGGCACCGGCGGCTTCCTCACCTGCACGCTCGAACACATCCGCAAGCACGAGGTCAAATCACCCGCCGACGAGCAGCGGTTGCAGGCCTCCATTCGTGGCGTGGAAAAGAAACCGCTCCCGCATCTGCTTTGCACCACGAATATGCTGCTGCACGGCATCGAAGTGCCGGTCAACATCCGCCACGACAACACCCTCGCCAAACCTTACGCCAGTTACACCTCCAATGACCGCGTGGATGTCATCATCACCAATCCGCCCTTCGGCGGCATGGAAGAAGACGGCACCGAAAATAATTTCCCGGCCACCTATCGCACCAAGGAAACCGCCGACCTTTTCCTCGTGCTAATCGTCCATCTTCTGCGTGATGGAGGACGCGGCGCTATCGTGCTGCCCGACGGCACGCTCTTTGGCGAAGGCATCAAGACCCGCATCAAGCAGGAACTGCTGGAGAAATGCAACCTCCACACCATCGTCCGCCTGCCCAACGGCGTGTTCGCTCCCTACACCGGCATCAAAACTAATTTGCTGTTCTTCACCAAAGGCGAGCCGACGAAGGGAATCTGGTATTACGAACACCCCTATCCGGCGGGCGTAAAGAGTTACAACAAAACCAAACCCATCCGTATCGAGGAGTTTGAGGCGGAACGCAAATGGTGGGGCAAGCCGGGTCAGGAAAAGAAGCGCAAGGAAAACGAATTCGCCTGGTGCGTGTCCATCGCGGACATCGCCGCGCGCGGCTACAATCTCGACGTGAAAAATCCCAACGTCGTTGATCCCACGCACCGCGACCCAGCCGAACTGCTAGCCGAATACCAGATCGCGCAGGCCGCCGTTGCCGAAGTGCGCGAGAAATTGCGGAAGGAATTGGAAACCGCGCTTACCCGCTGACACCATGTCTTTCGTAAAAGGTCAATCCTATGCCGGCGCAGTGATCGTCGAAGAACTCGGTGCCGAGCGAGGCAAACCGTTCTACGCACTTCACCGCCAGGGACAAGTTCTGGCGTTTGCGTTGAACCGCTGGCAAAATCCCGGCGCACCGTCAGAAATCATCGTCGGCATCGGTGACAGCCGGGAGGCCTACGCCGAAAGCTTCATTACCGACCGTCCCGTTGTTCCTGTTTTTATCAAGGAGCAACCAGATGACCCACTGTGGGCGTGCGCGGGCCGGTTCAAATTCAGCCGATTCTCTGATGAGCCGGTGGACAAAAATGCACGGCTTAATCCGCCAGCCATTCCGGCCATTTACAAAATTCTTTTCCTGGAAGAAGTGCGCTACGTATGAACCGCGCCCAACTGCTCCAACATTTCGACACGCTGGCGGAAACGCCGGACGCAGTGGCGAAGCTGCGCACGCTGGTGCTCCAACTCGCGGTGCAAGGCAGCTTGGTGCCACATTCCAAAGCCGAGCCTGCCGTGCCTTACGCATCTGACGAGAAAGCAATTCCGATAAACGTCAAACAAGTTCCTGAAAATTGGCGTGTGGTGCTTCTGGCTGACGCGATCAAAAATCGCAGCGGGAATAGCAAACTCATCAAAGGAAAACTTTACGATGCTCCGGCACCACACCTCTTCCAAGGTTTCAGCGCATCTGGTCCTGACGTGTGGTGCGAGCAATATGAGCACGAGGGAGAGGCAATTATTATATCCGCTGTTGGAGCGCGTTGCGGCAAAGCATTCAAGGCTTCCGGCAAGTGGTCTGCCATCGCGAACACGAACATTGCTCGTGCTGAACCAACGTTACTAGATTATGATTTCACCTATTTGGTCTTGAACAATGAGGAATTCTGGATTCGCGGAGGATCAGCCCAGCCCTTCGTCAAGTTTCCGCCCTCGTTAGACAGACATTTTGCGCTGCCACCGCTGGCCGAGCAACAGCGGATTGTGGCGAAGGTGGAGGAGTTGCTGGCGTGGTGCGACGAACTGGAGGAAGCACAGACCGCCGCGCGCGAACACCGCACCCGCCTCGTCCGCTCCGCCCTGGACCACCTCACCTCGTCATCCCGTAGCAGCCGACGTGAGTCGGCTCTGAATGAAATAAAACCGGGGAAAAGTTTGAGCGGACTCACGTCCACTGCTACGAGGATGGAAAACGACGGCTTCCGCCGCCACGCCGCTTTTGTCCTGAATCAATTCCCGCACCTCACCGCCGCGCCCGAAGACGTCCCCGCCCTCCGCCAAGCCATCCTCTCCCTCGCCGTCCAAGGACGACTGATGCCGCAAAACGCGAAGGACGAACCAGCAAAGACTTTGCTTGTTCGCATCCGTTCTACCAAACGTCGCGCTGCTGAAACTTTAGGCGCAAAGCCACCGAAGGATTGGCCAGCCATCGAAACGGATGAATTGGATTTTTCGCTGCCGAAAAACTGGACGGTGACTCGTCTGGGTGATCTCGCAATTAACATTGAAGCAGGATCCAGCCCGCAATGTGAAGGACGCCCTAAGACCAAGGATGAATGGGGCGTTCTGAAAATTAGCGCAGTCTCATGGGATGAATTTGATCCAGATGAAAACAAAGCCCTCCCCGCTAATGTAGAACCGCGTCCAGAATATGAAGTTCGTGATGGTGACTTTATCATGTCACGAGCCAACACCGCCGAGCTTGTCGCAAAGAGTGTCGTAACGAATAAGCCTCCGCTGAGATTGCTGCTGAATGACAAAACGCTACGCGTCCAATTCACCGAACACACCGATAAACGGTTTTTGAACATGGTGAACAATAGTTCCGTTTCGCGCGCCTATTATGCAAAAGCTGCATCAGGCACAAGCAGCTCGATGAAAAACATCACACGCGAAGGTGTTTCAATGTTGCCGATTGCGCTTCCCCCGCTGGCCGAACAACAGCGGATCGTGGCGAAGGTGGACGAGTTGATGCGCTGGTGCGACGCGCTGGAAGCCCGCCTCACCACCGCCCAAACCACCGCCACAACACTGCTGGACGCCACCCTCCACCAAATCCTCACCGCATGAATGCACTACGGCTTACTCGTGCAAATCAGGAAGTGGAATCGTTCCTGTCCGTGCTGGGTTCGCTTCGTGAGGCACGTTTGACCGCAGTGCTCGGCTTCTTAATAACTCGGTTTCCGGCGGAGTTTAGCGCCGTGCTGGGATACCATCATTCCTCAACAGATGAGGTTTCGGTCGAGGAATCCGAGGCGGGTGACCGTTATGATGTTCTCATTCACCGGTCGGGCGAAGTCCACATCATTGAAGGAAAGATTGGCCCCACACAAAATGTTTCCCAACTTTTGCGTTATATAAAGAGTCGCCGATTGGGGCGTAAACCTTCCCTTACTGTGGTAGATGATGGCTCTGAATTTAGACAGTCTCAACTGCGAGCCTTTCAGGAAATGAGGCGGCGCGTAAAAAGTTTAACCTTTGTGACTTGGACACAGGTGGCAGAAACTTGCCGCGAAATAACACGCAAACGTCGCAACTCAATCAGTGACTCAACCGGCGCGGTGATCGCGCATGAATTCGCAACGCATCTAAAGGAAAATAATATGACAACTGAACCGCAACCAGAAATCTACCTCCGCGATGTGAGCGACATCGCATCGGTGCAACTCTACTTTCGCCACAACATTTACCGATGCCAAACCAAATATTACAATTCAGCCCGGGAAAATCTTTATTTTGCGCCATACTTTACCCGACAGATGGCAGATGCTATCAGCGAGGATAATCTGGTGCCTATAGGCGAGGGAATTTCGTTTGTGTCGCGCGTTAAAAAAGTGATAGTGCTTGAGAGGTGCGATGTGCTGGCATTTCTAAAGACGGAAAAGCACCCCAATCCCAAGGCGGCGGCAGAACTCATCACAAATAACCGCCGCACAGGTGAAACATTAATCATGATGTTGGGTGAACCCCGCCTCATGTTTGTGTCCCCGGTTACCAAGGCCAAGCTGGCGGAAATCATACCATTCGGTCTAGGCGCGATGGGTTCCCGCTCTTGCACATTTGATGATCTTTTAGCCGCTTCCCAATGATGTTGCCCTTGACACAAATTACAAAATGAAACGTGAACAACAGCGGATCGTGGCGAAGGTGGCCGAGTTGATGTGCTGGTGCGACGCGCTGGAAGCCCGCCTCACCGCCGCCCAAACCACCGCCACCCATCTCCTCGACCGCACCTTCAAAGGAGAATTATGAATTATGGCAACAGGACGCAGCAATAAACTTGTCGGGCAGACCGGCGAATATCTTGTCGCAGCAGAATTATCCCGCCGTGGATACATCGCCACGACTTTCACCGGCAACGTACCAGACTATGACATCATCGCGTCAAACGAGAAAGGCAAGCATGTCTCTGTTCAGGTCAAGGCTAGTAGTGGCTCGTCCTGGCAGTTCGGAGATGTTTCCCGTTTTTTTGAGATTTCATACAAAGGCAAACGCCAAATCGTCGGACGCCCCAAACAATGTCCAGCTCAGCGCCTTGTCGTGGTTTTTGTCGCAATTGGTGCGAAGGGGGATGACCGATTCTATATTCTGACGTGGCGTACATTGCGCAACTTCCTGTGGAAGGGTCACAAAGCATATCTCGCCGCACACGGCGGCATGCGGCCAAAGAAGTGGGATTCCTTGCATGGCGCCATTTTGGAGAACGTCCTGACACCACATTTAGACAAGTGGGATGTTGTTAAAAAGTGCCTTAAGTAAAGTGGTTATGAAAAACCAAACCGCTGCCGAACTAAACGCCTTGCTCCCCGCCATCCTCCAGTCTTCGCTTGGCTTCGACCCAGCAGGCGACCGCGCCTTCAAAGGAGAATTATGAACAATCAATCCCTCGTCAAAATTACGAGATTGTTCGAGGCGGCACTTCGCGTGCTTCGACAGCATGACTTACGTGACAGCAAGATCATTGAAAGGTTCGCGGAATATTGGGTGGCGTGTCAGCTCAGTTCGCGCGGTTACAAAGTTCAAGTTCTTGACGAACGAGATGTAACCAGCGCAGACATTTATCTGCCGGAAGAGGAAATCCGTGTCGAAGTAAAATCAGCCATTTTGGGCGAGGATGGTTTCGCATATGCCTCATTTGCGGTTGGAAAGCAGATCAAGAAAAAGAAGTTCGATTACTGCGTGTTTCTTACATTTGCGGAGATTGGCGACGTGCAGCCCAAAGATGTTTTTATTTTTAACCGCGAGGACCTAAGGAAAATTGCCATTCCGAGAAAGCGTCTTGCCGCGCATCCCGACAGCAACCCTTGCCTGCTAATTTATGGGCGGTCCATAAATGCATATCGCCGTCAAGTGAAGAAGTGGCGCATCAGGGCATTTGAAATCGAAAAACGGTTGCATCAGAAACCAAGACAATTCAGGAATGCCTGGAAAAAGATATGCAAACCGGCGTAAAGCCGTGCCACGCGGCTAATCGAATGAACCGCTAAGAAAAATTATGAACCCTCAATACCCAATGATCTTTGCGGCAGCATCCCTCGTGCTGGTGCTAATCGTGTTCATCGGCATCTGGTCCAGCCGTTTCGTCAAGGTTGGTCCGAACCAGGTGCTCATTGTTTCCGGACGGAAAATCCAACTGCCCGACGGCAGGTTCGCCGGCTTCCGGATTGTGAAAGGTGGAGGTACCTTCGTTTTTCCCGTGATCGAAAGGGCTGATGTCTTGTCGTTGGAGGTCACCACCATTGAGATGTCCCGGGCCAAGGCCCAAGCTGCCGGCGGACGGGCGGTGGAAGCGGATTGTGTCGCCCAGGTCAAAATTAACAGTGACGATGTTTCGATTGCGGCTGCCGCCGAATATTTCCTGAGCAAGAGCCAGACTGAAATCAAGAACATCGTGAGGCCAGTCCTGGAAAAGCATTTGAGCAGCGTCCTCGGAAATTTGAGTGTTGAGGAAGCAACTCAAAATCCAGCAGCGTGCGCCGCCAGGGTGCAAACTGCCGCCGCCGTGGATTTGGGCAAAATGGGGTTGAGCATGATCAGCTTTAGCATTCGCAACGCCCACACCGCGTGAACCGCGTAAAGCTGCGCCACGCGGC
>Ga0182027_10011500_pt1 | contig 12505 bp, 8 predicted proteins | sample 712E1DmetaG_FD_121300 | JGI IMG/M metagenome (GOLD analysis project Ga0182027, IMG submission 121300) | Permafrost microbial communities from Stordalen Mire, Sweden - 712E1D metaG (Illumina Assembly) | ecosystem: Environmental > Terrestrial > Soil > Wetlands > Permafrost | place: Sweden...
GGAGTCATTTCCCTGACCCAGAATACCGTGATGGACATCCCCATTCCCGAGTATAAGGTGAGCGTTCATGTCCAGGACACAGCGGGGAACCCGGTAGGCAACGTGGCCCTTGCCACCACCGGTTTGTATAATAACTCCCTGATGCTGGGCATTCTGCCGGCTACAGGGAGTTCCTCTTACCCTTTGGGTTGGCCACCCTACAAGACCAATGCCTCCGGGGATGCCACGCTATGGCTCTTTCCCAATCCCACCCCGGATACCTACACATTCACTGCTACCCCTCCTCAGGAGAGCAACATGGCTGCTACCAGCCTCTCCAATATCACTGTTACCCATGACATCTCAGTGACCATCACGCTGGAGGCACCGGTGACCCTGAGCGGGAGGGTACTGGATCCTCAGGGCAACGGCATTCCCGGGCAGTCTGTTGGACTGGCTCTGACCGGCACCCAGAACTACCAGACTACCTCTACGGACTCTTCCGGGTATTATCTACTCCAGGTAGCACCCGGAGACTACAACATACAGATGATTAACAGCAACCAACCGGATCAACCGCCTGTCAACGCTCCCCAATATTACTACCTGGTGAACAACACAAACGGAGTCATTTCCCTGACCCAGAATACCGTGATGGACATCCCCATTCCCGAGTATAAGGTGAGCGTTCATGTCCAGGACACAGCGGGGAACCCGGTAGCCAGCGTGGCTCTCGCCACCACCACTGGTTTGTATAATAGCTCCCTGATGCTGGGCACTCTGCCGGCTACAGGGACTTCCTCCTACCCTCCGAATTGGTCACACTACAAGACCAATGCTTCCGGTGATGTCATGCTATGGCTCTTTCCCAATCCCACCTCGGATACCTACACATTTATTGCTACCCCTCCTCCAGAGAGCCCTTACGTCACGTTCAATGTGAATGATGTTACCATAGCTTCGGATAAGAGCATCGTTATTGTCCTCCCGTTTGTGCATCAGCCTCCTGTGACAATAGCCAGTATTGCTCCGCCGCCGGACCAGCAAGGGTTGTATCCAAACCCGGTAAATATTACACTCTCCGCTACCGCCTATCAGGGCTATACCATCGCCGCAACCTACTACAACGTTGATGGCGGGCCCACGCAGACTTATGTTCAACCCTTCACCGTCTCCGGGACTGGCGAACACACGGTGAAATACTGGTCTGTGGATAACATCGGTGTGACGGAAACAGCCATATCTGCCAGTTTTACCATCAATAACTATACCCTGACCTATACTGCAGGCGTTGGCGGCACGATTACAGGCACCAACCCTCAGACAGTTAATTATGGTGGTAGCGGCACGACGGTAACAGCGGTACCCAATGTAGGATACTCCTTCACCGGTTGGAGCGACGGTATCACTACTGCTGCACGCACCGATACCAACGTAATGGCAAATATCAGTGTCACCGCCAACTTTGCAAGTAATACTTTTACGATTGCTGCCAGCTCCGGCAACAACGGGTCTATCTCACCTTCTGGTACAGTAACAGTCAATTCAGGAGCTAATAAGACTTTCACCATTACTCCGAATTGTGGCTACCGTGTAGCTGACGTACTGGTAGACGGTGTTTCAGTGGGAGCGGTAACCAGTTATACTTTCAGCAATGTTACTGCTAACCATACAATATCTGCCAGTTTTACTAATGGTGCTAAGACCTATACCATTACTGCCAGCTCCGGCAACAACGGATCTATCTCACCTTCTGGCAGGGTAACAGTCAATTCAGGTACTAATAAGACTTTCACCATTACTCCGAATTGTGGTTACCATGTAGCTGATGTATTGGTAGACGGTGTTTCAGTGGGAGCGGTAACAAGTTATACTTTCAGCAATGTTACTGCTAACCATATAATATCTGCCAGCTTCGCTATCAATAATTATACCCTGACAGTGAATATCACCGGCAGTGGCACGGTAACGAAGTCTCCAAGTGCTACCTCTTATGTCAGTGATACTGTTGTTGCTCTGACGGCAACCCCGGCGGCTGGCTGGATATTTAGTAGCTGGCAGGGAGATCTTAGTGGCAACGCTAACCCTGCCACATTAACCATGGACGCCAATAAGACAGTGACGGCGGTGTTTACGCAGGCTATTACTTCAGATTCATTCCTGATTAAACATCTCGTTATCAACTGGGACAAAAACACTTCAAAGGATGATGATTATTATAACCGTAGTCAATGTCAGGATAAGTATGACGAATACATCCAGTATAAAGATAGGCATGGCGATAATGACAAGAATACTCAGAGCAAATACATCAATTATCTCAAGGCTAGAGATAATTGTGCTGACGATGACAAGTCTGTAAGCAGTCAGCAGGACAGTAAAAATTGCGAAAATGCATACAATCAATACCTGCAGTACAGCAAGCAATACGGAGATAATGATAATAGGACCAGGAATAAATATAATGATTACCTTGATGCCCAGGGGAAATGTGAGGTTGACTGTTTGCCGCCTACTACTACATCGGGTGACTTCTATGTTTATGGCAGGATGAAACTACCGGCAGGGATGAAAATGGCTGATTTACAGCGAGCGGCGGTAGTAACACTCACTATCTCCAATGGGACGATACAAGACACGGTTACATTCAGCAAGGGTTCAACTAGAGATGGGACCGTCTGGCAGTATAACGGGAACGATAACCTTTCAGGAATCGGCCTGAATTTACAGGATATGGACCTCTGGTGGGCGCCCGATAATGGTAAGTATTCGGGTATGTCAGGTTTCCACATCAGTGGTAACTTCAAGATGGCGGCCGGCATCAATGGTAATACCCAACCGCCTCAGGTTACGTTAGGAGTTACACTGAAGACGAATGCGGGCGTCAATGTACCCGTTGGAGCTACCGTATTGTGCGATGTCTCCGGTCAGGGGAGTGTCTGGCAGTATAATGCACACACCGATTGGCCATATTTCCCGTATGACATCCAGGACACTGGCAACTAAACTAATCGGTTGAAGTAACTTCGAAAGAGGGCTGACTCAAGAAAGTCAGCCCTCTTTGATATTTGCCGGAAAAATCCATCTTAACCTGGAATCTATCCAATTATATTATGTCATTCCGAGTCCTTCTGTTGAAGGACGAATGTATCTGGTAATTTAGCGATAAAAAATAGATTCTTCGATATTGCATATCTCAGAACGAAGAAGGATCGAACATTCGTATCATTAAACGAGCCCATCCATGACTCATCCGCGTTTCTGGTGGAGACGGGGGAGGCTTCCCTAAACACAATATTTACCCAATCCGTCTTCCTCTAACCAAATACAATCAAACTAATTGTTTTACTAAACGACACCGTTCTGGAAGAGCCATTCATTGAAGATTAACGAATGGCTCCTTTATTTTCCCCAATAATACAAATAGCAAAACTGCGTTAAGGAGGATAAAAATGGACGATCAACAATCTAAGACTGTATTGGTTGTATCGAAAACTTGGGTTCAACAAATTATTCGAATGAACTGAGGTGAACAAACACAAAATAATTATTAATTGTAAGGAGATGAATATGCAGAAAGTATTAAGCACGAAACTAGAGGTGGAAGTTATCAAACGTTTTGATGAAAGGGCACAAATAGAAGGCGAATCAAGATCTGGGCTGTTAAAGAACCTGGTGTTGGACTATCTTGAAGGCAGCAAAGCAGACGCACCAAAAGTCTCTGTTGCATCCGTGTCGACCAGTTCTCCACTGGCAGGTTTGGCAGACCATGTCGAAAGATCGGTGACTGTTAAATCAGTTTCTACAACAGCTAATGGTTTAACACCAAGTAATATCTCAGGTTATCTTGTGAACTCTGTTCCATCCCCTCCAAACAGAGATTCAAGCCACGACAATATCCAATTTCCAATTAAAGCCACAATCTCGCCCCAACACTCTTCAAACATCGGTTGGTACATACTTGGAGGTTTTGCTGTTTTGGTCCTGATAAAATCTACGACAGCTACAACACCTTCAGTCGTTCCTGGTGGGCGCAAACCAATATTTGGCTTTTATCATTAAATAATACATTAATCATCCCAGAGCATAGAATAAGGACGGAGTTGCTACAGACCTCCGTCCTTATTCTTTTATTCCCGGTCAGTTTTTGTGCATCATCATTATCATTGTACAAACGCACAGAAGGAAGACATTAAAAGTAGACTTGCGAAATTTATGTGACCTCGGTAGACTGCATTTATTTGAAGGTAAATCATTAAGTAGACCTTCAGTCTACGGGTCTACCACGTTGTAATTTATGTCTTTTCGGCATACCGAAATATAATGCACTATTATATTGGAGTAGGGGTAGAATGAATTTCTCTTATTTATCCTTCTTAAAATTATATCATAATCGTTAAATACCCAATTTGGTAGAAGTTATTAATAGTGAATCAAGTTTTATCTCGTTTGCATCAAAACAAACTATTATAACAACTAAAATCATCATAAAATTGGATCATTATGTCTATTGACAAACCTAATTTTATAAATTATAGTAATGTACTAATAATATGATAAATACTATGATTGTTATATTGTAAAGTCCATTTTTTAAAAACACAGTGAAACAGCAAGATTAAAAGTGAAATTAAATATGAAAAGCTAAAGTGAAAATAATTAAAGGGAGAGTGGTTAAATGAAAAAGCATGTTTTGTGGTTGGGATTGTGTATCTTGTTGGTGGCGGCTATCGTACTTACTTCTTGTAGTAATACAACAACACCGGCAACTGTAACCCAAACAGCAACGACAACAGCAACGACAACAGCAACGACAACAGCAACGACAACGGCAACGACAACGGCGGCACCGCAGACTACAACAACGACAGAGTCGAATACGCCGCAAGAAGGTGGGACGTTCACCTACCTCCAGAGATGGGGCTATGAGGACCCAGTAAGCTTTGATGATGTGACTACCGGTGGTCTTTCTCCAACAGATATTTGGCTCAATCCTTATGGAGAGTCTTTATTAAAAGGAGATATAAATAAGTATGGACCGAGGGGCGACAATGAATTCTCGTTCCAATATAATTTGGTTAGTGAATTTGGACAGTACTATGGACCTTCATTAGCCACAAGTTGGGAGATGACCACAAATCCCTTAGGTGTAGTTTACCACTTGCGCAAAGGTGTTATGTGGACGGGCAACAGCAATATCGGTATGGCACCTAGGGAACTTACTGCTGATGATGTAGCCTACCATATGAACCGTCTTTTGACCTCTTCAGCCATTAAAGGAATATATAACTCCTATGTCCAATCCATAACGGCTACAGATAGGTATACGGTGACTATAGTGTGGAAAAATTTCTATTCTCAATGGGAAAGCCCGATAGGTCTTGATTGTGGAGTGCAGAGTCGTATAATACCTACTGAGGTGGTGAATGCTCCGGATGGTGGAGCAAATAACTGGAAAAATGCTGTCGGCACGGGGCCATTTATTATGACAGACTATGTAAAAGCTTCTTCGGTAAGTTATACCAAAAACCCCAATTACTGGGGAACAACAACTATCAATGGTGTGACATATCAAGAACCTTTTATTCAAAAAGTTATCTATCCTATTATTCCTGATGAATCTACGGAAGTCGCAGCCCTGCGGACGGGTAAAATTGATATGTGGCCGGCTGTTCCAATCACGTATGGGGCTTCCCTCGCCTCAACATCCCCCGATCTGATACAGCAAAAGTGGTTACAATGTTTTAATTACTATGTAAAGTTTAACTGTCTCACTTCTAACTATTTTACTAACACAGCAGTTCGCCGTGCGATGTATGTAGCTACAGACCTAAATACAATAGCGACTGACGTTTTCCAAGAGGGTAATATATACAGTTGGCCATGCGCTCCAGGAACCCCTGAGTATACCCCGTTAGCTCAACTTCCTGCGCAAGATCAAGCGTTATATAATTATAACCCGGATACGGCAAAGCAAATGCTTGCTGCTGCAGGTTATCCCAACGGCTTTACTTGTGAAATTACGATAAATAGTTCATCGACGATGGGAGACATTGCGGAACTACTAGCAAACGAATGGGCGAAGGCTGGTGTTACGCTTAATATTAAACAACTAGAAGATACTGCATATCAAGCTGCATATACAAAAGTGCTATATGCTGACAGTGTAATAGGTACCATGTCAACTGATGACGCCTGGGGTCCATTGTATGCGATGAGAACGGGGAGCGAGGGTTGTGCAGTCAACGACCCGGTTTATAATGCTATGTATGACAAGGCACAGGCGACTGTAGATACAGATTCACGGGTTGCTCAGAAAAAGGTGATGGGTGTATATGTCTTTGATAATGCATTCGGCATAGGCTTGACTAATCCAGACGTATTGAATTGTTATTGGTCGTGGCTAAAGAATTACTATGGAGAGATTACTGCTGGAAACTATTGCGATATAATGCCTATGGTAAGCCAGATGTGGATTGACGAAGGTATGAAGACAAAACTGGGGTATTAATAACAATAATTACTACTAAAAGTTTCTGCAAATTACGGTAAAGGATTAATTGTAAGAGAGTTAAGAGGGGTGAAAGCCTCTCTTAACTCTTATTAATACAACTAGGTTTGGTAATAAAAATATTGCATTGATCAGATTGAAATGATGTCCCTTCCTTATTTCGGATATCTTAAAAATGGTTGGACATAATCACGTATAACAGATAATATCATTTTCCGTTGCTAAAATCAGTTGTGCGAATCAGGTCTTTGTTATTTAATTGTTAATACGAATAGGGAAATGATATCCTCAACCTGATATGTTGGGAAAAGATTAAGTGTCAAAGGAGATAAAATAATGAAACCGAAATGTAAAGTGTTAAGGATATACCAACCAGCCGATCCAAAGTTACTAGCCACTGGTCCGACATTAACATTACGGCATATTGAGCAGTTTGGTGAAGTAGATGCTGAATTGGTGGAAGTTGCTGCTACAAACAAGAAAAAGTTAATTGAAGCGGCAAAAGATACAGATATTATTCTATTAGCTAATGCTCCGATAACTCGATGGATGCTAGAAGCTTCGCCAAAATGTTTGGCAATCGTGGGTCAATACGTTGGGTTTGATTACGTCGATGTAATGGCCGCCACTGAAAACAACATAATTGTGGTTAATAATCCGTCTTCTGAGTGGTGTCTTGAAGAGGTTTCTAATCATGCCATTACCCTGCTTCTTGCCTGTGCGAAAAAGCTGGTACTGCTGAATAAACTCGTCAAGGATGGCCGTTGGGATGATGCAAAAAAAGCGCAAAAACCGATGGGGTCGATATATGGACAAACTCTTGGCATAATTGGTTGCGGTGCCATAGCGAGGATGGTTGCTCGGAAAGCACAGTGCTTTGGCCTAAAGGTAATCGGCTATGACCCCAATATCGAAAAATCACTGATCGAAAAAGATAGAATAACACTGGTAGACTTACCTGCACTGCTTAAAGAGTCCGACTATATTTCGGCTCATCCCAGTCTAAATCAAACGAGCTATCATCTGATGGACGAGCAAGCATTTAAGCGAATGAAACAGAGTGCCTATTTTATTAATACAGCACGTGGTAATGTCGTTGATGAGCCAGCTCTGATCAAGGCGTTACAAGAAAAATGGATAGCTGGGGCCGGGCTGGACGTGTTTGAGAAAGAGCCGGTAGATAAGAACAACCCATTGCTGAAGCTGGATAATGTGATTACTCTTCCCCATGATGGTTCTTACTCTGATAATGCATTTGCCCAAGCACCGATTAATGCCGCGAGGGAAATAGGGCGAATTCTTAGGGGAAAGTGGCCTAAAAATGTGGTTAATAAATCGGTTAAGCCCAGAATCAAGTTGGTAAAGGAAGCCTGATTATTAAAGTCATTAGAGCCGTTAGGGTAAGTAAACTGTTATTTCTCCGGTTGCTGATACCTTTTAGCAATTGACAGATATTGTCTATAATCAGGATGAGGTGGTCACCAAAAAATGGACAGGTTGTGAAGATAGAGTTCTGCTCATGTCTTAATTTAGCCCCATTGCTGTCCTAAACGGGAACACCACTCATATGTGTTTCGTCACGTAATTTACAAAACGTTATTGACAAGTTAGCCTATCGGCTGACTGTCGAGATGTTGTCGGTTCTGATTTCGGGTTACGATATAGCTCTACATCATCGGACATTCGTCCCGATGTTTGTTCAGTGGGATTAGGCTCTGTACAAATAACGAAAAAGGTGTCAGCGATTGGATTTGAATTGAAGAGTTGGCCAAAGTGTTTTAAATGGTAGTCTTTGCTAATCAATTTTCGCCGGCGCACCCATTACCAATCTCACCATGCCCTTTTTGTCGGTAGAGGTGACAAATGGTGACATATTACGCGTGAAATAATAACCTCACCACGTGCCACTAAGCGTGTCCAAACAGCATCACTAAAATGATTTTCGATAAATATCGGCAACGGTTTTCAGGTCTAATCTTACTTCGGCAGGTGATGATCTCAATACTAGGTCAGTTATTATGATCTCATCATCTATTTTACAACCCAAGTCCCCGAGTCTTAATCTCATGCCGATACTTTCAAGAAATTGCTCGGTGGCCTTGAGTCCATCTTTTTTACCAAAGACATTCTTACCTAACGAATTGAATCTCTCTTTATTGAAAACATAATAATAACTCATCCAAGCGGGTAATAAGGCTGACAGACCCTCTCCATGGGTTATGTCATAATAACCACTTAAAGCGTGTTCTATGCTATGACAGGTCATGGCTCCGCCACCTCCACCTAATCTGGCGATTTTCGACATTGCGACAGTGCTAACCCAAGAAAGTTCGGTTCGGGCTTTAATGTCATCCGGGTGCGCTATTGCTCTCGGGAGGTACTCCACTACTATTTTCATTCCGGTTTCGCTAATGCCATCGGTCAGAGGACTAGGAGTATCGTCAGTAATATAATGCTCGATAAGATGGGACAGGATATCCACCCCTCCGGCTTTGATCTGCTTCATGGGTACCGTCAAGGTCAATGCAGGGTCTATGATTGCAATTTTAGCCTGGAGTGCGCGAATGCCCCCTAGAGAGGCCTTAATGTGCGATTCCCAATGAGTCAAGACTGCAATGCCATTCATCTCTGACCCAGTGCCAGCAATAGTGGGCACCTGGATAATGGGCAAAATTGGCCCTTCGACTTTGGCCTTATTTACCACGTAATCCCAAACCGGTGCTTTGCCGCTGCTGGCCAATGCAATACCTTTGGTTGTATCCATCGCGCTGCCACCACCAAGCCCGATAAAGAAATCGGGCTTTTCTTTACGAGCTAATTCAGCCCCTTCGTCTACAGTGGAAGTTCGCGGATTACACTGAACTTTATCGAATATAACAACATCTATATTTTTCTTTTTCAGATCACCGACGACATTGTCAAGCAAACCAATGCGTTCGATATCGGGATCGGTCACTATCATTGCCTTATGCCCTAATTTTACAGATTCTTCACCCAGTTTATTAATGCTTCCGTTTCCGAACACGATAGCTGTGCTTAATTGAAAATGGAATGTCATTTTTCTCCTTACTTTTAGCACATTAGCCTAGTGGAAACTTTGATTGGTCGGCTCTTTTTCCATCTGAATAAAATGGTAGCATAATTATTTTGTTTTGCCTATAACAATATTCTAAAGAACCCGAAGGGCAGAGTACCACGTGCCGAGCACGTGGGTGAGTGTATGCGATGACGATATGAGGTGATAGAATAGGTGCGTGACATATCGACATTCGGGACATGGGACGTATTACACGGAGTATCACATGATATAGATACCGAAATAGGTTCGACCTATTGGAATATCGCTTGCGGTAGGTAAATTGGCGATGTGTCCAGAGATGAAGAAGGTATGAGAACTGCTTGGAATTTCGGCAAGAATGCGGCACTGGTTATGAAAAAGTTGAGAGAATAAGGAACATCCGACTGGATCCATAAGATCCTTGTATATACAAATGACCGCTCTGCGCTTTACACATTGTAACGATAATTAAAGAGACAGCCGCTTATTTTAAAAATATCTCCCACTGGCATTCTTTTAATAAGTCCCCTGACTGCTTTTAAAAGATTTAACTAAAATGTAACTTTAGCTCAACCTAAACCGCTATTAATAAGATTACAATTGTAATTGAGGGATAATAGAGAGGAAAGGGAAGAGGGTCGGAAGAGTTTTCTAAGTTATTTTTTTAAGCATAAAGCTGAGACTACCTTATTGCAAAGTTGATATGTTTCCGGGCCGCTACATGAAGCGGTACTTGTATTAATAACGATATAGAGGCCACCAATGACCACTAAAAATAAAAAACAAACCGAGCAACGGGTCGGAGAAATCGTTAGATATGAAATTTGTACAGAAGACCAGGATAAGTTTAAGCGGCGGAGCTACTTTTAGATAATAGTCCCAATCCCCAATAGTACGTTTGACAACCTCGGTGGATATTCAACCTGCTCAATGTCAGTTAAGTCTATTACCCAATCTCGATATTTCATGATTGGTTTTGTGACCTTCAATATGACATTTATTGTTAAGTTGAGACACTAATAGGTAGGGAGAACTCACTGAAGAATAGCCTTGATAACTATACAATCTGTTTAGACCTGTAAGAATTAAATTTAGCCATTCAAATGGAAAGAGGAGGAAGATGAATAACCTGACAAAATCAACTAAGGCATTAGGCCAAGTATTTGACTTACTCATGGGCAGAAACTTTACCAGACCTTTAGAAAAAGAAATGCTAAAACACCCTTATATTAGATATCCTTATTAAAATGCAGACATTTCCCCCGTCGGGTTATTACAACCCGACGGATTAGATTATATATATTGGCCTCACATAAAATTAAGGTGTCCTGGTAAACATGGAGGTATGAGAAGTATGGTGTCCTGGAAGTTGAAGAGTTGTCCACGGTGTGCTGGCGACCTCGCTATTCTACGTGAGACAGATGGCTGGTATGAAAACTGTCTGGCATGTGGTTACCGAAGAGACATATCAAATCTGGTTACTACAAACGCTCTCGGGCAAGTTAAGATAAAAGACCCAATTGAACTTGGTGACAAAATGGACAATGAGATACGAAACCCTCCGAATAACTGATGCCCTCGGTTAGATAACAAAGCTTACAAAGCTGAATTAACAAGACGACCAGAAAGCCCCCCGCAAACATCGGGGGGCTTTCTGGTTTTTTACCTATGCTGATTAAAGGTCGATGCGTGCGGGGTTATGTGGTCTTAAAGTCTGCCGAAATGGGACTTACCACTAACGTGGGTGTTTTTCTTTTTCCACTTTTCCTTACTTCCCCTATAGGGTAAATGAAGGCTACGTTTCGACCCTAGTGTGTCATTTTTATGAACCAAAATGATATTGAACCTGTTTTATAAAACACTTTATAGTTAAAATATCTTTACCAATTGTTCTTCCCTGTATGAAAAACACCCGACTCCTCCGGGTGTTTTTCATTTTAAAGGGATACTAAAACAAGCCAACCACAGGTTGAACTATGATTATTCTTAAGGATAATGACAATACTCGATTAGAAATACAAATGGTTTACGTTTTGTTATTTCTTCTCAATTGACCTATTTTTACCAATTGGAGGTTTTTCATTTAATACAATCCAATACAACCCAAGTTACTGTTTTTTGCAAGTAGGAATTCCCCACTTTTGCAAAATATTTTCCCCAGCACCGGTGGGGAAAATTAAGTTAACTTAAACCTGTTTCAGTCCACCTCCTTGTTGGCGTTTTCATAGGAACGGACTATTTTCCGCAAGTGCTCGGAAATATCCTGCTCGGAATATTCTATGGTCCGTCCGTCTTCGGTAATGACGGTATTACCGTACTGCTCTAACAATTCTTTTTTAAGTTCGGATGGGACATGGACTCTGTAGTTTCTCAAAACATTATTTAACTTTTGCTTTGTCAGCATCATCGTTCTTATCTCCATTTATTTCATTGTCTTAATCCGGATTCGCGCATCCGGTTACTTTGCCCGGGAAACAAAAGCAGGTGGCAATGGTGCAGCACCCGGTCCAGTATCGCTCCGGTCATCTGTTCATCATAGAAAACATTAACCCAGCGGGAAAACTCAATATTGGTATTGATGATCAGCGTATTGCGCTCATAGCACTCGGAGATCACCTCAAACAGCAGTTGGGCGCCGATTCTATCCAGTGGCACGTAACCCCATTCGTCACAAATCAGAAGCTCCGCTTTGGAGATCTTCTTCATGAAGACGGATAGAGTGCCGTTCTTTTTGGCTTCGGAAAAACGATTTACTAAAGCGGCTGTTCGGAAGAATCTGGTTTCAATCCCCTTTTTGCAGGCTTCGATGCCTAAGGCAATAGATAAAAAGGTCTTACCCGTGCCCACGTTGCCGTACATCACCAGGTTGGTTTTGGTATTGATAAATTCGCAGTTCCGGAGATAATCCGGAGAAACAGCAGCCGGCAAGGTGACTTCGTCAAAGCGGAATCCGTCGA
>Ga0182027_10011501_pt1 | contig 12505 bp, 8 predicted proteins | sample 712E1DmetaG_FD_121300 | JGI IMG/M metagenome (GOLD analysis project Ga0182027, IMG submission 121300) | Permafrost microbial communities from Stordalen Mire, Sweden - 712E1D metaG (Illumina Assembly) | ecosystem: Environmental > Terrestrial > Soil > Wetlands > Permafrost | place: Sweden...
CAGTCCTCGAACTCACGCAGCTCAACCGCCTGGCGGTGAGCTGTTGGAAGAGCAGCCACGGCGGATCGGACCAGCATTTGAATTTGGTAGCTGGCCAGATAGGTCTCGGGGGTTTGCTCGTGGCTGGGCTCGCGGTCGGTCGGGTCGATAGTTTGGTTGTCGCTTCTATCTACCAGCTCAGAGCGGCTGGCACTCCGGCGCAGAAGATCCAGGCTGGTGTTCATGACGATGCGATGGATCCAAGTTGAAAAGGACGACCTGCCCTCGAAGCGAGCGAGGCAGCGCCAAATCTTGAGGAAGGCATCCTGAACCGCGTCTTCGGCGTCATCGCTGTTGCGGAGAATCTTGAGCGCCGTCGCCATGGCTCGCGGTCGCATCGCGGTCAGGAGCTCCTCAAGCGCCGCTCGGTCGCCAGCTTGGGCTCGCGCCACCAGCGAGTCAGCGGATTCGTCGTTGCTGGCGGCGGTTTGCGTTGTGGACGGGCGCCCGACCGGCTTGGCGGTGGCCTTTGTGAGCGATATTGCCCCTGCAAGGTGTGGCAGTTCTGCTTGGCGGCGATGGAAGGTCCAGGTTTCTTCCGCTGTTTGCATGGCAAGATGTCGCTTGTGCAAGGTTGGGACCGTTTCCAGATGAACGGATGCGCAGGTAAGGGATTCACCGATGCCGCCGGTCGATGTAACCCCAGTCGACTCAAGTCGCTGGGGATATACTGTGTGCGTTCATGACCGACAGCGAGCGCATCAGCTCCTTCCTCCACCAGACGCGCAGCCGCGCCTTGCTCGAGACGGGCATACGCAAGGGCGGCTATGCGCTGGCGATTCTCGTCGGGGCATTTCTCCTCCTCGCTCTCTGGGCAGGATTTTCCGGGCCAGCGACCTCGTGGCCGTATGCCGCGCTTGCAACCGTTGTAGCCTGCGCTGGCGGTGGCATCGCCTTCGGCTTCCTGCGGCCGTCGCGCGAGCTCAGCAGACCGGTGGCGGTCGCGCGTCTGGTGGGACGGCGACGGCCGCCGTTGGCGAGCGATCTTCTCTCCGCCGTCCAATTGCAATCGCCGCAAGCATTCCAGAGCGAAGCCTCAACGGAGATGACCCGGGCGTTCTGCGCGACGGTGGCGGACACCACGCAGCCCATCGTCGTCGAAGATCTCATCCCGCTCGATCGCGCGGTGAGGGCGGTTTTCGTCGCGGCGCTTTCACTCCTCGTTCTTCTGGTTGCGATCTTGCTGTTCCCCGCGGCGGTTGGTCGGGGCATGCGTACGCTTTTCCACACGCCGACGTTGTTCGAAGGCGCGCAGGTGGCCCGCGACCCGTTGGTCGGCGATGTGCGCATCACCTACGATTTTCCCGCTTACACCGGACTGCCCCGCCAGGTCATCGAAGGGTCGACCGGGGAGCTGCACGCCCTGCGCGGCACGCATGTCCAGATGGAAATGCGGCCGTTGCGCTCGGCCCGCCAGGCTCGACTGCTGTTGGGCGACGCCGGAGAGGCCGGCACGCTCGCGGCCAACTTGGATCACGGCAAGCTTAGGGCGACGTTCGCGTTGGCGGAAAACGGATCGTACCGGGTTTGGCTTCTGCCGTTTCTGGGCCGGCCAGTGCGCGAAGAGCGCGCACACCAAATCGTGGTCGAGGCCGATCGGCCGCCCGAGGTCGACATCGTCGGCCCCGCGGATCGGCTGGAGCTGGCCACGCCACGACCGGTCGAGATCGCCTACCATGCCCACGACGATTTCGGACTGACGGAGATCTCGATGGTCTACCGCGTGAACGACGGACCCGAGCAACGTACCCTGCTCAAGAACGCGCAGGGGTCGCGCGAGGTGCGCGCCACCACGACCTTCGAGCCCGCCACGGCCATGCTCACGCCCGGGGCGCGCGTGGCCTATCACATCGAGGCCAAGGATCGTGACGATGTCTCGGGCAGCAAGGCCGGCGTCTCGCGCACGCTCTACCTCGTCATCCAAAACCCGCGCGAAGATCTTGAGGAGCACCTGGTTCGCGAGCGCGAAATCCTCGAAAAGCTCATCGCCACGCTCGCCGATCGCATCGAGATCGAAACGCCTGGCAAGACGGCCGAGGCGCAGGATCTCGTTGCTCGTTTGCATGACGTGCACGAAGGCGAAGAGGCCAACCTGGTGCAACTCGGTCGTCTGGTCGAACAGCAGCGCCGAGCGGGAGGCCTCAACAAGGTCTTGGTGAGCGTGTTGGCCGGCGTGGCCGGCCGACTCGGCAAGCTCGTGCGCGACGAGGAGGAGGCCCTCGGAAGTCTACGCAGCAAGGGCGGCGAGGGCACCGGCAACTCCGCCGCATGGGCTCGGCTGCACGCCGCCGCTGTCCGCCACATCGCCGAATTGGAAAACGGCGTGCTCGCCCTCGACGATCTGATGGGCCGCCAGCGCCTCGACGATCTGGCGAGCATGGGCAAGGATCTGGTGGCCGCGCACCAGCGACTGCAAGACCTGCTCGAGCGGTACAAGGCCTCGGGCGACGAACAACTGCGCCGGCAAATCGAGCGCGAGGTGCGCGAGCTGCGCGAGCGGGTCGCCGAGCTGGTGCGCAAGATCGCCGAGGTCCAGGCTCGCAACGAAGTGAGTCCCGAATGGATGAACATGCCGGACGCGCGCAAGGCGATGGAGCAGGCCGCGCGTCTCGATTCCCTCTTGGCCAAGGGCGACGCGCGTTCGCTTGGGCAGGCTCTGTCAGAATTGGGGGAATCGCTCGTTTCCCTGCGTGACCTGCTCGACAAGAATGCCGGCGACTTCAGCAACGCGCGCTTTCCCCAGGAAAATCGCGCAATGGCGGAGCTGGCCAGGAAGATCGGCGATCTGGAAGGTGACGAGCACGGCCTCGGCGACGACAGCCGATCCCTGGCCAAGGAAGTCGATACCGAGCTCGGCAAGCGCATGGAGGCGCAAATGGCCGAATTCATGGCCAAGGCCAAGCAGAAGCTCGACCAGATCCAGCGCAAGACGGCCGGCAATGTCCCGCGCGATCTCGGCAGCAACGCCGAAACGGCGACCGAAGCCGTGCGCGAGAACGTGCACCAGTTGCGACGATTGTTGCCGGCCAGGGAGTGGAACGAGGCTCAGCGTGAAGTCGAGCGCATGGCCGCGGGCCTCGGGCACTTGCAACAAATGACCAGCCGGCAAATTTTTCAGGGCCGCGCGGCGTCGCCGAGTCTGTCGAGCTTCGACGGTCAAGTGACCGACGCGGCTGGCCTCGCCAATGAGCTCGCCGCCGATCTGGCGCGTGTGGTCCCGCGCGGTGACGAGGTCATGTCCGGCGAGCAGCGCACGCGCACGCGCAACCTCGGGCAGCGCCAAAGCGGCATCGAAGAACGAACGCGCGGGCTGTCCCACGAAGTCGGAGGCCGCGACGATGCCGTGCCCGAGGCGGGCAAGGCCGCCGCCGAATTGGAGGAGATCGCGGACGAGATGCGCCAGGCGGGCCAGGATCTGCAACAGGGCGCCGCCCACGAGGGCGCGGGCCGCGTAGAGGAGGCGGCCGCACGTTTGGCCAAACTGCGCCAAAGTGTGGGGCACCGACCAAACGACGGCTCCCGGCCGAGCCGCGAGCCGGTGCGCATTCCCGATGCGGAGGCAAGCCAAGCCCCGCGCGAGTGGCGCCAAGAGTTGATGGAGGCCATGCGCGAGAAGCCGCCCGAGAAATTCCGCGACGAGGTCCGCCGCTACTACGAGGAGCTGGTGAAGTGAAAGTGGTCGCGTTCTGCCTCGCTCTGCTTGCGCTGCCGGCGCGGGCCGCGGCCGTGACGGATTCGCCGAGCGTCGAACGGCTCTACTCGGAGTGGCGCTTCGATGAAGCGGATCGTGCGCTGGCCGCACTGGCCAAGACCCATCCCGGCGAGGCGGGTACGCTGCTGGCCGAAGGCTACCAACGTTTTCTCGAAGGTGACTTCCGGGCCGCTGCTGCGAAATACAAGGCCGCGCTGGCAGGCAGTGCGACGGCGCCGCAGCTCAAAGAGATGATCGACCTTGCCGAAGGGTCGGCCAAGGTCGTCGACGGCTACCTCGAGCGCAAGTCGGCCCACTTCGTCTTTCGCTTCCCGGTCGAGGATGCCGTGCTTGCGGACTACGGCCTCGAAACCTTGGAGGCGGCGGTGGCGGCGCTGGGCAGCGACTTGGGCTTCGTGCCCACGCGGCCGATTCCCGTCGACATTCTTCGCAACGCCGCCGACCTGGCCACCATGACGACCTTGACCGAAGATGAGATCGAGCGGACCGGTACGGTGGCGGTATCGAAGTGGAGCCGGATCATGCTGACCAGCCCGCGCGCCATGCGCCTCGGCTACGAGTGGCAGGACAGTCTGTCGCATGAATTCGTTCACTACGTGGTCGCGGCGCTGACCCACGACAAGGCGCCGGTGTGGTTGCAAGAAGGCTTGGCCAAGTTTCTCGAGCACCGCTGGCGCATGCCCGCCGGGCTGTCGCTCAATCCGTCGTCGCAGCACTTTTTGGCCAAGGCGCTGGCCAACGGCAAGCTCATCAGCTTCGATGCCATGCACCCGTCGATGGCAAAGCTGCCGCGCGCCGAGGACGCGAGCTTGGCATTCGCCGAGGTGACAACCGCTATCGCCTGCCTCTTCGCCCGCGGCGACGGCGCGGCCTTGCGCGAGGTTCTGGCCGTGGTACGTGACGGCGGCGACGCTCGCGTGGCAGTGGCGCGCGCCTACGGCGGCAGCGGCACTTGGGCAGAATTCGAACGCGCCTGGCGCCAATTCATGGTGGGCCTTCACTACCGAACCTTGCCCGGGATGGAACCCGTGGTTCCCAAGTACAAGAAGCAGGGTGCGTCCGCGCACGGCTCGCCGAGTGAGGACGAAGGTTCGTCGGGTGCCGGCGACGCCGATCGATTCTTGCGCCTGGGCAACATGATGCTGCTGCGCAACCGGCCGCGCCCGGCCAGCATGGAATACGAAAAGGGGTTCAAGATTGCGGGAAACTCGCACTGGATCTTTGCGGTCAAGCTCGGCCGCACCTACCTGGCCCTGGGCGAGGCCGAGCAGGCCATCAAGGTCGTCGGGGGCGCGGAAGCGACCTATCCGGAACTGCCGTGGCCCCACCTCATCGTCGGACAGGCCAGCCTGGCCAAGGGCGATGCCGCGGCAGCGGTCGCTCCGCTGCTGCTGTCCCTCGCCATCAATCCCTACGACCCGAGCGTGCATTGCAGTCTGGCCGCCGCCTACCAGCAGTTACCTGGCGCCCCGGCCGACAAACGCCAGCGCGCCGAGCGGGACTGCCGCGATTTGAGCAAGTAGTGTTGATGGAGCCAATTTGCCGCAATCGACCGTAAGTCGTCTGCTGCAATCACTCATCCGCCTTGATCGATGGACAATCGAGGATTAAGACAGAGTGCCGCGGTGGGGAATGATGCGCACAAGTCACACGGGTATCGACGAGACGAGCCTGAAGGACGACGGAGTCGATGTCCTGATGGATTTCTCGGACGACGAAAATGGCTCGCGCGCGTTCGCGTATCCCTTTCCCATCATGGACGCCGATCCGCTCGGCGACAGCGCGGCCACGCCGCCCGTCGACACCTTTCGCGAGCTTGAGCGCGATTGTGCCCGCGAGGAGCGCTGGGAGGATCTGGCGCTGTTGCTTGTCGAGCGCGCCGGTTCCAATCGGGATGCCACGGCGGGCGCGCGCCATCTCGTGCGCGCGGCGCAGGTCTTCGAGACCAAGCTAGGCGACGCCGACCGAGCCTTCGTCGCGCTGCTGGCGGCGCTCAAGGAGCTTCCATCGAGCGACGAGGTAGCCAGGGAGCTGGCCCGCCTGGCAACGGTCCACGACCGTTGGCAAGAGTTGCTGGCCAGATGCGAGATTCTCGTCGGAGAGATGGCCTCCCAGCCCCTGCGCGCCGATCTGCTGGTCACCATAGCCTGTTGGTACGAGCGCGACTTGGGCGATCCGGTGGCGGCGGAGAAGTCGCTCGAGGCGGCCATGTCCGCCGATCCCACCAACTACACGGCGTTGCGCTCATTGGTGCTGCTTCACGGCCAGCGCGGCGATTGGCACCGGGCCGCGGCCTACCTGACCTGCGCCGCGGGCAATGCCGTCGATCCGTTCGACAGCGTGGAATTCGCCCTCGACGCTGCCGAGATCTATCGCGACCAGCTGCACGACATGGAGGGCGCCGTCGAGCAGTACACGCGCGTTCTCGAGATGTCGCCCGGGCATCCCAAGGCGGTTGCTGCGTTGGCCGATGCGGCCTGGCAGCGCAAGGACTGGACCGCCGCGACGTCGCTTCTGGAAGATATGGCCGGATCGGCGAAGCTGGCCATGGAGGAGACGGCGAGCCTGTGGCAGAAGGCCGCGTGGTCGGCGCAAATGACGGGCGAGATGGAGCGGGCGCGCAGTGGCTACCGCCGAGCCTTCGGCGTCTTGCCGACCCACCTGCCCACGCTCCAGGCGTGGTCGCAACTCGCGGGCGAACAGGGCTGGTGGCAGGACGTGCTGACGACCGTGCCGCGTCTGCTGGCGCAGGCGGGCGACCGGATGACTCCGGTCGAGCGTGCCACGCATCTGATGCGGCTCGGACGCGCGCACATGGCCTTGCGCGACAGCGTGGCCGGCACCGCCGCTTTCACCGAAGCGCTGCACTTCGTGCCGGACCTGCCCGGTGCTCGCGAAGCGCTGGTCGAAGCAACGGATAAGATGGAAGGCCGGGGGCCGGCCAACGCCGCCGCGCTCGTGGAACAGTACCGAACTCTGCTTCACGGCACGCAGTCGAATGACGAACGCTTCGACATCATCTGCAAGATCGGGCGCCTGCAGCGCGAGGAGCTGAACGATCAACCGGCGGCCTTGGGAACCTTCTTGCAAGCGGCGCAGTTGCGGCCCGACGACGTCAGCGTGCTGCACGAGCTCGTGGAGATCCACACCGCCAATCGCCACTGGTCGCGCGCTGTCGACGTGCTGGAACGACTCGTGCATTTGACCGTCGGACGGGACAAGGCTTGCTACCTGTCAGCCCTGGCCAGCATTCTGCACCGCGAGCTCGATGCCCCCGACGAAGCAGTCGCGCTCTACGATCAGGCTCTCGACGAGGATCCCACTGATCATCGCACCTTCGAGCGCATCGAGCACATGCTCATTGAACGGCAAGATTGGCGCGAGCTCGCCCGCGCCTATCGCCGTATGATCAAGCGTTTGGGGGCCAGCCCCTCGCCCGAAAGCCGTGTTTGGCTGCTCGCGGTTTGGCGGGCGCTGGCGGATACCTGCCGACAACACTTGCTCGATATTCAAGCCGCCGTCGCGGCCTACGAGGTTTGTGTGTCGCTGGCCCCGGATGATCCTCGGCAGCGCGAAGCCCTGGCCGAGGCGTGCGAGGCGCAGGGCCAGGAAGGTTTCAGCCAGGCCGTTGCGGCGCGCGAGCATTTGCTGGCGGCAGCCGGGAACGCCGAGGCGGCGGTGAGGCAGATCCGCGCTCTGGCACTTTTGTACAGCAAGTTTGGCCAGTCCGATCGGGCGTTCTGCTCCTGTGCTGGGTTGTGTGCCTTGACCAAGGCCAATACCCACGAGCGCGCCTACTACGAACGCGGCGCTTCGGCCGGGGTCCCGGTGGCCCGGACTTACCTCAGCGAAAAGCTGTGGCAGGGGCGCATTTGTCCGCCGCGCGAGAATCGTCTCATATCGCAGGTGATGGCGGCGGTGGCTCCCGGCGTGATCACGGCTCGAGCCAAGGAAGCCGCAAGCTACGGCATCGACATTCAACGCTACATCGACCCCAACACCGATGCGTCGTTCGTGTCGCGCCTACTCGTCTACGTCAGCCGGCTTATCGGGGTTCCCTTGCCCGCGATCTACGCGCCGCCGGGCGCGCCGGGCGAGATCGATCTGGTGGTGCTACTGAATGATACCCGGCCGGTGCCGGCGTTTGTTCTGGGGCGCGACCTGGTTGCCGGGCGCACGCAACAGGAGCTGGCCTTCCTGCTCACAAAAAAAGTGGTGGGCTTGCGCGCCGATCACTTCCTGCTGTGGCCGCAACTGGTGCCCACGCTGGGCGAGCTGCGCGTCGTCTTCGCCGCGGCCATCAAGCTGGTGCAGCCGAAGTTCGACTTGCCCGACGTCGATCCGGCGGCCGTTCGGCAATACTTGTCGTTCCTGCAGAGGGTCCTACCGCAGTCTCAAGTGGCGCTGGTTGCAGCGGCCGTGGGTCCGGTCTTCGATGGCGCTGCCAACCTCGATCTGGCCGCCTGGGCCGCGGTGTCGGACGAGGTCGCGAATCGCGCAGGACTGCTCGCCTGCGGCGACATCGTAGCAAGCGCGCGTGAAATCGTCAGAGAGGCGAGGGCGTTCCGCCGACGGCCCGAGGAGGCCATCCTGGATCTGGTGCGCTGGGGGACGTCCTCGGACTATCTCGATCTGCGCGCGGATCTCGGCGTGGCCTTGGTCGCAGAAGAAGCCAGGACGCCTCCCATCGCCCGATCCTTCTCCGACCTGGGTGGGCTCATCGGCCGAGGCATTGTGCCGCGATAGCTCACTCGTCAACGCAGGGACTCGCGGCTGTTGCATTCGCAGACCTGAAACTCCAGAATGTCCCGCGCTGGAGTCATCATGCGAGCACGTTGGATCGTCGTCGGTGTCGCTGTCTGCGGGTTTCTTGCTGCGGCGCCTGCGGTTGCCAAGAAGCCATCCGCCGCGAGCCAGACCAACAACACGCGGGCGTTGAAGGTCGAGGTCGACAAGTCGCATGCCCTCGACGAACACCGGCTGGTGATTCGCATGTCGCGGCCGCCGGGCAAGGTCCTGCTAACCGTCACCAGCGAGGACGGCGGTGTCATCGTCGATCGCGTGGATGACTTCACCGGCAAGCCCGTCGGCGCGCCGCTCGTCGTCAGTTGGGAGCAGGCACGCGACCAGTCGGTAGGCTCCATCCAGCTGAGAATGTCCGACCGAGACGAACACTACATCGACCAAGAGTACTCGTCCTGGTACGTCCCCATCCCGCACGAGGATGTCAATTTTCGCACCGATTCGTCCGACATCGATGCCACCGAGATCTCCAAGCTCGACGAGGCGTTCGCCAAGGTGCAGGAGGTACTGGCGAAGGACAAGGCGCGCGAGCACAAGAACCTCACTCTGTACATCGAAGGCCACACCGATACGGTGGGGAACGCCGGTTACAACCTCAAGCTGTCGCAGGCGCGCGCGCAATCGCTGGCGCGTTGGTTCCGCCAGCGCGGCGTGCGCATCCCCATCGCGTACGAAGGCTTCGGCGAAACCGCACTACGCGTGCAGACGCCCGATCAGACCGACGAGCCCCGCAACCGCCGGGCCGACTACATCATCGCCGACGACCCGCCACCGGTGAAGAGCACTGGCTTCAAGCCGGGGTGGAAGCGCATCAACTGATCCGCCTTTCGCCCACGTCACCCGCGGGCACGTGCGACTGACAAAGTGGCAGATCTACGCAGCGAGCTTGTGCCACGCGACTGCCGGAGGCCACGCCGTCGCTCGGGACACCTCGATATCTCCTGGAGATTCCGGTCTCGCGGCCACTGGCACGCTTCCTGAAGAAGGTCCGGACATGAGTGAAACGCGATCGCTCAAGTCAGAACGCAAGGATCCCTGGGACATCTTCTTTTGGTTGTCTGCCCGGGAGAACACGAGGAAGGAGGCGCCGATATCATTTCTCTTGGCCCCAACGGTCAACCGGGGACCAAGGCCGACATCGAGTCCTGGAAATTTCCCTAGGAAAGGAGGAATCAGCCCCGTCCACAATCTCTAATCTCTTCAGCCAACGAAAGGAGGTACACGCTTCGCCCTGTCTCTTTCGGGCGGCCCCGGGGATCTCTGCCGGAATCCATCGCTTGGGGCCGCCCGGCCCATTGGTTGTGGCGGTTCGGCTTTCCCTTGAAGTTGCCGCGAATGGCTCGGGGCTAAGTGCGAGTTGGTGTAAGGTGTAGAACAGGCGCATTGATGAAAGCGATACACAGACTCTGCTGCATGCTTCTGCTGATGCTCGTCGCGGGGTCGGTCGAGCCCGCCATCGCCGATGGCCAACCGACACCGCTGGAATTGCGGGCACGCAAACTGGCCGCGCGCCGATACGCGGGAATGGCGGTAGCGCTGCCCCTGTCGGCCTTTGTGAACGGGCTTCACGTGTGCGCGCGAGAGACCCCATCCGGAATCGCGGGATATTGGAAGATCACGCCCAAGGCCATGGCACGCATTGATGCGGACTTGCTCGTTCATCTGCGCAAGAGCGGTCTCGACAAACGGCTGCCATTCTCGCCGAGGCTTTACCTGCGCCAGTACGCTGGCTTCGTCCGCGACGGTGAACGGCTCGTCTACGTGAATGCGCTGCTGGTCGAGAAGGGCAAGCCCTTGGTCGACCAAGCCCAGAAAACTTTCCCGCAGTCCTGCGCCGAAGCGAGCGGGACCTGGGGCATCCAGTACGACACCGAGACCAAGCAGTTCTCGGCCTTCACGAAGACCTAACAGCGGCGATCCGGGCTCGCCTCTCGCGCTGCCCGGGAAGCACCCGCGGCCACCGCTGTGGTTCCCGGACAGGCGGCGCTGGCGCGTGACCCGTTTTCTCACCACGGGCGCGCTGGCGTTGGCGACGAACAGGCGCGCCGTGCATCCAAAGGCCCACGGAGGTGGACTTTGTCACGATTGCGGGTTCATACGTTCTCGGTTTCCATTGACGGTTTCGGCGCAGGTCCCAGGCAGGACCTGGATCATCCGGTGGGCGTGGGCGGGCCCGAGCTTTTCGACTGGTTCTTCCACACGCGGACCTTCCAAAGGATGCACGGGGCCGGCGAGGGTGAAACCGGCGCGGACGACGATGTCTGCGCGCGAGGGTTCGACAACATCGGTGCGTGGATTCTCGGCCGCAACATGTTTGGTCCCGTGCGCGGGCCTTGGCCGGACGACAACTGGCGCGGCTGGTGGGGCGAGGAGCCGCCCTACCATGTCCCGGTCTTCGTGCTCACCCATCACGCGAGGGCTCCGCTGTCGATGAAGGGTGGAACCGAGTTTCGCTTCGTTACGGAAGGGATCGAGGCCGCGCTGGCGCAGGCCAAAGAGGCGGCGGGCGACAAGGATGTGCGCTTGGGGGGCGGCGTGGCCGCGATTCGGCAGTATCTCCGCGCCCGCCTCATCGACGAGCTCCACCTCGCCATCTCTCCCGTCGTGCTCGGCCAGGGCGAGCACCTGCTTGGCGGACTCGATGTGCGGTCCCTCGGCTATGCGTGCACCCAGCACCTGGCCGGTGGCCGCGCCGCCGCCCACGTGATCTTGCAGAAGCAGCCGTAGCTGAGGAAGTATCTTGGGATGCATCGACGAGCTAGCTGGCGTCGTCGATCTTCTTCCACGCGGTCGCACCATCGTCGTGCGATGCCACGCCACGCCAGAACGCTTCGTCGAGCACGGCGGAGTCTTCGCTCAGGCTCTCCTCTTGCCAGCCGGAGTACTCAAGATAGCGGGGCCGATACACCCCGAAGCCTTCCGGCGCGGACAATGGCCGATAGGGAACCAGCATGCTGAGACTTTCCGGTGCCGAGCCGTATTTTCGAACCTCGATGATGAGGGCGTCGGTCTTCCCGCTCGGCAACAAGACAAACCCGTCGAAGATCAAAACCGCATGGACGGCGCCATCCGGGTTTTCGTCCAACCATTTCCTCGCAGTCTCAACCCGCAACGCGAACTCTTTGTCATCGAACTCAACCAGGGTCCGATGGTTGTCTGGCGACTCGAAGCCCGCGAACGGCCCCAAGATGCCGACCTTCTTGGAAATGATCCAAACTGCGTGGGACACGAAGAACCCTGCTGAACGGATCGCTTTGTCCATGGCCTGTGCCACGGGATTCTACCTGATCGTGGCGCGCCAGGAGATAGCCGACGGCAAGGGGATCCCCGTGGAACAGGTCGTCAGCGAGCTTTGGGCAGCGCACCGGCGATAGAGGCAGGGGCTACAGATGTCCGGATTGCCCGCCCGCGCTGCTGGTTGCATGGTAGCCTTGCCTTGAAAGGTAACTGCAATGCCCGGTAGTAGCGCCGCCAAAATCGATCAGCTGGTCACGCGTGTTGAGCGCTCGAGGGAGAAGTGCGCGAGCTGCGCGAGACGCTGACCCCGCGAGAAAAACTGCGTCGGGTGGTGGCGCGCATTCGGCAGAAGACCCAACACGCCCCGCAGCGCGAATTGAACAGGGCCGTCGACAGCGCTCTTCGCGAGGTCCGGAGTGGCCGAGGCCGCACCTAGAGCACCGAACGGGTTGACTCCCGTCGTGAAATCGCGCATTTGCGTCGCGTCCCGGCGTTGCTCGTCGGTCAAATACGTCGAGTATTCTCCCTCCTCGCGCCTTGGGCCGCTCGCTACTGCGCAATTTCACTCGGTCCCTCAACCCGTTCGGCGCTCTAGTCCATCAGCGGAAGAAGCTAGCGTCCGACGATTTCACTGTGGTGGATACCGAGGTGGTGCCCGCGCCAGCCGAGTCGGTAGTGCGGCGATTTGCCGTACACATCGCGCCGGAACGGCAG
>Ga0182027_10011502_pt1 | contig 12503 bp, 8 predicted proteins | sample 712E1DmetaG_FD_121300 | JGI IMG/M metagenome (GOLD analysis project Ga0182027, IMG submission 121300) | Permafrost microbial communities from Stordalen Mire, Sweden - 712E1D metaG (Illumina Assembly) | ecosystem: Environmental > Terrestrial > Soil > Wetlands > Permafrost | place: Sweden...
ATGGTGTGTCTGCCAGTTCCACCATCCGGGCAAAGAAATGTGAGCGTGGGTGGGCTCGAACCACCGACCCTCTGCTTAAAAGGCAGATGCTCTACCCCTGAGCTACACACTCGCACATTTCAATAATCGAGAGCTTGTTCTGGTGTACCGAACAGTTTGAATATACAAAAAAGAGCGTCGAAATTCAATGTGAATTTTCTGCACTTATATCAGCCGTTGGTGCAAGTACTTCAGAACTCGTATTTTTACGAAAGAGAATTCCTATTGGTATAAGAATGCAATATCCCAGTACCAATAAAAGCGGTGCAACGACGAGCGGCATTGTTCCATCCCAAGGATCTTGTCCAAGTGCCACATACCCAAGGATAATAGAAAGTATTCCAGCACTAAGGATTTGATAATTTATTTTTGCAAATGGAAGCCCGCCAATAAGCGGCTTTTGTTTCGTTACGACACGTTTTTCTATTCGAGCCATTGTATTCTCCAAATTAAATCATGAAAAAACCCGACGTTGGGAAAACGCCGGGCCTGACTATCATATAAGCAATCGGCAGTGGATTCACCATTGCTTGATCTAGAAAGTAATTTAAAGCATTTCTTTTCAATGTCAAGGTCTGAAAATAATTTTACTGATGTCTTGCTACATTCAATTTTCCTTCTGAGAGACGGAGAATACGATGTGCACGTCTCGTAAGATCAAAATTGTGTGTGGCAACGACGAATGTCATGCCAAATTCTTCAGAGAGGTGCACCAGCAATCGATGCAGACTCAAACCATTCTCCTCATCAAGATTCCCCGACGGTTCGTCTGCGAGGACAAGCTTTGGATTGTTCATGAGTGCACGCGCTACTGCAACGCGCTGCTGTTCCCCGCCCGAAAGCTCGTTTGGCTTATGAAGTGCGCGGTCTGCAAGACCAACCTGTTCTAAAAGTATTTGAGCACGGGGAGTCGCTTCCTTGATCGTTTTTCCGGCAATCAGTGCAGGCATACAAACATTTTCCAGCGCAGAAAATTCTGGAAGAAGATGATGGAACTGAAAAATGAAACCTAGCGAACGATTTCGAAAGACTGCCAGCTTATCTTCCGAAAGTGCAAATACATTCTTATCGCCAAGCTTCACTATGCCGTCTGTCGGTCTGTCAAGTCCGCCTAAAATGTGAAGCAATGTACTTTTTCCTGAACCTGAGGGGCCTACAATCACAACGAATTCCCCATGCCGGATTTCAATATCGACACCTTTGAGAACAGGAAGTGTCAGGTTCTTTCCCATCGGGTATTCTTTCCAAATATTCTCTCCGGTCAGAAGAGTAGAGCGGCGTGTCATTCCCATCGTATGGCCTTCACTGGATCAAGTGCTGCCGCCCGTTTAGCCGGGAGGCGCGAAGCGAGCGAACATAAACCGATTGCAGCGACTGCAATAACTATAATATCCATGATGTGCACTTCAACCGGCATTGCTGGTATAATATAAATAGTTGTATCGAGTGCTATGACATGAAATCGGTATTGCGCGTACACAAGAAGTAATCCAATGACTGTGCCTGCTATGGTGCCAACAATACCGACGAAAAGACCTTGAAGAGCAAATATTTTCTTAAGACTTTTACTTGATGCGCCCATTGCTTTGAGGATTCCAATATCACGACGCTTTTCAATCACTGTCATTGTTAATGAGCCGAGGAGATTGAATGAAGCAACAGCGATGATGAGACAGAGAACAATATACGCACACCAGCGTTCAATTTGCATAACAGTAAAAAGTTCGCTATGCAGATCGTACCACGTTAAATAACGAAATGTGTTCCCATACTTCTTTTGCAATTCATTCTTTATGCGATCGGCATTATCGATATGATTAAAACGAATATCGATCCCGTCAATTCGCTCTCCACGGCTGAAGAGTGATTGAGCTCCGGCTAGGTTCGTGAACGCATAATATCCGTCATAATCTTTGTTGTTTGATTCGTAAATTCCAACCACCTGAAAACGCCGAATGATCGGTAATGCAAGCTGCATCGTTGCAAGTTCAGCTCCCGAGGGACTCACTATGGAAAGTGTATCACCGATGACGACACCTAATCTATCGGCAAGAACAAGACCTAAAACAATTCCGGGCCTGTGTTTATTATCTAAATCAATTGATCCGAGAACAAGTTTATCTGAAAGTCCTGAGACCAGGGGGATTTTGCTTGTTTCGAGTCCTCTGATATTGACGACACGATTAACATTTTTTGACACGATGAGTGCTTTTCCTCCGACAAACGGAGAGCATGCTTTCACATGAGGTTGCTGAGAAATATACTCGATCATCGCCTTGCTACTGTCCGAATTCAATGGAAGAGTAGATTCGATTCTCAGATGCGGATCAAAATTTATAAGAATAGAGGATACCAGGCTTCCAAATCCATTAAACACCGATAGCACAGCAACGAGCGCCGCTACACCAATCGTAACGCCAGTGATAGATATTGCCGAAATGATTGAGACAAATTTTAGGTTTTTTTTGCTCAATAAATATCGGAGGGCTATAAGATGTTCATATCTCATTATGAAAAACGAATAAGTGAAATTGGATCCATTTTGGCCGCTAGTCTTGATGGAAGCCAGGAAGCAACAAAGCTCATACCTAATGCAGCTGCACTGACAAGAATAAAATCGAAGATGGAAAGAACTATGGGCACGTGCGTCATAAAATAAATTCCAGATGGAAGCGGAAAGAACCGATAGTGCAGTTCCAGCCAGCAGAGTACCAGCGCAATTAGATTACCAAGAATTGTTCCCACGATCCCGATAAGCAATCCCTGTTTCAGAAAGACACGCACAATATCCCTGCGCTGCATGCCAAGAGTCATCAACGTCCCGATCTCACGTGATTTTCCTAGGATCATCATCAATAACGTTCCGATAATATTCACCGTGGCGACAATAATGATAAGCGCTAAAATAATCAAGACAGGAATCCGTTGAAGATCGACCCAGGCAAATAAATTTCTGTACTGCTGGAACATGGTCCTGGCATAATACGGATAGCCGAGGTATTCAGGAATTTGCTGGGCAAGCGAAGCAAGGCTATCCGTGTTAGAAACTAAAATATCGAATCCTGAAACAGTTTTTCCTACCTGACACAGGCGCTGTGCATTTCTCAAATTCACATAGATGACGCTTCCATCATAGTCCGCCATCCCTGTTTCGTAAATACCTTTGATTTCAAATTGCATGATCCGTGTATTGGCAAGCGAGAGCGATGATCCTCCAAGCGCATAAATCAACACGCGGTCATTAAGTCGCGCGTTCAATTTTTCTGCCAAACGCCTTCCGAGAATAACCCGCTGAGCACCGGTTTCGCACTCCTCAAGATCGTAGACGCCTTCCACAAGCCTTCGTTTTGCTGCTGAAATATCGTTTGTCGGATCGACTCCTTTAATCAGTACACCGTCTATATCTGAATTTGATCGAATCATTCCTTCCCGTGAAAGATACGGCGCCATTTCAAGTACTTCTGGAAATCGTGCTATAACTTTTTGAATGGTCAATGCCGGATCAGGCAATAAATCGTTTTCAAAAGCAAACAACTGCATGTGAGCAGTAAAGCTTACAACATTTTCTTTGATGGTCTTCTCAAAACCACCCAGAACAGCAAGCGTAATATCTAAACTGGCAACACCCAGTGCTACGCCTATGATTGCGATGAACGTAATAAAAGAAACAAATCCTCTGTTATGCCTCGAAGTCAAATGCCGGACTGCAATGAAATCTGTTACATCCTTTTTTATAAGTTTCAAGCGCACAGGGCATCCGTCAATTATTGTTTCGTTGAATATTCGAGAAGATAGCTTTTAATAAACTCATCAATGGCACCATCCATCACTGCCTGCACATCGCCTTTTTCTGTTCCAGTTCTGTGGTCCTTCACAAGCTGATAGGGCTGAAAGGTGTACGATCTGATCTGGCTTCCCCATTCAATTCTTTTCTTGGTGCTTTCAATTGCACTGAGCCGTGCTTCTTCTTCTTCGCGGCGGATTTGATAGAGGCGGGATTTCAGCATCTTCATTGCACGTTCGCGGTTTTGAAATTGTGAACGTTCTTCCTGGCACGCAACAATCACACCTGAAGGAATGTGCGTGATGCGTACTGCGGTTTCAACTTTATTGACATTCTGACCGCCCTTGCCGCCTGAACGGTACGTATCAATTTTCAAATCCGAAGGATTAATTTCTATTGCTACATCGTCTTCAATTTCAGGGTAAACAAACACGGAGGAAAATGATGTATGTCTGCGGGCATTTGCATCGAATGGCGAAATACGTACAAGCCGGTGCACGCCAATCTCCGCTTTTAAATATCCATACGCGTACTTGCCGATGATTTCGATTGTCGCACTTTTAATGCCGGCTCCTTCACCTTCCAGCATATCGGCAAGAAATATTTTTAATCCGTGACGTTCGCACCATCGGGAATACATACGTAAAAGCATTTCTGCCCAATCCTGCGCTTCCGTGCCGCCTGCTCCGGAGTGAATAGTGAGAAATGCGTTTTTTTCGTCATCCGGCCCGCTCAGCATATTTTTGAGTTCGAGGTTTTCGATGCCGATACGAAGCTTTTCTATATCACGGCTGATTTCACCTTCAAAGCTTGTTTCTTGTGCCTCCTCGGCCATTTCAATCAACGATTTCGAATCTCGGCAAAGAACATCAAGGACATTCCAAGCATCGGTCCATTCTTTCCGTTCATTGATTTGCTGGATGATTTTCTGCGCGGCGATATTATCATTCCAGAATCCGTCTGTGGCAGTCCGTGCCTGATATTCTTTTAACTCTTGTTCCTTCTTATCGAGGTCAAAGATACCCCCGAAGTGCGTCGATGCGTTTTCGTTGTTCTTCCAGTTCTGATCGTAAATCAAGAAAGCTCAAATTATTTTTCCTCTCTCATTCTTCATCACATTCATACTACATTTATGACCGCAATTCACACAACTCTATTTTAATCGAATATGCAGTTCATCTAATTGTTTCTGATCGACGACCGATGGTGCTTCGTCCATCAAAGACATTCCGCTTGATGTTTTCGGAAAGGCAATCACATCGCGGATAGATTTACTTCCGGTCATGAGCATGATCAATCGGTCAAGTCCGAAAGCAATTCCGCCATGCGGCGGTGCGCCATATTTGAACGCATCCAGCAGGAATCCGAATTTTAACTTTGCCTCTTCAGGCGCAATGCCCATAAGGCCGAACATCTTACTCTGCACTTCCTGTGTATGGATACGGATACTGCCGCCGGCAATTTCATTCCCATTGATGACTAAATCATACGCCCGTGCCCGTGCCTTCCCCGGATTGGTCTCAAGCAATGGTACATCCTCCGGTCTGGGTGCGGTAAACGGATGATGGACGGCAACAAACCGTTTTTCTTCCTCATTGTACTCCAGAAGAGGAAAATCCGTAACCCACAGAAAATTCCATTTGCCTTCCGGAATCAGATTTAATCGTTGAGCCATCTCAAGGCGCAGAGTCCCGAGAATAGTTAATGCTTTTTGCCAGGCGCCGGATATTAATAAAATGAGATCTCCCGGCTTTGCTTGAAATTTATTTGCAAGTGCGTTTGATTCTTCCTGTGTGATAAATTTTGACGCAGAGCATTCTACTTTATCTTCTGTGACTCTCAAATAGACCAGGCCGCCCGCTCCTATCGATTTGACATAATCTGTGAGAATATCTAACTGGCTCCGTGTGTACGATGCAAGATTCGGAACATTCATTCCTGCAACAATTCCGCCTTTTTTTACTGCATCACTGAAAACCCTGAATCCAGATGCCGCGGCTATTTCTGAACAATCCCGGATTTCCAAACCAAACCGCGTATCGGGTTTGTCGCTGCCATATTGCTCCATTGCTGATGTATACGTCATGACGGGAAACGTTGCCGGCACTTCATAGTTCAAAATCGACTTAAAAATGTCAGCAATTGCACCTTCAGTGATTTTACGAATATCCTCTTCATCAACGAACGACATCTCCACATCGATTTGTGTAAACTCCGGCTGTCGGTCAGCGCGGAGATCTTCATCCCGGAAACATTTTACAATTTGAAAATACCGGTCAAATCCTGCCACCATCAAAATTTGTTTATAGGTTTGTGGAGATTGCGGCAGCGCATAGAATTTTCCATGATGAAGGCGACTCGGAACAAGAAAATCGCGCGCTCCTTCAGGCGTGCTCTTCATGAGAATCGGAGTTTCGATTTCCAAAAAGTCGTTTCTATCAAAATATTTTCTCACCACCTGATACGTTTTGTGCCTCATGATCATATTGTTCTGTACCGAAGGCCGCCGTAAATCGAGAAAACGGTACTTTAACCGAAGGTCTTCGTTAATTTCCACATAATCATCGAGAGCAAATGGCGGTGTTTCAGCTTTATTGAGAATCGTCAGTTCGTTGATATCGACTTCGACTTCTCCCGTCGCTATTTCCAAGTTCTCTGTTTCTTTTGGTCGGATATTAACCAGACCTGTGGCTGAAATCACATATTCCGAACGCAGCGCTTTTGCATCTTCATGTGCACCGGCATGTCTTTCAGGTGAAAACACAATTTGCGTTTTGCCGTAGCGATCCCGCAGATCAATAAAAATCAATCCGCCAAGATCGCGCCTCTTGTCAACCCATCCCGTCAGTGTGACCGTTTTCCCGACATCGCTTTTCCGTAATTCGCCGCATGTGACAGTTCTTTTTTTGAATGTGCTCAATACAGACCTCTTCTGTTAACCGTTATCTGAATAATAAAAAAGCGAGAATGGACGATACACTGCTGTCTTCTCGCTTTTTAAATTTCGTTCAATTCAAATGTTTTGTTAATTTATCCACGAGTGATTTCTTTGGCGCTGCACCGACAATCTGCTCTACTACTTTTCCGTCCTTGAAAACGAGAAGCGTGGGAATGCTTCGGATGCCGTATTGCATAGCGATCTGCTGATGATTGTCAACGTCGACTTTGCCGATCTTCAATTTGCCTTCGTACTCTGTTGCAAGTTCATCAACAATCGGTGCAATCATTTTACACGGACCGCACCAAACTGCCCAAAAATCAACAAGAACGGGCGTGGTTGCTTTTAAGACTTCGAGCTCGAAATTCGTTTCGGTTAATTCTATTGGTTTCATGAATGCTGTTCCTTTTTGTTATCCCATTAAACGCACTGTCTCTTGACCAAGGAGCTTTTTTACCTGATCCATAAATTGACGGTTTGGATCAACAGTGTACTTACGTGATAAATATATCGAATTGTTGTCTAATCCGCTACCTAAGATATTCAAAAGGCATTGACACTTGCCCTGATTGTGTTCAATGAGCTTCACTAATTCAAATACATCGTGTTCCTTTGTGAGATCGAGATTGAGATTGATGACAACCCCTTTTGCATATTTTTTCCGTACGTCCTCTATGCCGATGATATCATTGACAATCACTTTTATCGATTCATCATTACCGTCATTCTTCCCTATCATCATGACGATCGAACCGACGAACAGCAGATCTGCATATTTTTGGAATGCATCGGCGAACACAATACAATCAGCTTTACCCGTAAAATCTTCAATCGTCACAAATGCCATTGTTCTGTTGCGTTTATCTATTTTCTTCTTAATGTCGGAGATGATGCCGCACACGCGAAGCGTGGAGTTTGGTTTCACAGAATCCGCTTCGCCGAGTTTTGCGGTCGATAATCCATCGATCTCATCACGGTATTTCAACAGCGGATGACCGGAGACATAAAACCCTAACACAGTTTTTTCACGCGAAAGCTTATCCGTTTCCGGCCATTCTGTGACATTGCGCAGCATCGGGCGGTTTGTGACCTTCGCACCGCTCAGATCGAACAAATTTGACTGGCCTTTTTCAATTTGTATTTGCAGGTCCTGTCCATACTCTATTGCCGCTTCAACATTATTGAAGATTTGTGCACGATTATTATGGAGAGAGTCAAATGCCCCTGCCTGAATCAGTCCTTCAATCGTTTTCTTATTCGCCAAACGAAGATCGACACGCACACAAAAATCAAAGATATCTTTAAATCGTCCCTTCTCGCTTCGTGCTTTTACAATTTGTTCCACAGCCCCCGTGCCTACATTTTTAATGGCGCTCAAACCGAAGCGTATTCCCTTCGGTGTCACAATAAAATTGACATCGCTTTCATTCACATCGGGAGGCATCACGTTGATACCGAGCTTGCGGCATTCATCAATGAGCACGACAATCTTGTCGGTATCGTTCATTTCACTCGAAAGAGTTGCAGCCATATACTCCGCAGGATAATGCGCTTTCAGATATGCTGTCTGATAAGCCAGCACAGAATATGCAACGCTGTGCGATTTGTTAAATCCGTAGGAGGCGAACTTTTCGATCAAATCAAATATTTCTGCAGCAATTTTTCTTTCTATATTTTTTACGACTGCGTTCTCAACAAATTCTTTTTTCTGCTTCGCCATCAGCTCTTTATCTTTTTTACCCATTGCTCGGCGAAGCAAATCAGCCTGTGCTAGGCTCAACCCGCCGATTTCACTGGCAATTTTTATAACCTGTTCTTGATAGACAATGACTCCATACGTCTCGCTGAGAATCGGCTCGAGCTTTGGATGGAGATAGGTAATTTTCTGCTTGCCGTTTTTTCTGTCTATGAAATCCGGAATATTGCCCATCGGTCCCGGCCGATACAGGGCGTTCATTGCTACAAGATCATGGATTGAAGTCGGCTTCAGTTTCCGCAAATAATCCTGCATGCCTGTGCTTTCAAACTGAAACAATGCCACTGTTTGTCCCCGGGCAAAAAGATCTAAAGTTTTAGCATCTGATTCCGGAATTTTATCCAAATCCAACTTCACTTGATGACCCTGTTCTATCATCTTCAAAGCATTATCAATAACAGTGAGCGTGCGTAAACCAAGAAAGTCCATCTTGAGCAGACCGGCATCTTCAAGGTCTTTCATATTATACTGCGTCATATATTCTGTCTGCGGTGTCTTGTACATCGGCACATAATCGGCGATGTCCCCCGGTGCAATGACAACACCGGCCGCATGAGTAGAAAGATTACGGTTCATCCCCTCAAGAACTTTTGCCGTGTCGATGAGAAGCTGAATCTTTTCATCTGAACTTTGATTCACCCATTTAAGATCCGGGACAGTTTTTAATGCCTCTTCTATAGGCATTACCTTCCCCTGAACGACAGGAATTTGCTTTGTAATAGAATCAATGACGGATAATTGAATGCCCAGCACCCGGCCGACATCTTTGAGTGCCGCCCGGGCGGACATGGTACCGAATGTAACAATTTGAGCGACGGATTTTTCGCCGTATTTATTCTTGACGTAATCAATGACACTCTCGCGTTTATTGTCTGCAAAATCGATATCAATGTCAGGCATTGAAACACGATCCGGATTAAGAAATCGTTCAAACAACAAATCATATTTGAGGGGATCAACGTCTGTGATACCAAGCGCATACGAGACAATGCTGCCGGCAGCGCTGCCTCTCCCGGGGCCGACACGCACTCCCATTGCACGTGCCGTATTAATAAAATCCTGAACGATGAGAAAATATCCTGCATATCCCATGTTCTTTATTACGTTTATTTCGTGTGCAACCCGCTCTTCTATCTCAGGTGTGATTGTATCGTACCTTTTGGGGATTTTTTCCCTCACAAGCCGCTCAAAATATTCATTAGGATCGGCAATACCTGCTTCCGGCGGTATAGGAAATGCCGGCATGTAATTTTTTTTCAATTCTATTTCGAGATTGCACTTATCCGCAATTTCTACCGTCGATTGAATCGCTTCGGGATAATCTTTGAATAACGCGACCATCTCGGCAGACGATTTAAAATAGAGTTGATCTGTTTTATATCTCAGTGTCTGATAATCAGGTATATTCGTGCTGCTTGCTTCCGGAATATAGAGCATGATATTATGCGGGATGGCATGCTCCTGCTTGATGTAATGGCAGTCGTTTGTGGCGACAAGTTTGATACCCAGCTCACGCGCAATTTTTGGTCCGCCAGTCAGAATAGCTTTTTCGTTCTCCAATCCATGGTTTTGAATTTCAATGTAGAAATCCTCGCCGAAGATATCCCGATAGATCGATGCATATTCCAGTGCTTCATTATAATTGCCGCCCACAAGCTGTTCATTGACAACCCCGGCCTGGCATGCCGTTGTTGCAATAATTCCCTCATGATATTGAGACAAAAGTTCAGCATCAATTCGCGGTTTGAAATAAAAACCTTCAGTGTGTCCAAGTGTGCAGAGGCGGCTCAAATTCTTGTATCCTGCCGCATTCTTTGCCAGGAGAACGATATGGTTGTAAATACCGCGCCCTTCGCCCTTGCTTAACCGGTTGGTATCTACTTTTTTTTCAAATCGGCTTCCCTTGGTAACAATATACGCTTCGCATCCGATAATAGGTTTTATGCCCGCTTTTTTGGCACGCTTGTAAAATTCAATCGCTCCAAAGAGCACACCATGATCAGTCAATGCGACAGCAGGCATGTTATTTGCAACTGCTGCATTGACGAGACTCTGAACAGTTGACGCTCCGTCCAGAAGACTATAATGTGTGTGATTATGAAGATGGACAAACTGCATAGAGCTTTTTGTGATCAAAAGGAAGTTCCAAATTCTAAATTACAAATCCCAAGCAAAATACAAATATCAAGTCCAATAATTGAAATATTTTATTTGTGATTTGTTTGCAATTTGGTTTTTGAGGTTTGACTTTTTCTTACTATTTACTTGTAACTCTTCACTGTTTACCGTTTACTATTTATTCAGCTAACAACTTTTGTATTTCTGCGACAGCATCTTCAAGCTTCACGAGAATCCGTTCACCCGTTCTTCTCCGTTTGATCTCAATCTGACCATTCTTTAATCCCTTGTCGCCTACAATGACATGCAGGGGCATACCGAGCAAATCCGCGTCTTTGAATTTAAATCCCGGGGTAATGTTCGCCCGATCATCAAAGAGTACCTCGACACCAGCCGAACACAGTTGATTGTAAATCCTATCCGAGGCTGCAATAACATCTTTGCTATTCACATTGACGGCGATGAGATGAATCTGGTACGGTGCCAGCGCTTTATTCCAGATGATGCCGTCTTTGTCATGATTCTGTTCAATATAACATGCAACGATACGCTCCATTCCGATTCCATAGCTGCCCATAATCACCGGATTTGCTTTTCCGCCTTCATCAAGATAGGTGATGTTGAGCGCATCAGAATATTTTGTGCCGAGCTTGAAAATATGTCCAAGCTCAATGGCATTGGATATTTTTAACGGTGCCAAGCATTTCGGACATGGTTCGCCTGCCTCGATGGACCGCAAGTCGTAGTACCCTTCAACCTTCGCATCGCGTACCAAATTAATATTCGCAATATGATAATCATTTCGATTCGCGCCGCTGATGAGGCCATTCACGCCTTCCAGCCGTTTATCGGCAATGATCTTAAAACCATTTAAATTAATAGGACCGATAGAACCACCGTCTGCGCCTGTAAGAGCCAGCAATTCTTCTGCGCCCATAGGCGATGCATCGCCGCCGCCCAATGCCGCTGTCAGTTTCGATTCATTGAGCTGGTCGTTCCCCATCATGAGAATGAGAAGCGGTTTGCCGTTGTGCCTGTACACAAGCGATTTTGCAAACTGGGATTGATCTATCTTTAAAAATTCCACAAGCTGATCAATGGTCTTTACATTTGGTGTATAAAGTTCCTTAAGCTCGCCGGTTTCAACTCTGCTGACTTTGGGGAGGTTGGAAGCAGCAACTTCCAAGTTTGCAGCGTAGCCGCACTGGTCGCAGAGAGCAGTGGTGTCTTCTCCGAATTCTGATTCGATCATAAATTCCTGCGAACCAGTTCCGCCCATTGCACCGCTCGACGCACCGACAATGAAGAACTTCAGTCCGCATCGGCCGAATATTTTCCTATATGCCTCTGCGTGCGCTTCATAACTATGATCCAGATCTTCCCATGAGCGGTCCAGAGAATATGAATCTTTCATGATAAATTGCCGTCCACGAAGGACCCCCGAACGGGGCCGCGGTTCATTTCTGAATTTTGTCTGAATCTGATACCATGTCTGCGGCAAATCTTTGTAAGATTGAATATGCATCTTTGCAATATAACCTATAACTTCTTCGTGTGTCGGCGCAAGCACCAGGTCTCTCTCTTTAATACTGAGGATGAAATTCGGCACATTACGTCTTCCGGATTGGATCCAGAGCGATTCCGGATTTAATGCAGGCAGCAGTAATTCCTGCCCGCCTATTGCATTCATTTCTTCCCGCACGATCTTCATTGCATTGGTTATTGCACGCAAGCCAAGCGGCAGGTAGGAATAAACACCGGCTGTTAATTGTCGCATAAATCCTGCACGCAGCATCAATTGGTGACTTATAATGGTTGCGTCTGCCGGAACTTCTTTTAGTGTAGGAATAAATGCTTTGCTGAGTTTC
>Ga0182027_10011503_pt1 | contig 12502 bp, 7 predicted proteins | sample 712E1DmetaG_FD_121300 | JGI IMG/M metagenome (GOLD analysis project Ga0182027, IMG submission 121300) | Permafrost microbial communities from Stordalen Mire, Sweden - 712E1D metaG (Illumina Assembly) | ecosystem: Environmental > Terrestrial > Soil > Wetlands > Permafrost | place: Sweden...
TACGGGGATCCAAATAACGAAAAACGGCGGCGAATAATGGAGCCATCCCGGATACCGGGAAGGTTTGGGACCAAAGAGGCTGTGCGGAGAGCCGCCGAAGAGTTCCGGGCAATAAAACGGCGACAAATACGGACCGCAAAAGTAATGCGCGCCCTGCCAAACCGCCCAAAAAGAATAGCAGATAAAAAGCACGAGGCCAAGCCACACGCCGATCGGTTGCAACCACCACAGGTCAATCCGATCGGTCGATAGAACCCTAAAAGTTTTTTTTGCGGCGCCAACCGGTATCGTCAAGCCCTTCATAATCATTCTCCCGCTTTCATGTGAAATCGTGGACAATAGTTAGTCTTCTTTATATGTTTGTTGCAGTTTTGCCGGATCGACCATAAGACTGTTTTTGATTTGCGCGGGACTAATGTGGTATTTACGCATGAGGCGCTGAAAAGACGAACGGTGCATTCCCGCCTTTTCCGCGGCGTTTGAAACGTTTCCCAGGTTCATTTTAAGCTGCGCAAAAGTAAAGTTCTTCTCGAATTTTCTGATGACCTCGTCTTTCGCTTCATTAAACGGTTTAGCGAAATTCGTTTCGGAAACGCTTTGATTTTGTCTCTGCCTGACGGATTCCGGCAGATCTTCGGGATTGATGATATCGCTATTTGCCATGGAAGCGGCATGGTAAACGGCGTTTTCGAGTTCGCGAACATTTCCTGGCCAGAAATAATTCAATAAAACGTCCATGGTTGGGGTGGCGAGGGTCACCGCGCGATCGTGGGTTTTATTGAATTTTTCGAGGAACCATTTCGAAAGTACGGGGATATCGTCGGGGCGATGTCGAAGGGGAGGAACATTGATACGGATCACGTTGAGCCGGTAAAAGAGGTCTTGGCGGAAGTGACCCATTTCGATCATTTTTTCGAGGTCCCTGTTGGTTGCGGTTATGATGCGAACATCAATGGGGATTTGCTCCTTGCCGCCGATCCTGCGGATTTCCTTTTCCTGGAGCGCCCGCAAAAGCTTTGCCTGCATGTTTAAGGGAAGCTCAGCTATTTCGTCAAGAAACAAGGTCCCCTTGTCGGCGAATTCGAAGAGCCCGATCGTGCGGCTCGCGGCACCGGAAAAGGCCCCTCGTTCATAGCCGAAAAATTCGCTTTCAAGAAGCGCCTCCGGAAGCGCGCTGCAATTGATCGGAACAAACGGCAAATCGGCGCGCTTGCCGTTTTGATGAATGGTCCTTGCCACCAGCTCCTTACCCGTGCCGCTTTCGCCGGTAATAAGCACGCTTGATTCCACAGGAGCGACTTTCTGGATGTTATGCAGCACGTCCTTAATGTCCGCGCTGACGCCAACGAAACCGTGATTGAAGGCGACGCCTGAAATCTTTGTTCGAAGCAGCCGGTTCTCTTCTTTAAGCCGCCTCAGCGACATGGTTTTTTCAATGAGCCCGATAAATTGGTTCGCCAAAAACGGCTTTACCAAATAATCGACCGCCCCCTCGCGCACCGCATTGACCGCGCTTTCGATGGTAGGATAACCGGTAAAAATTATGATGGAAATGTCGGGATTTTGTTTCCTGACTTCACGCATAAGCTCCATGCCGCCCATTTTAGGCATCATAAGGTCCACCATCATGACTTCCGGTTCGAAAGAAGCGAGTATATCCAGCGCTTTCATGCTTTCAGCGCAGGTTTGGACCTGATAGCCTTGCGCCCGTAAAATATCCGAGCATGTTTCGAGCATATCCGGCTCATCATCGACGATAAGAATGTTTCCCTTGATAGGTGCCACGGATAGTTCCTCTCTAAAAAAACATAAAAACGGTTAACCGTTATTTAATGTATAAATAAAATTATCGATCAGTAAAAAACTACATTAAATTACGCAAACCATATGCCAAGAGGACCGATTAAAGCAGGTTTTGAGCTGCGGCATTATTGGTGCAGTAGGGGATACTTTTATTTTGGCGAAACAATAATAAAACGGATGATAATACATCCTTTTATAAATGTATTATTGACCTTAAAAGTGGAGGCAAGGCGATAAAATCCCTGAAAAACACAGGATTATTGTGAATTGTCTTTTGCTTTTTGCTGGTCCATTTCATCCATGGCTTTTTGCGCTTCAATTTTTGATTTCTGCGCTTGGTGATCGTCTTTTACGCATTTTTTATGGCAGCAACAGCCGAAAAAAAATGCGCTGATAATGAGGGCCGAAAGAATCGTTCGTTTCATGATATTCTCCTTAAAAGAGTGGACCAATGCTTTTCAAAAAATTATATCCTGCAAAATATAAAAGCATTTTTTTAATAATAGTCGAATGAAACCATGAACCATTTTTCGGGAATGGAACAACCTATCATACATGAATCCAAAGACCCTGTTTGCGGCATGACGGTAAGCACGGATTCTCCGAATAGATTCGCGTACAAAGGCAAAAACTATTTCTTTTGTTGCATTGAGTGTTTGGAGAAGTTTAAAAAAGGGCCCCGAAAATATTTAACCAAGAAAAAGCCAGCGAAGTCGAGGAGTTCTTCAAACCAATTATTCACGTGTCCTATGGACCCTGAAGTAAAGCAGCAAGGCCCGGGTATTTGTCGTAAGTGCGGCATGGCGTTGGAGCCGGCCGTCATGACCCTCGACGACGCAAAAAAACCTGAACTTCTTGATATGGAAATAAGGTTTTGGGTAAGCCTTGCGCTATCGGCGCCGCTCATGGTAATTGCCATGTGGCCGACGGCATTAACGCATTTTAATGGATTGCATTGGATAGAATTGATTTTTGCGGCCCCCGTTGTTCTTTGGGGCGGAATGCCCTTTTTCGTTCGCGCATGGAATTCTATAATTTTTAAGAGCCCGAATATGTTTACCCTTATCGGAATCGGCACGGGCATTTCGTTTACATTTAGCTGTGTCGCGACGCTGTTTCCGGGAATTTTTCCCATGGCCTTTCACGATATGCATGGAAATGCTCCGGTTTACTTTGAGGCGTCGGCGGCAATCATTACGTTGGTCCTTTTAGGGCAGGTCCTGGAACTTCGCGCCCGGGGAAAAACGGGTGCGGCGCTCAGATCGCTCCTTGAACTGTCACCAAAAATCGCCCGGCGCATTATGCCCGATAAAAGTGAAATCGACGTATCGCTCGATACGGTTGTAAAAGGCGACCGCCTACGCGTACGGCCGGGAGAAAAGGTGCCGGTTGACGGAATTATCATGGAAGGGGCGACTTCGATTGATGAATCCATGATAACGGGAGAACCTTTGCCCGTTGAAAAAAATAAAGGAGAAGCGGTGGTCGGGGCCACTATTAATCAGCGCGGGACATTTATTATGGAAGCGCGCCATATCGGGGCTGAAACCGTGCTTTCGCGGATAATCCGGATGGTCGCCGACGCCCAAAGAAGCCGGGCCCCCATTCAAAAGCTCGCGGACAAAGCATCGGCGTTTTTTATTCCCATGGTCTTTGGGGCGGCAATCGTCACTTTTATTGTGTGGGCCATTTTCGGCCCGTCCTTGGCCTATGCACTTGTCAATAGCATCGCGGTGCTCATCATTGCCTGTCCATGCGCCTTGGGCCTTGCTACGCCCATGTCCATCATGGTGGCCGCCGGGAAAGGCGCGCAGGCCGCGGGGGTGCTTTTTAAGAACGCGGAGGCGATTGAATTGCTCGGCAAAATCGATACGCTTGTCGTCGACAAAACCGGCACGCTTACCGAAGGAAAACCCAAAGTTGTTGCGATTGTCGCCTATTCGTCGTACGCGGCCGATGAACTATTGAGGCTTGCCGCAGGCCTCGAACACGGCAGCGAACATCCGCTTGCCGGGGCCCTCATAAAAGAATCTCTTGACAAAAAGCAAAAAATCGGCGGTCTTCGGAATTTCAAATCTTTTCCCGGTCAGGGAATAACGGGGACCGTCGACGGAAAAAATATAGCATTGGGAAACGTCAAACTGTTTGAACGGCTTTCAATAGAATATAAGCACCGCGAAAAAACGGCCGATGATTTGCAAAAAGACGGCCAAACCGTCATGTTCATGAGTATTGACAACCACCTGCAAGGGCTCATTGGGGTCGCGGATTCGATAAAGCCGACCGCTTTTGAGGCGATCACCGCGCTGAAAAGCGCCGGAATCGATATCGTTATGTTGACCGGCGATAATCAGGCGACGGCAGACGCCGTTGCCGCGAAGATGGGGATTACACGAGTAAAGGCCGGGGTTTTGCCCGACCAAAAAGCGAAGGTGGTCCTGGATTTACAAAATGAGGGAAAGATCGTGGCAATGGCGGGAGACGGCATCAACGATGCCCCCGCGCTTATGCAGGCGCAGGTCGGAATCGCCATGGGAACCGGGACCGACATTGCGATGGAAAGTGCCGGAGTTACGCTTATTAAAGGCGACCTTAGGACTATCGTCAAAGCCTATCGTTTAAGCCGCGCTACTATGAAAAATATCCGTCAGAACCTCTTTTTCGCGTTTTGCTACAATGCCATGGGCGTTCCGATAGCTGCCGGTATTTTATACCCGTTTTTTGGAATACTCCTGAGCCCCATGCTTGCGGCGGCGGCAATGAGCATGAGTTCGGTGTCGGTAATTTCAAATGCCCTGAGATTGAGAAATATCAAGCTATGAGGGGATTGATGAAAATTGCAGCACAGGCAAGATAAAATCAATAATAATCACAGGCTGGATAAATTTAATAATAATCACAGGCTGGAAGCCTGTGCAACAAGTGGAACAGGCTTCCAGCCTGTTGATCCCTGGAAATCATTGAGTTCAAAATGGCATAAAAGAAATCTTCCCCACATAGAATCTCCCTGTGCAACATACTTTGTTACATTCAGAAATATCAAAGGTCTTGTGTTGACTGAGCAGCAAAGGCAAGTTGCATTTGATGCTTTAAAATTCTGGGACAATAAAAGAATAGATCTTGATGCTTGTGTTGTGATGAATGATCATGTTCATGTGGCAGGATGAGAACTATGACCGAATCATTAGAGATGAAGATGAATTTATAAAAACCATAAAATATATCCGACAAAACCCTGTAAAAAGAGGACTTTCCAAAGATCCTGATAAGTATTCTTTTCTTTATGTTAAATAACCTTGAAGTCAAAGAAAGCTCTTTGACTTCAAGGAAAAATCCTACATTGAAACTCCTTAAGCCCGGAATGCCGGCGCGAAAACCTCGTCCACGAACTGTGCAAAGCGCGTAGGCGCGTTCGGCATGCCGTCGGGAACATTGGTCAGATGAAGTTTACCTTTTCCAAGCGATTCCGACAGCTCTACCATACCTTGTGCCATGCTCCTGCTCATGCCCATTCCGGTCATTGCGTCAATCGCCTGTTGCGGCGGAAACTGCATGTACTTTAGGCCGGGAATGTTAAGCTTGGTTTTTAAAATAGCGGTAATATCGTTGAACGAAAGCTGGTCGCCATAAAGGTCCTGGGCGGCGTGGCCCGTAAATTTTTGCGCGGAAAGCAAATCTCCGGCAAATGCCGCTATGTCGCGCGTTGCAACCAGCGAGAATTTAACGTCCGGTGCGGCCGGGTTCCCCATAAAACCCTGGCTTTTAATCATCAAGAGCATCATCAAGGTATTTTCCATGAAATAGGCCGCGCGAAGAAATACCGCGTCGAGTCCCGCAATTGCCTTGATACGCTCTTCAGCTTCGTGCAGACCCAAAACGGGCCCAGTACCCGAACTGAGTTCCGCCCCCAAACTCGATAAAAGGACAAGTTTGCGTACTTTCGAGTCGGAAAGCGCCTTTGTGGCTGAATCGATGAGCTTTGTTTGATGCGCCCTAAAATCAGGGGAATCGCTTTTTGGCGGAAGAAGCAGGTACACCGCTTGCGCTCCTGAGAATGCTTTTGTCAAAAATGAAACATCGATTTGATCGCCGACCGCAATTTCGGCGCCCTGGTCTTTAAGCGTCTTTAGTTTATCTTCCGACCGTCCAATCGCCCGAACTCGTTCTCCGGCCTTTAAAAGCCGGGCCGCAATCCGTGAACCCGTATTTCCCGTTGCGCCGGTAATGGCAAACATATAACCCTCCTGGAAAAATGGTGAGCCGAACCAATAAAAACTGCAAATAACATGCCAGGAATGGTATTGGGATCATGCCGAAGTATTGATAAATCCGATTGAAAACCGCGCACCTAGGGCGTGAAGGTCATTTTCTTCTCGAAGGTCCCGGCATTGCCCGCGGCATTAAAAGCTTTTAGGCGCAAAATGTAAACCCCGGCGCCGACGGGGCGATTGCTATTGTCAAGGCCGTTCCAGAGGATTTCATGAAGACCCGGCCCATTGCCCCGCGTGCATGAGGTTTCATAGACCGTTTTTCCGGAAACGCCCACGATCGACAATTTCAAAGCGCCGATCCCGGAAGCGGGCAAAGTATAGCGTATCCGCGCGGTCCGATTGCACGGGTTGGGATAAGCGCCGAGAAAATCGAAGCGCCACAGGCGAACGCCCATGCTTAATTTGGCAAGAAAGTCTTTTCCGCCTACCGCGAGCCGAAAATGGACGTTCCCGTTTGCGCCGATGGTTGAAGTAAGCGGCCTGTCGATTCCCGTGCAAGTCCCGGTTTGAGGATTAGCGACCATTGCCCGCACTCCTTCGGGCAATGCATCGATTACCTCGAATTGGAACGTTGCGGCGGAGGGTTCCGGTGAATTGTTCAGGAGGACCAGGTCGAAAATCGCCCCTTGGCCGTCAAGGGCCCCGCGCAGCAGTTCGTGGCCGAAAAGCCGCGTACCGTCGCCCACGCGAAGTTTGATATTGTCAAGGCCCGGCGGGGCCGGGTAAAAGTCGACGCTTTGTTTTTTGCCTGCCGCAAACCCGCAATACACGGGGCCAAGCGGCGCTCCATCGGCCGCCCGTCCGAGCACGCGGATCGCCCAGGTTTTTTGCGCCGTTTTTTTTGTCAATATTGGAGTGAATGCCGACATGGATGTTGGAATGGCGGGAATGGAAATTTGCAGGGCCCTTTGGTAGGGATTATACACGCTATAGGCTTCATTGGCGTCGGAAATGAGCGTGAAGGCCTTATCGGCCAAGCTTGAGTTGACCTCGGAAAGGCCTTGCAGATAGACCGGCTTGGACGCAAATCGCTTATTGGTATCGAGGTCCCATTCATACCATTGAAGCGAATCGATGTTTTGATTCGAGGCGGCCGTTGCGCTAAGAACGTCGCCGATGTTAATGTTGAATTTAAACGGCAGTGCGATGTCGGTCCATGCGCCCGGCAAGAGCGTTATGGTAAACGGTGCGGTGAGCGACGGGGTGGTGGCCCGACCGAAATCGATCATGCTTCGGTCACGCGATTTGAGCCATAAAACTTCCCCTGGAGCAAAGGAAAAAAGGTCTTTATACGCGTCGGAATACTCAAGCCATTTTTCGGTGCTCTTGACATTAAGGGTGCATGGATACCAGCGAAACAGCCTGAACACCGTGGGATCGTATTTCCATGTTCCGTTTGCAGGAGTGAAATTTCTCAGACCAAACGCCGCGGAAACGCTATCGGGCATGGCGGTGACGTGGAGCGGAATCCACTGCAAAGGATTGGTCGTGACCACATCCGAGCCTTTATCGCGGATGACCTGGCGCGATAAATCGACGGTATCGGCATAGACCCCGTCGCTGACGATAAAAAGCGCCCGAACGCCGTTGTCGGCGTTGACCGCGGACCCCGGAATGGTAACGACCATGGTGTCCGATTTGGAAAGTGCTATGGAGTCAAGACTATCTCCGAGGAAATAGGAGTTGCCGCCTTTTGCAAAGCGAAAAAAGCATTCCGGGTTGTCGATATTGTCGCTTATAACCACCGTGTCGGAAATTGTTTGCCCGGAGAGGACCGGCGTATGTGCGCCGACGGGAGGAGAAGCTGCGGGTTTTTTTACATCGATCATGGCGATAAATGGTGTTGAAAGGTCGCGTGTCTTGACGTAGACGATATTCGTGGCGGAATCGAACAGGCTGCCTCGGTCTACCATCCATCCGCTTCCGTCGAAGCGATAGAGGCGGACCGACCCCGATGAATAGGCCTTTGGAATGGAATCGCACTTGACGCCGATATAAATAGCGGGGGAAGGCGTTTTATGTTTGAAATAAAAGCCGACGCTTAGGGGAATAAACCCGTTTACTAGGGAATCGGGCGGGTCCCAAACGGCAAGCGTGTCGACAATGGAGTCGCCGGGAATGTTGGTGCAAAGCCTGACGCGCCTATTGAAAGCATAGGCGGTATCCGGGAGGCTGTCCGGACGGAAATAGCTTATCGTTTGCCAGGTCATTGAGGGTGTGGTCAGCATGGTATCCACGGGGGCCGACCACGCCGCGCCGTTTTTCTTGAGACGTAGCGAAACATAGTAGACGGTATTGAAAAGAATGGAGGGGCCTAGTTTTATTGCCGCGCTGTCGGGAGACCGCTCAGCCGCAACAAGCAATTTAATGCTCGATGTGTCGGTGGGATATCCGGTCAACGAATAGAAAACTCCGATTGAATAATTTTGAATTTGCGTGGAATCCTGGGTCCAATAAATTTTGATTGCATTTGAGAGAGTGTCGAAACGGATGTTTTTTATTTTCAGGGAATTGACAACGCGGCCGGTATCGACGGATGCTGAAATGGAAATCAAATTATGGGCAACGGTCGAGTCTTTTCCTCCGGGCCCCGATACTACGAGTTTTACTGAAAAGCTGCCAATTGACGTATAATCGTGGAGCGGATTTTTGCTTGTATCGGTTGTTCCATCGCCAAAGATCCAAAGTCTTGAGGTTACAGTTCCCGTTGAGGTATCCATAAACTGGACTTTCAGGGAGTCTTTTCCGGATAATGGCGTGGCGGCAATATATGGCACGGGTTTTTGGGGAGTAGCGGTGATGATGATAGGGTTTAATGTGGTCGTGGAGTCTTTGCCTCCCGGCCCAATGACCACGAGCTTAACGGAAAAACTGCCGGTTGTCGTGTAATCGTGGAGCGGATTTTTGCTTGTGTCGGTCGTTCCGTCGCCGAAACTCCAGAGTCTGGAGGTTATAATTCCGGTTGAAGAATCCATGAACTGGACTATCAGCGAGTCTTTTCCTGCTAAGGGTGAAGCGGAGATTTTAGGCGAAGGTTTTTGGGTAGTTGCGGTAATAACGATCAGATTGGAAGAAGTAATTGAATCTTTTCCCCCGGGGCCAATGACCATGAGCTTAACGGAAAAGCTGCCGGTTGTCGTGAAATCGTGGAGGGGATTTTTGCTTGTATCGGTTGTTCCGTCGCCAAAACTCCAGAGTCTCGAGGTTATCGTCCCGGTTGAAGAATCAGTGAACTGGACTTTAAGCGAATCTTTTCCCGTGGTAGGTGAAGCGGATATTTTTGGTGAGGGCTTTGGAGGAGTGGCGGTAATGGTAATAAGGTTCGGCAAAGTCACCGAGTCTTTTCCTCCCGGCCCAATCACGACGAGTTTTACTGAAAAACTGCCGATTGATGCATAATCGTGGAGCGGATTTTTGCTCGTATCGGTTGTTCCGTCTCCGAAGGTCCAAAGTCTGGAGGTTATTGTTCCCGTCGAGGAATCTATAAACTGTACTATCAGCGAGTCTTTTCCCGTTGTCGGCGCAGCGGATATTTTAGAGGAAGGCTTTGGAATAGTCGCGGTTATAACAATCAGATTGGGTGAAGAAACCGAGTCTTTGCCTCCCGGACCAATGACTATGAGTTTTACTGAAAAACTGCCGGTTTTCACGTAATCGTGGAGGGGATTTTTACTCGTATCGGTTGTTCCGTCTCCAAAGGTCCAAAGTCTGGAAGTTTCGGTCCCGGTTGAAGAATCCGTGAACTGGACTTTAAGCGAATCTTTTCCCGTGGTAGGCGCGGCGGATATTTTAGGCGACGGCTTTTGCGGCGTATTTGGATCGAGGCCGTAGATGAGGGAATCATTGACCGTCAAATAAACGGGGATTTTGGCGTCCTCAGTTAAGACGGCCGAGGCAACATAGGAATAATCATTCGATTTATCGACTTTATTTACGTAATTATAGTAAAGTGCGAATTGTTCCTGCAAAGAATCGTTCGGTTTGAGCGAAACGCTTGAAACTAAAAATTTCAGCCGGTAATCGACGCTGTCCAATTTCTCCATCGAAACGGTAGTGTTCGGTATATAATACGTCCCATAATTCAAGGTGTTGCCGCGCTCGGCGGTGACATAATAATAAAAATAAAAATTTGATAGCGTATCCGTCCCTGTATTTTTTATATAAAGGATTGGACTTTCCTTTGTCGAGTCCGCTAGCGTTGCGTCTTCCATGACCACTTTGACCGAAGCCGCGAAAATCGCGCTTTGAAAAAGGGGGAAAATAATGCCGGCGAAAATTAGAATGGCCAAGGCCCGATTTTTTCTCAAGCGAGAGTACAATCTGTTTTCCTCGTGCTCAAGTAGGATGAAAAATCTTCACGGAATATAAACTTAATCTGTAGCAAAATAGGCCCGTTCGGTTCAATGGGCATAATTTTTGCACTGATTTGGAAAGGGGGGCAAAAGTCCCGCGGGGTCCTTTTGTAAATTATCATGAAAGCGGCGATGATGTTTCTTGCGGCGGCGGTTTTCGGGCGCATTGGCGCGGGTCAGGATTTGTGCGTCGGGCAAATCGATTCCGGCGACGCTTCATACGAGATTTTCGACAATTTCAAGGCTTTGGAACATTATAGCAAGGCCTACAAGGAATGTCCCGGCATTTTCGACGCGCTTATGAAAATGACCAGAGCACTGGTAGACGTCGGGGAAGATTTCAACGACAAAGGGTCAATAACTTTTTATCGGGAAGCGCTGAGCTTTACCGACACAATGCAGCTTCATTACAAGGATTCGGCCCAATCGTATTTTCTCAAATCGATTGCCGCGGCGAACCTCTTCGATTTTTTGCACGGCAAACAAAAGCTTGCTTTGGCCCCTATCGTCAGGAGTAATGCCGATAAATCGATTGAGTTATCTCCTTCATTCGCTCCGGCATACATCGTTTTAGGGGCCTATTACCGGCTGGTCGCGACCGCAGGCCCCGTACAAAAACTGCTGGCGCGTATACTTTACGGAAAGGTCCCCGCCGCTACGCTCCAGGATTCAAAGCGAATGCTTCGCGAGGCGCTGAGGCTTTCACCCAATAACATTTACGGTCGCCTTGAGCTTGCCCAAACACTACTTGCATTGGGCGAAAAACAGGAAGCGCGGGACCTGCTGGAAAGTATCGAGCATCTACCGGCGGCTTGGCATCTCGATGAAAGGCTCAAGCAAAAAGCCGCTCGATTGCTGAAAAATCAATAAGGGCATTACTTGTGCTTAATGAACGTATTGGAATTAAATTCTTCAAAAGCTCTTTGCAGTTCCTCCTGGGTATTCATGACGATCGGGCCATACCATGCAACCGGCTCTCCAATAGGTTTGCCGGAAACAAGAAGAAAACGAACGGGGTCTTTTTCCGTTGAGACTAAAACCTGTTCCCCGTCGCCGAAAAGCACGAGCGTGGCATTGCGGATAAAGCGGTCTTGTTTAAAGTCGAAGTAGTTGGCGCCGTCGAACTCGTATGAAAAGGGGTTCTTTTCGTTACAGAATAAACCGCCTCCTTCAATGACATAGGCAAAAACCGTATGACTGGGCACGGTAGGGTGAATAAATTCGGAATTCGGCTTAACGGTTATATCGAGGTATTCGGGTTCCGTAACGATGTCACGAACGGGCCCTTGAGTGCCGTTAACCGATCCGGCAATGACTTTGACCGTTGCACCACCCACCGCCACCGACGGAATTTCCTTTGCCAATATTCCCCGGTATCGAGGCCCCATCATTTTATGAGAGGCCGGGAGGTTTGCCCAGAGCTGAAAACCATACATATGGCCGTTAGCATCACCTTTGGGCATTTCCTGATGGATAATACCGCTTCCCGCCGTCATCCATTGCACGTCGCCGGAACCGATAATGCCGCTATTACCCATGCTGTCGCCGTGTTCAACGTCACCCATCAGCACATAGGTAATGGTTTCAATGCCGCGATGAGGGTGCCAGGGAAAACCTTTAAGGAAATGGCGCGGTTCATCGGAGCGAAAATCGTCCAGTAAAAGAAAGGGATCAAAAAGAGGGACTTCGCTGTTGCCGAAGGCCCGGTGCAAATGCACTCCGGCCCCTTCGAGGGTTGGTTTACTTCTCATTACTTTTTTGACCTTTCTGATTTTCGCCATCACCGCCTCCTTCGCGAAAAAAATTACTAATAACGGGAATTTAAAACGAAAATTATAAAAACAGCAAAATCCGCACCAAAAAAGGGCGAGAATGGTTTTTTTGCCGTAGGGCTGAAATTCGATTATTTTACCGATGTTGGAACACGATCAAGCAACCATTTTTTCCTATCATCATGACAGTTGACAATAACAAGTATTTGGGGGCCGTTTACTCCACCGAGCATGGGAGCATGTGCCCTGATTGCGGGCGACCGCGCGCATGCTGCGCGTGCAGGAAGGCCGCTACGGTCCCTAA
>Ga0182027_10011504_pt1 | contig 12501 bp, 11 predicted proteins | sample 712E1DmetaG_FD_121300 | JGI IMG/M metagenome (GOLD analysis project Ga0182027, IMG submission 121300) | Permafrost microbial communities from Stordalen Mire, Sweden - 712E1D metaG (Illumina Assembly) | ecosystem: Environmental > Terrestrial > Soil > Wetlands > Permafrost | place: Sweden...
AGGTTGGCGACCGTGGGCAAGAGGGCCGTCCGCTTGGTGATGTCGCGCATACATTCGGCCGTTGCAATCTCGAGCGCATTGGAGATTTCTATTTCGCCTTTGTTGGCCCGCTGCAGCGCGGCCCTCAACACGCGGGGCAGCACCGCATGCGGTGTGGAGGCGCACAGCTTGATGGCCCGGTCGATGTTGTTGGCCACGACCAGCTTTTGCACCTGTGCGACGAGCGCGCTGGAGTTGACGCTAAACTTGAAAAAAAGCGCGTAGACCCGCTCGAGCGCAATCGACCACGATACGGCAGAGAGAATCAGGATCGGATACATCCAGATCCCGCCCTGGACGAAGAACTCTGATAATTTGCCGATCATCGACGGAAATCTATGCCTTTCATCTCGAGGGATTGTCAAGTGGGCAACGCAGAGTGTAACATCGCGCGTCATGTCGATGCTGTCCACACTTGCGGGCGCGCAGCCGCATGCGACCGCGGTATTGACGGCCGCGTTGAGCTCTGAGCGCTGCCACCACGCTTATCTGTTGACGGGCCGCAATGTGCATGGGGCAACTGCAGTCGCGACCGCGTTTGCACAATCGCTGGTTTGTCAGGATCGCCGCGGTGTCGACGCCTGTGGAGAGTGTGCCGCCTGCCGTAAGCTCACGGGGGGCAATCATCCGGACGTGTTGCACATCGCGCCCGACGAGAAAGGCAAGATCGGCATCGACGTGATCCGCGAGGTGGCCAGTCGTCTGAGTCTGTGCGCCGCGGAATCCGCCACCAAGGTGGTCGTGATGGAGCAGGCCGATCGCATGCTGGCTCCAGCGCAGAACGCGCTTTTGAAGACCCTCGAGGAGCCGCCGGGCGCTACCTGTTTTCTCATCTGCGTCGCCAGACCCAAGATGCTCCTCGCCACGGTTCGATCGCGCTGCCAGCGCATCGTCATCGCTCCGGCCGACCGTGCTGCCGCCGCTGCGTCCCTGGGGGCGGGTGGTGCCGCGCACAACGTCATAGCGGTGTGTACGGCCCTTGCGGCGGGGGACGTTTTGCGCGCGCAAGCGATGCTGGACGGGCCGGTCGCGGACATCGTTGCCGATCTGACGGCGCTGCTCGGCGCACGGGTCGTACCCAGTGCGGTGATGGATCTGGCCGCCAACTACGGTGGTGAACGCGACGACGCGGACCAGGTGCTGGCGGTGCTCGAGGTCTTGGTGCGGGATCGACTGGCCGCAAAATTTGGCGGCCGGCCCGAGCAACTCTACCTGGGCATGCCGGAGGGGCCTTCCGGCGAGAGCAGCGCTCTGTCGGTGTGCGCCACCTTTCTTCGCCAACTGCGCCGTAGTGCGGCGTTGAATCTCAACCGGACTTTTTCTCTGGAGCACGCGCTGTTTTGCGCCGCAGGTCTGTTGTCTTAGATGAACGAACAAGAACCAGTCGTACCTGTACCGAGCTCGGCCACTGCCGCCACGCCGACACCCTCGCCCGTGGCGTTGGCAATGCAGGGTGTTGCACCGATCGTCGAGCCCGACGAAATACCGGCCAAGATCGCGCTTACGACCGGACGTTTCAACCACGTCGCCGTGCGGATGGGGGTGCCCGATCAGAGAGCGGTCTGCGATGCGGCGCGCATAGACCTCAAGCGCGATGAAGCCGTGTTGGTCGAGACCGACCATGGCATCGCTCTGGGCCAGGTCCTGTGTGCGTGTGCGGCAAGAAGAGACGGTCCGCCCTGTCACATCGTGCGAGCCGCCAATGCCGACGATCTGCGTGCCGCCAGCCACAACCGCGTGCGGGCACGGGAGGCTTTCCGTTTTTGCAACGAACGCATCCGCGCGCACCAGCTGCCGATGAAATTGGTGGGGGTCGACATCGCGCATGCCGGCACGCGCGCCGTGTTTCATTTTGCGAGCGCGGATCGGATCGATTTTCGCGTGCTCGTCAAGGATCTGGCCGCGCGCTTTCACACCCGCATCGAGATGCGCCAGATTGGCGTACGGGATGCGGCCCGGCACACCGGTGGCATCGGCTCGTGCGGCCGGCAGCTCTGTTGCGCGACCTGGCTGCAGAGCTTCATTCCGATCTCCATCCGCATGGCCAAAGACCAGAACCTGGCGTTGAACAACCAGAAGCTTTCCGGGGTGTGCGGGCGCCTGCGCTGCTGTCTGGACTACGAGGAACAGAACTACGAGGAGCAAAAGCGTCTGCTTCCCAAGCTCGGCAAGCGCGTCATTACGCCGCAGGGTGAGGGACGAGTCAAAGACGTCAACGTCCTCAAGCAGCGCGTTCGCGTCGAGCTCGCCGACGGGACGTACAGTGATTTTGACGTGCAGGAGGTATCGCGGCCCGGCAACGTACAGCAGCAGCCCCGGGAGAAAGTTGCGGCGCCCGTCCAGGCGGGCGAGGCCCCGGTTCAGGAGGGGCCGGGCGAGCCCGGCAAGAAACGGCGCAAACGGCGGCGCCGACATAAGAAGGGCCGCACGAATTCCGGCCAAAGTCCGCCTCCGGCAACGACGCCGTCGACACCAACGCCGGCCGCCGCCCCATAGATTTCGTGTCGATGGTTGATCGCGCACAGCCCGACGCCTTGACGATTTGCGAGATCTTCGCCTCGATTCAGGGCGAATCCACGTTTGCAGGCCTGCCGTGTGTCATGGTGCGCACGACCGGATGCAATCTGCGCTGTACCTATTGTGATACGAAATACGCATTCGACGGCGGCACCGAGCTGAGCATCGATGAGATCCTGACCCGCGTAGATTCTTACGGCCTCGCCTTGGTGGAGATTACGGGCGGCGAGCCCCTCATGCAGCCGGCGGCGTTTCCCCTGATGTGCCGCTTGTGCGATCGCGGCTACACGGTCTTGCTCGAGACCAACGGTTCTTTGGATATCACCGGCGTGGACCAGCGTGTGGTCCGGATCGTGGACATCAAGACGCCCTCGAGCGGCGCCGGTGATGCCGATTTGTGGAGCAACCTGGAAGTTTTGCGCTTGCAGGACGAAATCAAGTTCGTGTTGGCCGACCGGCGTGATTACGAATTTGCCGTCGACGTGATGCGCAAGCACGAGCTCGCCAAGCGGAGCAAGGTTCTCATGGGGGTGGTCTTTGGCACACTCGAACCGGCGACATTGGCCGAGTGGATTCTGGCGGATCGTCTGCCTGTGCGCATGCAGATTCAGCTGCACAAGGTGATCTGGGAACCGTCCGCGCGGGGAGTATGAGCTAGCCATCCATTGACACATCGGAAAGTCGTGAAGTAACAGGGCGCCCATCATGCCGTCCTGGTTTCAACCGGTTTTGACCTGGGCTTTCATTCTGGCGTTCGCCTGGTTTTTCGTGGCGGCCTATCGCAAAGCGCGGCGCAAGCGTCGGGCCGAGTTTGTCGAAGAACCGATTAGCGGGGAAGTCGGCGCTCGAGCCGAGGACCAGGGGCAAGCCGAGCCTGCGTCAAAATCGACCGAGCCCGATAAGGACATTGAGCCTGAGACTCCGGCCCTGCCGGAAGCGGCCGAGCAAGCCGTGGTACGCGCCGATGGAGTGGACCAGACAAAGTCTGGGCCTGTCGACGAGCGGCTGACCCACGGGGTCGAGCGCACCCGATCGACACTGATGGCGCGGTTGGCAAGCGTGTTTGCGCCGAGCGCCACGGTGGATACGCGCGCGCTGGGCGAAATCGAAGAAGCATTGTTGCTCGCCGACGTCGGCGTTCATGCTACGACGCGGCTGGTAGGCGAGCTGCGCGAGCAGCTCAAGAAGGGCTCTCTGCAGACTGCGCCTGCGGTGCGGGCGGTGATTGCACAGAAGCTGCATGCCATCTTCGAGCGTGTGCCGAGCCGGCCGGATCCATTGAAGCTCGGCTCGGCCCGACCGCACGTGATCCTGTTCGTCGGCGTCAACGGCGTGGGCAAGACGACGACGATCGGCAAGGTCGCCGCGGCTTTGCGCGGGCGTGGGCATAGCGTCGTGCTGGCTGCCGGGGACACGTTTCGTGCGGCAGCAGTCGAGCAGCTGGGCGTGTGGGCCGAGCGGACCGGATGCGAGCTGGTGCGGGGCGAGGATCGCGCCGATCCGGCCAGCGTCATTTTCCGCGCCATCGAGCAGGCTGTCTCGAGTCGGGCCGATGTCGTGCTGGCGGATACGGCCGGCCGCCTGCATACCAAGACGGCGCTGATGGATGAGCTCAAAAAAGTCCAGCGCGCCGCTGCCAAGGCCCGCGCCGGCGCACCCGATCAGGTCTGGCTCGTGTTGGATGCGACGACCGGCCAGAATGCGATTTCACAGGCCCGCGAATTTCACGATCTGCTGAACCTGGACGGTGTCATCCTCACCAAGCTGGACGGTACAGCCAAGGGCGGCGTCGTCATCGCCATCGCCGATGCGTTGCGCTTGCCCGTGATCTTTGTCGGAGTCGGTGAGACCAGTGACGACCTGCGGCCGTTTGTTCCCCGCGCATTTGTCGACGCGCTCCTGCGTGTCGATTCTTGACGCTGATCGTCAGCGACGTATACTTGAGGAGCACGTAACGTTCATGGCGGCACCGGCGCAAAACAAACAGAGCATCGAGGTCCAGATCCTGGGCCAGCGCATGGTGGTACGTTTTGACGATGACCCTCATCATGTCGAGCGCCTGGCCAGCTATGTCAAACGCAAGGTCGACGAGGTCGCGACCAGGGGCCCCGTTACGAGCTCCAAGATTGCGCTCTTAGCGGCGCTCAATATTGCGGACGACTACTTTCGTGCCTTGGAAGAAACGCGCGAGCTCAAGCGCCAGGTGGCCGCCAAATCACGCGCCCTGCTGGCCGACCTAGAACGCGGCCAGTGATTGGTGCCATGACGGCATAGAGCGGCAGCATGGTTGATCGCTCACACATCAGCGTCCGGGAGGCCCTGGAACAGATCAGCGGCCGCCGGGTCTTCGTCGTCGGCGACGCGGTGCTCGATACGTATCTCTACGGCGAGACTGTGCGGGTGTCGCGCGAGGCGCCCGTGCTGGTCGTGCGCAAAGAGCGCATGGACTATCGCCTGGGTGGCGCGGCCAACACGGCCGCCAATCTCGCCGCTCTGGGGGTCCGGACCAGTCTGATCGGCGTGGTGGGCTCGGATGCCGCCGCCAAGCAACTGCGGGCCATGCTCGAAGACAAGAGAGTCGATACGACTCATCTGGTGGAAGCACCGGGGGCGACACCGAACAAGATGCGTATTCTGGCCGGCGCGTTCGGCACCGCTCGGCAGCAGGTTCTGCGCATTGATGACGAGCCTCGAGCGGCGGCCTCCCTCGTGAATCACCCGGTCGCATCTCTGCTGCGCAATTACGCCGCCGGTGTCGATGCCATCATCCTGAGCGACTACTCTCAGGGCTCGATCGATGCATCGGTGATTGCCGCTGCGCGCGAGTTGTCGGCCGCAGGCCACCTGGTCTGCGTTGACTCGCGGCAACGCCTCGCGAGCTTTGTGGGCGCAAGTGCCGTGACGCCCAACATCCCCGAAGCCGAAGCCCTCGTGGGTTTTGCACTCACCGACAGCGATGCCGTCGCCCGAGCGGGCCGGCAGATCGTTGCCGAGCTCGAGTGCCGGCACTGCCTGCTCAAACAGGGGCGTGCGGGCATGAGCCTGTTTGGCTCCGATGGCAACGTCGAGCACGTGGCCATCGTCGGCGAAGATGAAGTGGCGGACGTAACCGGCGCCGGTGATACCGTGATCGCGGTCTTTGCCGCCGGCCTGGCGGCAGGCCTGGGGGCCGGCAACGCAATGCGGCTGGCCAACTGCGCGGCGGGGGTCGTTGTCACCAAGATCGGCACGGCTTCGGCTTCGCCGGAGGAAATTGTCAACGCCGCGAGGCGGGCCGGCATGGAGCTGGGGATATGGCCAGGGTAGCGGATCTCGCGGCTGTCGAAGATGCGGTTCGAGCCGGACGCAAGGCCGGCAGAAAAATCGTTCTGGCAAACGGTGCATTCGACCTGCTGCACGCCGGCCACGTGCGATACCTACAAGCTGCCAAGGCCGCGGGAGACGTGCTCGTTGTCGCGATCAACAGCGACGCGTCGGTGCGTGCCGCCAAAGGCGCCGGGCGGCCAATTCTTCCGGATTTCGAGCGCGCCGAGATCGTCGCGTCTCTCTCCTGTGTCGACTGGGTGCTGATCTTCTCCGAGCCCACGGTCGCTGGCGTCATCTCGCGCCTGAAACCCGACGTTCATGCCAAGGGGACCGACTACACGCCCGAGAGCGTGCCGGAGGGCGAGCTCGTGCGATCCTGTGGCGGACGTGTAGCCATCGTCGGCGATCCCAAGAACCACTCGACGACCGAGCTCGTGCATGCGCTCGGTCGCGTCCAAGGAGCTTCGATGAGCCACAATTGCGGCGGTGTGCCCTTGGTCGTTTCCGCCCCGAGCGGTGGTGGCAAGACCACGCTGTGTCACCGTCTGATCGACCATGTGCGCGGCGTCGAATTTTCCGTATCGCATACGACGCGCAAGCTGCGCGGGACCGAACGGGATGGGGTCGACTACTTTTTTGTCGATGACAGGACGTTTGACCGCATGATCGCCGAGGATGCATTTCTGGAGTGGGCGCACGTGCACAGCCAGCGCTACGGTACCAGCCGCGTCGAGGCCGACAAACGCCTGCCGCAGGGCATCGACGTCCTGTTCGACATCGATGTCCAGGGCGGCCGGCAAATCAAGGCAAAGATCCCCGACGCGGCCCTGGTCTTCGTCGTGCCGCCCAGCATGGAAGTGCTCGAGGCGCGCCTGCGGGGTCGCCACAGCGACAGCGAGGAGCAGATTCAGGGCCGGCTGCGCGCTGCCGAAAAGGAGATTGCACAGGCCGGCTTCTATGACTATTGGATCGTCAACGACAAACTCGAAGACGCCGTAGACGAGCTCTGGGCGGTGCTGACGGCCGAGCGCTCAAGACGCAAGGACAGGACATCGTGGTCAAAGTAACAACACGACTGATCCCGATTGCTGGAGAAAACCGTGCGTCTGCAGATGTACCGCTCGGCGAAAGTCGCGTCACCCTGGGCCGGGCGGCCGGCAACACCGTCGTGTTGGACGACCGCGAGGTTTCCAAGAGTCACGCCGAGATCGTGCCCGACGGGGACGGTTTTCTGCTGCGCGATCTGGCGAGCGCCAATGGTACCTATGTCAACGGTAAGGCCGTGCGTATGCATCGCTTGGTGCACGGCGAGGTCGTGGAGCTGGGCGGCTGCAAATACCGGTTCGAAGCCGCGGGGGCAACGCAGGCCTCGCGGGTGACTATCTTGCCGCAAAGCCCGATCGACAAGACGCAGGTCCTGGAATCCTGCGACATGACGACGTTTCGCGCCGGACCGGAAGTGCGCGACATCGATCGCATCCGCAGCCTCTACGAGCGCATCCACACGGCTTTCGACGCCGTGCAAAAACTGCTGGAGACCACCGATGTTCAGGTGCTGTGCGGGCGCATCCTCGACGTCGTTTTTGAGCTCGTTCGCGCCGAAAGCGGCGCGGTGCTGCTTTTTGACGCCAATCATCAGCTCGTGCCATGGGCCTCGCGCCTGGCGCGCACCGAGGGCGAGAATATTGTGATCAGCCGTACGATCGTCGATCAGGTGATCCGCAACAAGGCGGCCGTGCTGGCGACCGATGCGCTGCAGGATGGTCGTTGGTCGAGCTCTGCGAGCATTGTCTTATCGGGAGTTCGTTCGCTGATGGCCGTGCCCCTGATGAAGTCGGATCGCATCTATGGTCTTCTCCACGTGGGCAACAGCTCCGAGACCAGCGCATTTACCCAAGCCGACCTCGAGCTTTTGACGGGCATTGGCACCGGGGCAGGGGTCGCTTTGGCCAACGCGTTCATGGCCCACCAACTAGCGGAGGAGGCCCGCACCCGCGAATCGTTAGGTCGCTTCTTGTCGCCGGTGCTGGTCGAGCAGGTTCTCGCGAGCAAGGTTTTGATGGAGCGCGGTGGTGAGGAGCGCGAGGTCACCGTGATGTTCTCCGACATTCGGGGCTTTACGAGCCTGACCGAGCGCAGCGAGGCCCGCGTAGTCGTCGATCTGCTCAATACCTATTTCGACCAGATGGTCGAAGTCGTCTTCAGGCACCACGGCACTCTGGACAAGTTCATCGGCGACGCCGTCATGGCGGTCTGGGGCACTCCGGTCGCCAACGCGGACGACGCCAGTCGGGCGAGTGCCGCGGCCCAGGAGATGCAGGACACTCTGGTCTCTCTCAATGCCATGCGCACCGAGCGCGGCGAGGAGCCCATCGCGATCGGCATAGGCCTCGCGAGCGGTCGATGCGTCTCGGGTGCCATCGGAGCCAGAAGACGCATGGAATACACCGTGATCGGCGACGCCGTGAACCTGGCGAGCCGGCTGGCGGGTATTGCCAAGGCCGGTGAGATCCTGTGTGACGAGCAGACCTTTTCCCGTGCCGGCAAACCGAAACAGAGCGAGAAACTGCCCCCGGCGCAGGTCAAGGGCAAGACCAAGCCGGTTCCCGTCTATCGTTTGCGCGCGTGACAAGGCCCTTGATGGTCGACGAGCGAGCCACCATCGACCACCGTCTCGCCCTCGAGCATGGCGTGCTGCGCGCCCAGGGCCGTCGTTCCATTGCCCTCGTTTATCCCAGTCCCTATCCGATCGGCATGGCTTCTCTGGGCTTTCAGACGATCTATCGTGCACTCAACCACCTCGGGGACACGCACGCCGAGCGCGCTTTTGCCTCCGATGCAGACGGGCCCGTCCTTACCTATGAAAGCGGCCGCGCCGCTTCGGACTTTCCCGTCGTCGCCTTCTCCGTGGCCTACGAGACCGAGATCGTGGGCCTCGTGGCGACTCTGACGCGGATGGGCGTCCCGGTGCTCGGCGCTGAGCGCACGGCCAAAGATCCATTCGTCGTCGTCGGCGGACCGCTGACGTTTTCCAATCCCTTGCCTCTTGCACCGTTTGCCGACGTCATTGTCATGGGCGAGGCCGAGCAGTTGCTCGCCCCCCTCATCGACGTGCTTTTTGCTGGCCGCGACCGGGCACGGCAGCACGAATCCCTTGCCGCCATGCCGGGCTTTTTTGTCCCGTCCGTTCACGGCGAGCAGTTGCCTGCCGTCGTTGCCTGCGCCGCCGAGCAGTTGCCAGCCTATTCGGCCATCTGGACGCGCGAGGCGGCCCTGGGCGCCATGTTTCTGATCGAGCCCGAGCGGGGCTGCTCGCGCGGCTGCACGTTTTGCGTCATGCGCCGCACGACCTGCAACGGCATGCGCCTGGTTCCCGTGGACAGAGTGCTCGCCAGGATTCCCGTCGGGGTGCCGCGGGTGGGTCTGGTGGGTGCCGCGGTGAGCGACCATCCCGCCATCGTGGAGCTGATCGACGCGATCGTCGAGCGTGGTTGCCAAGTGGGCGTCTCGAGTCTTCGCGCTGATCGCCTCACGCCAGCGCTGGTCGCAGCCCTGGTGCGTGGCGGCTACACGACTTTGACCACCGCGGCCGATGGCGCCTCCCAACGGCTGCGCGGCGAGCTGGATAAAAACATTGACGAGCGACATCTTCTCCATGCGGCCGAGCTATGCCGCGAGGCGGGCCTGAAGCGACTCAAGATCTACGTCATGGTGGGTGTGCCCGGCGAAAACGACGATGACCTTCGCGAATTGGTTGATTGCCTGCTCAAGCAGGCGCTTTTGCTCGGCCCCGGCGGCCGCCTGGCCCTGAGCGTTGCGCCGTTTGTCGCCAAACGGAACACGCCCCTGGCGGGCACGCCCTTTGTCGGAATACGCGAGGTGGATCGGCGTGTCGCCTTGTTGCGTTCGGGCGCAAAAGGTCGCATCGATGTGCGCGCAACGAGCAGTCGATGGGCCTGGGTCGAGGATCAACTCGCTCGAGGCGGGCCGCCTGCCGGGTTGGCTGCGTTCGAGGCATGGAAGAATGGTGCTAGCTTTGCGGCGTTTCGCCGTGCGTTCAAAGGAATGTAGATGAAGAAAGATCGACTGGTGCTGGTGTTGTCGAGCGTGTTTGGCCTCGGCTATTTGCCCGGAGCCCCGGGCACCTTTGGCACCGTGGCCGGTGTGCCTTTCTGGGCTCTGATGAGCGTACTGTCGGTGCAGCTTGGCCTCTGGTCGGCCGTGGCATTGACGCTGGCGATGATCGGCGTGGCGATCTGGATCTCGGAGCTGGCGGAGAGGATCTACGGCGAGCACGATGTCCAACACATCGTCATCGACGAGACGGTCGGCCTGATGGTGACGTCCATCGGCGTGCCTTTTCGTTGGCCGGAGGTCTTGATCGGCTTTGCGCTGTTTCGCCTTTTCGACACCGTCAAACCCTGGCCGGCGGGCTGGGCCGATCGCGAGGTAAAGGGAGGATTCGGCGTCGTGCTGGACGACGTATTTGCCGGGATCATGGCCTGCCTGGTGCTGCATGTGGGGCACCGGGCCTATGGGACATGGCTGTGAATTCCGCGGTTCGCACCGAGATTTTGACGACCGGCGACGAGCTCCTGGACGGCCGGGTATTGGACACCAATACCGTGGTCCTGGCCGAGATGCTGCGTGATATCGGCGGCCGTATCTCCCAGCGCACCAGCGTGCCTGATGACCTCGATGCGATCGTGCGGGAAGCCAAGGCGGCCGCAGCGCGCGGCGCCCGGTTGTGTGTGGTCAGCGGTGGCCTCGGGCCCACCAGCGACGACGTGACGAGCGAGGCCTTTGCGAAGTTGTGCGGAGTAAACTTGGTGCGCGACCCGGCACAGGTCGAAGCGATCACCGCCCGCCTGACCCGTCTCGGCCGGCCCATCTCCGCCAATCAGCTCAAGCAGGCCGATCGACCCGGCGGCGCCACCGTCATCCCGAATCTCAACGGCACTGCGCCCGGCTTCGCCGTAACTTGGGGTGGGTGTCATTTCGTGTGCGTGCCGGGCGTGCCGGCCGAATTTGAGACCATGGTCGCCCACGATGTCATCTCGCTTTTTGATGCGGGTGCCACGCCGCTTGTTCGCGCGGTCGTGTGCAGCTTTGGCTTGAGTGAGGGCGAGGTCGATCGGCGCCTGAGCGAGCTTGTGCAAGCTGTGCCCGGCATCCGCGTAGGCTACCGGGCCAAAATTCCCGAGATTCATGTCTCGTTGGTCGCCGAAGACCGCGCTCCCGCAACCCTCGAAAAGGCGATGAGCTTCGTGCGCGCACAGCTCGGCAATCACATTTTTGCCGAGCGCGACGTTTCGCTGCCCGAGGTTGTGGTCGAAGACCTCAAACAGCGCGGCAGGACGTTGGCGTTGGCTGAGTCACTGACTGGCGGCCTCCTCGGTGATCTGATTACGAATGTGCCGGGTGCGAGCGACGTGCTCAAAGTCGATGTCGTCGCCTACAGCGTGGCTGCCAAGAAGGGGTTGCTGGGGGTCAAGGCTGAGACCTTGCGCCGGTACGGCGTGGTGAGCGAAAAGACTGCCCTCGAGATGGCGGTCGGCGTCAGAAAACGGTTGAAGACCGACTACGCCTTGAGCACGACGGGAGTCGCCGGTCCGACGGGCGGAACGCCCGAGACGCCGGTGGGCACGGTGTGTCTCGGCCTGGTTGGCCCCCGAGTCAAATTGACGCGTCGGCTGAGCTTTTCGTGGGATCGGAAGCGCAACAAGATGCTCGCCGCCTACGCGGCGCTCGAGCTGCTTCGCGGTCAGTTGTCCTGATCGACCGATCGTCCGGATTCTTTCCGTCATCGCGTGCCAGCGGGTCTGGTACGGCGCGCCTGGCTCTTGCCTGTGGTATTGCGGGGATGTTGCAGGTCACTTTGCTGCGCTAGAGCGCTCGCGTGCAATCATCAGATCTTCAATGATCCAGCCATAGTCGATCGGACCTCCCTCCCAGGCAGGCAACTGAGCGACAGTGCCTAAGTCGTCCTGCACGCATCGCCACTTCGCCGAAAAAGCCTCGTCGTCGGCCGGAACCAGAATCGGCGCCGCGGGAAGCGGCTTGCCCGAGGGGGAAACAAACTCGAGCATGTCGTTAGTGCCCTGGCGGATTGCAAAGCCACCCTCGTGGACCAGCCGAAGGTGATACGCACAGAGAATCACGAGATTGCTCAGCTTGGTTTCGCCGCCTTCGGCCCAGTGCTTGATGTGATGGCCGTCGACGTAGCGCGTGCGGTCGCAGCCGGGGAATCGGCATCCGTGGTCCCGCTCAGCCAGCGCACGCCGCATCGCAGTTGGAATCACGCGAGTCTTGCGACCGACATCGAGAACCTGACCCTCCTTATCGTGGGTCATCGTGACGACGCCGGAGTCGCAGCAAATTCGGCGCACCGTTTCCGCGGGAACTCTTGGGCCGTCCTCGATCTCACAGCGGCCGACAGATTCGGGATTGGCGAGGACTTCGGCGTCCACGTGCACCACGACCTCGAACCGAGTGGGATCAATGGCGGATGCTTTTGGCGCCGCAGGAGGTGTGCTGAGTCCAGCGGAAAGGGCGGCGTGCGCCAGGGTGCCGAGTGCGTCGGCGCGTTTTTGCCCGATGGTCGGTGGCGCTCCCGCGGGAGCGTTCTTCGACCCCTTC
>Ga0182027_10011505_pt1 | contig 12500 bp, 9 predicted proteins | sample 712E1DmetaG_FD_121300 | JGI IMG/M metagenome (GOLD analysis project Ga0182027, IMG submission 121300) | Permafrost microbial communities from Stordalen Mire, Sweden - 712E1D metaG (Illumina Assembly) | ecosystem: Environmental > Terrestrial > Soil > Wetlands > Permafrost | place: Sweden...
CGCCTCCGCTTTCGGCTTTCCCACGTCGCGCGCAGTGATTCGTTGGGAGCGCAGGTTGGCCGGTTCGTAGACGTCGCGGTCGATCAAAACCACCCGTGCGAGGTTGGGCATCTTGCCGATTAGATAAACCAGCTCCGAACCGATGTTTCCCACCCCAGCGACGACGATAGACGCTCCGGTTTCGGGTGTGGCGGTGCGGTTCTTCACGGGACGGTCTCCTCGGGTGTCCATCGATAGCCTTAGTCGAGAGCGGTTGACTGGTCGCACACCGCGCACGTAGCAGCATAGGTCCAGCATTGGCAGTCTGGAGTATGATGATGCCACATCCGGCAGCTTGGGTTGGGACACTGCACAGCCGGCGTTCCGGACTCGATTATCTGCCGGCATCGGGGGCAAAACGCCGGGCGCGCGCCGCCGGGGAACGCGCTCACCCGTGCGAGCACCTCGGTGGACAAGAACATTGGCTCCGCGCCCTCCATACGAATCTCGTCCTTGTCGCGCAAAAGCCGTGCGCCGGTGAGCAGCGGCCAGCCGTTGATCCAAACGGAGGGGCCTGGCGACGCGAAAAGAGTGCGGTTGTCGTCGCCGTCCTCAGGGTCGGCCCCGGTTTCAAGCAGCGGCGGGGGTGGCGGTGCAAACAGCAACCAATTGTCGCCGCCGTCACTGTCGGTCGTGCGCCGGAGAACGATTCGACCGGTCGCGACCTCGTCTGCCGTCCTGGGACGAACCGGCGGCTCCTCGGAAGCGCTCAACGTGAACAGGTCGCCGGTCAGCAGCCGGGCCGTCCAGTTCGGCGGTGAATATGTCCAAAGATGTGCCATGGCGATTCCTGTGTTTCAGGGTTGATCATTCCCGGGCGGTTCCTGGGATTCGGAAGATGTGGTTCACTGTGTCGTTCACGGGGAAACGGACGGGGGTATTTCGGCGGATCTCTTCTGCAGGGCGAAGCGCATGCCAAGCGACGGATTGACCATCACGAAGTCGCGATGAAGGTCCGCCTGCTGTTCGAGTGCATTCCGCAGGCGCCAGATGAGTCCGGTCAACGCGTGGTCGGATACCGTGTGGCCGGAAGCCGCCCCGAGGGCGTCGCGCACCTGCCGGCGCGATTGCCAGCCGACAAGGTTGTCTGGACTGGGCACATCGGGATCAACCAGAATCCTCAAAAGCATGCCGAGCTGCGGGGGGAGCTTCAGACGGTGCTGGTCAATCAGAATCGACCAGTCTCCATTCGCCATTGGAACCAGCTTGAGCGCCGCAGCTCCGTTGGAGGCGTATTCCTCGCGAGCCTTCTCCAACAGTTGTACGCGTTTGCAGTTGGCTGCGGAAACATCCTGCCACGCGGGGCGCCCATCACCTTGCGCCGCCTGATTGTGCTCCCGGAGGAACGCCTCGAAATGCCACCGGATGGTGTCCAACTCCTCGTCGGTCGCATCCCGTTTGCGGATTATGCGGTCCAGTCGGAGCATCAGCCGCCGCATCCATGCGAAGTCGTCTGGGGTCATGGGGTTCATTTGGATTCCTCCTTCCGTGCGAGAGGGTTCGGTTTCGTGCACCTGCAATTCGAGCCGCTGCGAGGACTAGTTCATCAGAAAATTGGGCGCGACTCCGGAACCTTTCTGGTTTCGCTGACGTAAGGGATTTCGATCCCGCACCCGCACAGAAATTCCCGCCTTTCGTGGCCGCAGGAAATTTCGGACGCGGCACTCCTTCCGAAACAAGATGCCTGTCGCATCGGTTCCATCGAAGCGAGGATGGGTCGATCGCTCATGGATCTCATCTTGGGCACAAGAGAGTTGGTTCTGGAGGGAGCCGCGCCGGCCCCGGACGGCGGCGCTTTCATTTCGAACGACAGGCTCGGAGTGAGCGGAGTTCTCGGAGGATTCCACGGACGTGCCATGGGAAGGTGCCCCCGGCGCAGATGCAGGACACGTGCAAGACAATTCTGCCGAGGCGCGAACGCGTCAGTTGTTCGGAAAAACTTGGCGAGAGCACTCTCGATCTCGCCCGGCAACGGCGGCCGGAAGGCGGCGGAACCTCCGACCGCGGCGTCTTTGGCGAATTTCGCCAAACGGATGCTTGATCCCAGCAATCGTCAGCTGAACCGGGTTCTATCGAAGCAGGGATCGGTTGGTTGTTCATTGGCAGCCTCCAGTGGAGAAGTTGAACCGGTGCCTCACGGGGCGATTTCATGGGAACGGCGGCGGAGCCGTTCTTCCGCGGAGATCGTACACCCTCGATGCGGCTTCGCAAAGGGTCGAATCGCAAAGAGAGGAGGTTTCTTTACAATGAACTGCATGGTCGGCTGGACAATCTGTTTCGCCGCGAAATACCCCTTCGCCGCCAAAACCGGTTCGCGGCGGATTGGTTCTTTGCAGCGAACACGCGCGAGCAAACTCGTTGATTTCAGCCAGGGAATCCGTAGGAGTGTTTCCTGGCCGAAAGGAGTGTCCGATGAAAAGGTCCCCCACGACACCGACTGACGGATTGAAGAAGCAGCTGCCATCCCCGGCGGAGGAAACGCGAGCGCCTGATTCCACGACGGTGGCCGGCACATCGACGCCAGCTCCGCAACCCGTCTTGGAAGGGTTTCCTGGACCGGTCAGCCCTCCCATGCCCCCGGCCCAACGGCGCCGAGTCTACCGGCTGACGTATACGACCAATACGCTCTACGAGGATCCAAAGGCGGCCAGGGATCGAGATGGCATGGCCTTCGATGAAATCAACGCGGCGCTGCCCGTCCCGGATTTCGCCTACGAAACGACAATCATTCTCTATCCCAACGACAAGCGTAGGCTCGACGAGGGATACCCAAAGTTCGTTTCCTCAGACGCGATCGTGCTGACGATTCGGCCGCCGCTGGACGACGAGATCAGACCCTCGCCGAACGACGAGAGCAAGCCCGGCACAAGGAGGTTCATTCCGTGGAACAACGGACCCTTGGAGAAAGAGATCTTCGATCTGTGCCGGAAATACTTCCACCATTGCGACCGAAGGACTGTCGAACTTACCGACAAGGCGAAGGCCCTCCTGCGCATACCCGAGAATGTCCTCAGGAAAGCCTGGTGGAATCTGGAGTTCTACGAGAACGCTCAAAGCGAAGGGAAGACGCCCGTTGACCGGAGGACAGCAGAGCGGCGGCTCTTTGCGGCAGTGAAACTGCACAACTTGAGCCGCTATATAAGTGAGCAGCCAGAAACCAATCGAGAGACGGTCGCCTACCTGATCCGAGATCAATTGCCCAACATTGGCTGCGACGTCCTGGTGAGCTTTGGCATGGATGGCTATTGCACCCTGGTCTGGAACCATCTGGTGCGCAGGCGGTATCCGGATTTGATCAAAAAGAACGGATTCGTGATGGCGAGGCTCGTCTTTGAAGAGCTTCCAGCGACAACCCTCTACACGCCGATCACGATCGCGTCCGTGGACAAGTCCGTCAGCAGGGTCGACATCTTGGCTTATGCTGGACCGATTGCGTAAAGGAGCCGATCCCGTCTTCCGCGGATTTCGGGCATGTGCTGGAGACAGGATGATCCGTACTCGTATTGTTATCGTTAGAACCCTCCCGATTGGAGAGGATTCAGGCCGGCGGGATGCCATGGAACCACGGTCGGGCGGAGGATGACGGCCGGTCGCCCGGCTCAATGCCCGCTCAACTGACGGCCCGAAATGGAGCCAGTGATCCAGTCTCCGCCACCGGCGCGCTCCGGAGGGCGGAGCAGGTGGGGGCGAATGCGCCTGGGTAGACCTGACGCAGCAGCTCTTGCTGCAGCTCGAAGGTGCGGCAGAGCAACTGATGATTCTGCCGGACAATCTGGCGCAGGCGGTGGATGAGGACGTTGACCTCGTCGATGAGGGCTTCGAGGAGGGGACGGACTGGATCTTCGATGCACGGCAGCAGGGAACGCAACGTGGCGTCGGAAGAGCAGCCCAGGCTGGAGGCGAAGGAGCTCACACAGTCCTCGCGCCGGCGCCGGATGTCTTCGGCCCGCCTGGTGGCGTCGTTGATGACCCCGGCGAGCTGCAAAAGGCGCCCGGTGTCGCGGTTGAAGACGCATTCCTGTTGTTCCTCGAGGAGACACAGCAGGCCGCCATATTCCTGCACTTCGTCGCGCAAGCACTCGGCGACAATGTTCCAGGTGGTCTTCATGACAGATGGGCGATGGGCATCTGGCGGGCGAAAGAAGCGGAGGAGCAGGGCGCGCGGGGTCGGTCTGGCCGCGGGGAGGTGGGGAAAACTGGCGTTCCAGCCTTTCAGAGGCTGCACTGGCGTTGCAAACTGGCGCGCAACAACAGCACCGTGTGCGAGTGAATCTGGCAGATGCGCGACTCTGTCAGGCCAAAAACCGCCGCGATTTCCGCCAGGCGCATGTTCTCAAAATAGTACATGGCGAGGATCTTCCTCGGCATGTCGGGCAGTTGCTGGATTCTACGAGCAACCTGTTGCAGCAACTCCTCATGTTCCATGCGGTCGCGGGCAAGCACGTTGTTTTCGTCGGCGATGACATCGTGGAGCGATGGGCCCGCGTGGTCGTCGTCCGCGGATCCGTCGATGGCCACAAAAGTGATCGGGCGGACCTCTTCCGTCCAGCGGTTGAATTCCCTGGTCGAGAGGCCGAGGCGCCGCTGGATCTCCCCGTCGGAGGCCGGACTGCCGGTGGACTGTTCGATTTCGTTGATCACGTCCTTGATCTTGCGCGCCTTGGCGCGGGCGCGGCGGGGACACCAGTCCAGCCGTCGCAGTTCATCGAGGACGGCTCCGCGGATCCGCATCGAGGCATAGGCGGCGAAGGTGCTGTCCTGCGTGGGATCGTACTTGCGGACTGCGGCGATGAGACCGGTTGCCCCCACGCTGTAGAGGTCTTCGACATCCACCTGTGCCGGCAGGTTGCGCTTGATGCGATCCACAACGTTGCGAACCAGGGGCAGATAGCGCTCGATCAGCTCACGTTCGTCGAGCGATTGGTTGGAAACGCCCTGATCGGCGCGCCAGACGGCGCTACCGGAGGTGTTTTCTTCGATCCTGGCGGAAGAGGAGATCATGTCTGGGCGTGGGTTGACGGGTGGCAGGCTTGGGCGAGGCCAAGGGCAGGGCGCGGGGCGCTGGGTTGGGCGCTGCGGCACCGACGGGCGAAGCGACATTCTTCGGTTGGCCATGCTCTGTCGCCTCAGCGAGGCGCTTCCTGGTTGGCTGTTCAGTCTCATGGTCCTGCTCATGCTTCAGGCATCTGAGCCCTGATAGCACCACCGATGCCAAGAAAGTTTATGATATTGTAAGATATTATAAGATAGTTAGTTATGGATGCAGAATCGTATCCAATTGAACTCCGACTTTGAGCGCGCGATTTGGGCTCGGGCACACCCGGCAATTTTTGCCGCATCTAACAGCGTGCCGGACTTCGTCCTCCACGCTGCCAGTTAAGGGTGATTCCGATACCTGTCCCTTCGCTATCTGGTTCAGCCTTTTCGACTGCAGGCTCGCTGCATAATCTGCTGTTGATCGAGACCTGCGCCAAGGTCCAGAACTTCTCCTGCAAATCGAAAGAAGAGTTGCCGTTCTGCTCCAAATGGCGGAAGCCATTTGTAAGGAGCGGGCGGACAAAGGCCGACCCGCTCCTGGCATGACTGGCCATTTCACATTGCTTCAATCCGACCCTTCCACCGCTGCGCGCCGCAGCCGGCTGACCACGCTGCATGGAATTGTGGAAACACCGGTCTTCATGCCGGTGGGCACGCAGGGCACGGTGAAAGCGGTCACGCCGGTCCATCTGCGTGAGATCGGCGCGCAGATCATCCTCGCCAATACCTATCATCTCAACCTGCGGCCGGGTTCCGGACTGATCCGCGACCTCGGCGGGCTTCACACGTTCATGGGCTGGGACGGCCCGATTCTGACCGACAGCGGCGGGTTCCAGGTCTTCAGCCTGGCCAAGCTGCGCAAAGTGAGCGACGAAGGCATCACGTTCCAATCGCACCTCGACGGCGCGACCATCTTTCTCGGCCCTCGCGAAGTCATGGCGATCCAGCAGAACCTCGGCTCGGATGTGGCCATGGTTCTGGATGAATGCCCCCCGTGGCCCTGTGAACGCGACGTCTGTGCGCGCGCCGTCGAACGGAGCGAGCGTTGGGCGCGGAGCTCTCTGGCTGCTGCGGAGGAGGGCGGATTCCTGGCGGCCGGACACCACGTATTTGCCATTGTCCAGGGCTCGACCTTTGACGACCTGCGGCGCGATGCGGCGCAATCGCTCGCAGCACTCGATTTCCCGGGCTATGCCATCGGCGGTGTGAGCGTTGGCGAGCCCGAAGTGGAGATGCTGCGGCAGGTTGCCGCAACGGCGCCCTATCTACCCGCGGACAAGCCGCGCTACACGATGGGACTCGGCACGCCGCCGCAGCTTTTGAAGATGATCGCGCTGGGCGTCGACATGTTCGATTGCGTGCTGCCGACCCGCGTCGCCCGCAACGGCTTGGCGTTCACCCCCGACGGTCCGATGAACCTGCGGAACGAGCAGTTCCGCGCCGACCCGCGGCCCGTCGTCGAAGGGCTCGACAACTACACCTGCCGGACATTCTCGCGCGCCTATCTGCGGCACATGGCCGTCGCGAACGAGATGCTGGCCGGGACGCTGCTCACCATCCACAACCTGCATTTCTATCTCGATCTGATGGCGCAGGCCCGGGCGCATATCGAGGCCGGAGATTTCGCGCCCTGGCACCGCGCCTGGATCGGGCGCTACGAAGCCGGTGCGGCGTCCCGCGTTTCCGGAGCCGGACGTGGCTCCGTTACGGGATCATGCAGACGAATTTAGGGGTGCCGCTTCGCCTGTCTTCCATAGGCTTGGCGACGGAGGATCGGCGGACCGTTTCCCCAATGAGCTTCGGCCCGGCGGCCAGCCTCCGCCAAGGCTCCGGCTCGGCACAGCAAGCCCCTCGACACGCTCGGGGCCTTGAGCCTGTCGAAACGGCGCCGGCCCTACACACCATTCGGGGATCGCCGACATCATCCGAAAGGCGCGGTTCATCCGCATAAGTCCGGCTTCTTGACGATGAATGCGGTCCGTGCTTTTTCCTTCGACTTTCGACCTCCGACTTTCGACATTTTCGGCCATGCGCATCCTCGTCACTGGCGGTGCCGGCTTCCTCGGCAGCCATCTTTGCGACCGGCTCATCAACGACGGTCACGAAGTCGTCTGTCTCGACAACCTGTTCACGGGCCGAAAGGAGAACATCGTCCACCTGTTGTCCAACCCGCGCTTTGAATTCATGCGGCATGACGTCGTGGATCCGTTCAAGGTGGAAGTTGACCAGATCTACAATCTCGCTTGTCCCGCCTCGCCTCCGCAGTACCAGTACAACCCGATCAAGACGGTCAAGACGTCGGTGATGGGCGCCATCAACTGCCTCGGGCTGGCAAAACGGGTGAAGGCGCGGGTCTTCCAGGCATCCACCTCCGAGGTCTACGGCGACCCGCAGACCCATCCGCAGCCGGAAACGTATTGGGGCAATGTCAACCCGGTCGGCCGCCGCTCATGCTACGACGAGGGCAAGCGCTGCGCGGAGACGCTTTTCTTCGATTATTACCGGGAGAACCGCGTGGACATCCGCGTCGCACGCATCTTCAACACCTATGGCCCCCGAATGCTGCCCGACGACGGCCGGGTGGTCTCCAACTTCATCGTGCAGGCGTTACGGGGTGAGAATCTCACCGTCTATGGCGACGGCACGCAGACACGTTCCTTCTGCTTCGTCGATGACCTGATCGAGGGCATCGTGCGATTCATGCGGCAGACGAAAATGGTCGGACCCCTAAACATTGGAAATCCCGGCGAATTCACCATGCTCCAGCTCGCTGAGCTCACGCTCAAACTGGTCGGTGGCAACTCAACGATCGTGCGCAAACCGCTTCCGTCCGACGATCCGAAGCAGCGCTGCCCCGATATCGCACTGGCCCGCAGCACCTTGAAATGGGAGCCGGCCGTGGCGCTCGAGGATGGCCTCCAGCGGACCATCGCGTATTTCCGCGGACGGGTGTGAGGCAGGGATTTGCCATTTGCCAAGCCCCGTGACGTCGAGTTAGCTCCAGCCCCTTTTCATGATTTCCTGGATCCTCAAGAAATTCTCCGGCCGCCATTACCGCCAATTCCTAGACCGTTGCCGGCCCATCACCGTTCGGATCAACGAGTTCGAGCGCTCCTACCAGACGCTTTCCGACGAGCAACTTCAGGCCAAGACCGCCGAGTTCCGCGACCGGTTCAAGGCGGGTGAAACCCTCGACCAGCTCCTTCCCGAGGCTTTTGCCGCGGTCAAGAACACCGCCCGGCGCCTCAGCGGGCGCACGATCATCGTCTCTGAGCACGAACTCACCTGGGACATGGTGCATTACGACGTCCAGTTGATCGGCGGCATGGCGCTGCACGAGGGCAAGATCGCCGAGATGGCCACCGGCGAAGGCAAGACGCTCGTCGCCACCCTGCCGCTCTACCTCAACGCGCTCTCCGGCCGCAACGCGCAGCTCGTCACCGCCAACGACTACCTCGCCCGTCGCGACGCGGAGTGGATGGGTTACATCTACCAGTTCCTCGGCATCTCCGTCGGTTGCATCCAGCAGCTCATGCCCAACGATCTCCGGCGGGAGATGTACAATCGCGACATCACCTACGGCACCGCTTCCGAGTTCGGCTTCGATTACCTCCGCGACAACGGCATGGCCACGCGCAAGGAGGACCAGGTGCAGCGCGACCATTTCTTCTGCATCGTGGACGAGGTCGACTCGATCCTCGTCGACGAAGCCCGGACGCCCCTGATCATCTCCGGCCCGGCGCCGATCGAACGCGAGCAGCCGTTCGCGCGCATCAAGCCGTCGATCGAGGATCTCGTCAACGCCCAGACGCGCCTCTGCAACCGGCTTGTCACGGAGGCGCGGGACCTCCTGGACAAACCCGGCGCGACGCCCGATGACCGGAAGCTGGCCCTGCGGCGCATGCTGCAGGTGAAGATGGGCCACCCGAAGAACAAGCAGCTCATGCGGCTGATGGAGACGCCGGAATGGCGCAAGCAGCTCGACAAGATCGAGACGGAGATGAACTCCGACCTCAACAAGGACGAGCTTTACCACCTGAAAGAAGAGCTTCTCTACGTCATTGACGAACGCCAGCACCAGGCGGACCTGACCGAGATCGGACGCACCAAGCTCCATCCGGAGGATCCCGATGCGTTTATGATCCCGGACCTCGCCACGGACTTCAGCGACCTTGAGAAGCGCCATGACATGACGCCGGAGGAAAAGGAGAAGCACCGGGCCGACGCCCAGCAGCGCTTCGAGACGATCAGCGAGGACATCCACGCGATCAGCCAGCTTCTGCGCGCCTATTCCCTCTACGAACGCGACGTCGAATACGTGGTGCAGGAGGGCAAGGTGATGATTGTCGACGAGAACACGGGCCGTGTCATGCCTGGCCGCCGCTGGTCCGACGGGCTGCATCAGGCGGTCGAGGCCAAGGAGAACGTGATCATCGAGCGCGAGACGCGCACCTACGCGACGATCACGATCCAGAATTACTTCCGCATGTACGAGAAACTGGCGGGCATGACCGGTACCGCCGAGACCGAGGCCACCGAGTTCAACGAGATCTACCGCCTCGTTGTCGTCGTCATTCCGACCAACAGACCCTGCATCCGGCTCGACAAGAACGACTCGATTTTCAAAACACGCCGCGACAAGTACAACGCTGTCGTCAAGGAGATCCAGTCAGCCAATGTGCGCGGCCAGCCGGTTCTGGTCGGCACTGTCTCGGTCGAGGCGTCGGAAGTCCTCAGCCGGATGCTGCGCCGCGCCAACATCACGCACTCCGTTCTCAACGCCAAGTTCCACCAACAGGAGGCCGAGATCATCTCCCGCGCCGGCCAGCGCGGCTCAGTGACAATCGCCACCAACATGGCCGGTCGCGGCACCGACATCAAATTGGGCGAGGGCGTGATGTACCAGGTGAAGTCCGGACCCAGCCCGGATCCGGCCAGGAAAGGCCGGCTGTGCTATGCCCTGACGGAGTCCAAGACCGGCGAGGCTTTCACCTACGATGACGACAGCGATGCGGTGCGATCGCTTCAGCTGGGTCCGGGCGCCGAAGTTACCGGCGGACTGTACGTCATCGGCACCGAGCGCCACGAGTCGCGCCGGATCGACCGGCAGCTGCGCGGCCGCTGCGCCCGCCAGGGCGACCCCGGCCTGAGCAAATTCTTCCTCTCGCTCGAGGACGAGTTGTTGCGGATCTTCCTCCAGGGAAACATCGCATCCCGGCTCATGGAGGGCACGATGAAGGAGGGCGAGGAGCTCGAACACCCGTGGCTCAACCGCTCCATCGAAACCGCCCAGAAGAAGGTCGAACAGCAGAACTTCTCGATCCGGAAACGCCTGTTGCAATACGACGACGTGCTCAACAAGCAGCGCGAGGTGATCTACGGCATTCGCAATGGCGCCATCCACAACGAACGCCCGAAGGGCACCATCTTCGACATGGTTGAGGAGGAGCTCGCGGTGCGGCTGGAGGTTGCCGGATTCGACACGAAGACCGGTCCCATCCCCGCGGCGGTGGAGAGTTTTGTCGGCTGGACCAACTCCCATTTTCCGATCGCGCTCAAACAGGCCGAGCTCGGCGAACTGGACGGCAAGGCGGCCCTGGCGTTCGTGGTGGAGCGCATCAAGAAGTCCTACGCGGTCAAGGAATCGGTCGAGGTCCCCGAGGCGCTCGGCGCGCTCGAGCGCTACGTCGTGATCAATGCGATCGACAATCACTGGCAGGAGCACCTCACCGAGATGGAAGAACTGCGGCGCTCGATCGGCCTGCGCAGCTACGGCCAGAAGGATCCCCTGCAGGAGTACAAGAGCGAGGCCTACCGGTTCTTCGAGGAGCTGATGAACAACGTGCGCCTGCAGATCTGCACCGGGCTGTTCCGCTCCACGACCAACCTCCAGGCGTTCGAAAACATGCTGGCGGTACTCTCTCGCAGCGCACGCCTGCAGGGCCCGGAAAGCGGTGCGGCTGACGGCAGCGCCATCGCTGCACGACCGCGCCCGGCACCCGCCCCGCAGGCTGCGCCCGGCGCGCCGCCCCGGCGGCTCGGCGGCGTCGAAATGCCGGTTCCCGAGGAGGAGCCGGAGGCCCCGCGGGCGCAGAGCGAGGTTCAGCTGCCCAAGGTCACGATCCGGCGCGAGACGCCCAAGGTCGGGCGCAACGATCCCTGTCCCTGCGGCAGCGGCAAGAAATACAAGCACTGTCACGGGAAATGAGTTTCCGCGGACGCGGAAACTCATAAGGCTCCTACATGATGAGTGACGTCCTGCCCGTTCCCGATCCCTATGATGTGCCTCCGCCATGGTGGCAGAAGTACCCCGACTGGGTGTGGGCGGTGTGCGTCGGGGCGCTGACGGCCGTGCTGACGGTCCTGACGTTTCCTCCGTACAACTCCCCGGAGCTTGCCTACGCGTTTGCCGTGCCGGCGATCTTTTGGGCCTACCGGCAGCCGCGGTTCCGCTGGTACGCCGGCACACTTTTCGCCGCCCAGGCGGTGGCCTGGACCGCTCTGCTCTGGTGGCTGCATCCGGTCACCTGGGTCGGACTCTTCCTGATCGGCCCGATTGTCGGCGCATGGGTCGGAGTCTGGTACTTGGCTGCGTGGTGGGTCATGCCGCGCATGCTCGGGCGGCCGACTGCGACGCGGATCCTGGCGATGATCGCGCTCGCCGGTGCATGGGTTGTCGTTGAGTGGACGCGCACGTGGCTGCTCACTGGTTTTCCCTGGTTGCCGCTCGCCGCGAGCCAATGGCAGCGGACGAGTGTTTTGCAAATTGCGGCGTTTACCGGGGCCGGCGGGGTGTCGTTTGTGCTGATCGCCGTGAACATCGGTTTCGCCTCCGTGGCGCACAGCCTTTTTCACGACCGCCAGACGGGCTGGCGCCTGCGGCGCCCCGAATTCCTGTTCGCGCTGTTTCTATTGATGGTGTGCGTCAGCGTTCAGGTGCAGGTGACATTCAATCGGTGGCGTTTCGCCGCGCCGCTGGCTCACGTCGCGTTTGTGCAGCCGGATATCCCGCAGGAGGCGAAATGGGATCCCGCGCGCGGAGAATCCATCTATCAAACGCTTGAAAAGGGCACGCTCGTGGCGGGAGCCAGTGCGCCCGACTTCATCTTGTGGCCGGAGGCCAGCATGCCGTGGGCGGTGCGCGGTGACGACCAGGTGCGCGCGCGCATCGAGTCGTTGGTGGCCCGGGCCGGAGTGCCCCTGATCCTCGGATCGATCGTGATCGAGAACCGTGATCAACCTGGCGAGTCCTGGAAGAACGGGATCCTGGTGGTCACACCGGATCGTGGCCTGGCGGCCGCTTACTATGCCAAGCGGCATCTGGTGCCGTTTGGCGAGTACGTGCCGCTGCGATTCTTGTTCGGCTGGCTGAACAAGTTCGTGCCGATCGGCGACGATTTCAGCCGGGGTTACTTGGCGGTGCC
>Ga0182027_10011506_pt1 | contig 12500 bp, 14 predicted proteins | sample 712E1DmetaG_FD_121300 | JGI IMG/M metagenome (GOLD analysis project Ga0182027, IMG submission 121300) | Permafrost microbial communities from Stordalen Mire, Sweden - 712E1D metaG (Illumina Assembly) | ecosystem: Environmental > Terrestrial > Soil > Wetlands > Permafrost | place: Sweden...
AATGGGAATCTTGCGTTTGCCACTCAAGACTTCGTGACCCGCCCACAGCTCGACCTTGGGGGTGGCGTCGGGGGTCTCCGCACAAAGCAAGCTGGCGAGCAACAGAATGAACGCAGTCATGGTGCCTACAGTTTGCCGAATACCTTCGCCATTTGGCTGATCGTCTTGCCGCTCGGTTCGCGGCGCTCGCGATCCACCGTGACCATGGTGGTGCGTTTCGCATGCATGATGACGCCGGTGTGCGCATCCGTACGCACCCATTCGTCCTTCACCTGTTGTGTGCCGCGAGCCAGGGCATCGTCGCTGGCGTATTCACACACCAGCGTGTCGACGCCATGAACCTTACCGTGCTCGCAGTACGCCGCGCTGTAGGGAGCGGGCTGCTCGGCGCCGAATCCCTCCGGCGCCAGTCCGGCGCTGCGCCAGGCGTTTAGAACTTCATCGGTGTGCGGGGTGCCCTGGACATGCGAAGCGGCGGCCGCGGCGGGTGCTTCACCAGCGGCCTTGTCCTTGTGGCATGCCGACAGCGCGGCGGCGATCAACATCGTTGGGAGAATCGAGCAAGAAAGCTTCATGACCTGAGCCTTTGATTAGCGATGCCGGTTCTGGTGGTGATCGTCATGGCCTTGCGGTGCGGGGCCGCGGGTCGGACCCTGATTCTGCGGTGCTGTTCGATGAATCGCATCTTGCACGGGACCGTGGCCGGGGTGAGCAAACTGCGACGGCGCTACCGGCTCCCGCGCCGGGCCGCGGCCGGGGTGAGCAAATTGCATTGGCCCTGGCTCGTGGCGGGGCGGTTCGTAGCGTGGGTGTTCGCGAAAGCGGGGCTCGTCGCGCCAGCCCTCGTGGCGCCCATGATCGTGGTGATGTCGCTCGTCGTCGATCTCGCGACGTTCGATGATCTCCCGGCGCTCGACCACGCCCGACGGCCCGCCGCCGAGGTTGATGCCCACTCCGATTTGGACTGCCGGCGACGGTGGCGCGTAGACCGGCGCGGGCGGCCCGCCCACCGCCGCGCCCGCACGCCATCCCGGCCCACCCACGGAAATCTCGCCGCGAAACCCGACCGGGGCGACCCGCACGTCGACCACGGGTCGCGCATAAGGAATGGGCGCATAGGCTTCGTTGATCGTGGCGTAGCGAGGACGCTCGTCGTAGTAAGCCGGTGGATAGTTTCCGACGTACCAGTAGGCGCCGCCGGACAACTGGAACTGGGCCTGCGGTGGCGGCTGGTACCAGTGGTAGTGCGGGCCTTGGATGTAGCAGTACGCCGGATGGCCGAAGCGGCTTTCGGCTTCGGGAATGGGATGGCCGCCGTAGTAGGTGTAGCGAGGACCGTCGTAGTCGAAGGGCGCCGGGTCGCCCACGAAATAGTACTGGCCAGTGTTTTCGCGATACATGCGCGGATCCGCCGGGCCGTAGTTGTGAACGTGCGGCACGTCGATGTAGCAGAATCCGCCGCCGAATTTATGCGGCACCGGGTGTTGCGACACATACTCCACGACCTTGGCGTGCGCGGTGGCCGAAAGCACGACCCAAACAACAAGTCCTGTGGCGAGCGCGCTCAGTCTTCGCATGACGTTCTCCTAGCGATCATAACTAGCAGAAACCAGGCTGTGCGACGGCGGAAAAGCGGGCGAGGTGCCCAAATCGGAAGCAGGCGGGGGCTGCCCGCCTGCCTGGTGAAACGAAAACCCGCTAGCCGGAGCCCATGGCCACGGTCACATCGAGAATCGCGGTATCCGCATCGATCGCGCGTGTGGCCGTCGTGGAGTCGGTCAGGGCTTTTACGAGGGCGGCGCCGAGCCGGGATCCCCCCGCCACGACGACGACACTGCGAATCCTGCCGGTTCCGTCGATGGTGATGCGCAGCTTGATGGTGCCGATCGTTGTGCAACCTTGGTCGCGCGCCTCGCGTTCGATGCGCATCAATAGGGCGCGCGTGCTGCTTGCGTGTTCGGCCTTGTGGACCTTGGCCGTGACGTGGCACGCGGCCGCCTTGTCTTTGGAAACCTTCTCATCGCCATCCTTGACCTCTTCTTGCTTGAGCCCGGTCGGCTCGGGCATGGCGGCCCTGGCTTGATTGGACGTCGGGGCACGCATGGCCAGGCCACTCAGCGCACCGCTGCTGGCCGATATCTTCTTGACAGGGCAGGGCGCTTGGGTGGCTCGACCAGCAGCGCGAAGAACTTCTCGGCGGGGCGGCCAAGACCGGCCGCGGGTTCGTCGAACAGCAGAAGGCCGGTTTCGATCTTGTCGCCGGCCAGCCGGTGGCGCAGCACGAAGTCTTTGTTGCCGCCGCCGCTCTGGTCGATCTTGATGTCGGCCTTCGACGGGCCGGCGTAGTTGACCGCAATCTTGTGCGAGGGCGACGAAACTTCCTTGAGGCCGATGCCGGTTTGCAGGTGTACCTTGAGATCCCACGCGTAGGGCTCGCGCTGGCCTTCTTGAAGATGCGGGTTGGCCATCCACTGATCGGTGCTGGGATTGGCGCCACCGGTGTAGCGCGGACCCACCACCGTCGGGTACACGAATTCGTAGGTGGCGTCTTCGGGAACCACCAGCTCGCTGTAGTCGAGCTCTACCTCGATGCGATCGCCCGGCATGATGTTGGCCACGCTGGTGGTGAAGACGTTCGGCCGCTCTTGTTCGAGGAGCGAAGCGCGCTTGCCCGCCTGTTTGGCGGCGGCGTACTCGGCGCGGGCGTCGGCCTTGCGTTCGATCTTGGCCTCGATGGTGCGCGCCCCGATTTTCATGCGCATGGCATGCACGGCCGCGCGCGTGGAGGCGGGAAAAACATAGACAGCTTCGATGGGCTTGGCCCCGGTGTTTTCGAAGATCTGGTGCACCTTGACCGCCGCGATGACGCCGGCGATGTCGACCTCGGCCCAGGTCTTCTTGAGCGGCACCTGGTCGCGCGCCGGATCGCCGCCCGCCACGTACAAATACGGCGACAGGCTGTGCTCGGGGCCCGCGGTGTTCTGGTTTTGACCGACGTCGAGCACTATGGGGCCGGTGTACTGCACGGCCTTCAGCACCTTGCTGGGACTGGTAACGACCGGCGCTTCGGCCTGGGCCGAGGCCGGCACAAGCTGCGCGAAACTGGCGACAACAACCGCAACACGACAAAGCGAGCTCGGGCTACACATGGTCGAACCTCCTGCCCCGGGGTGTGACGAAGGATCCGGGGTCTCGGGAACAAACGCGTGGCGCGGAAGAAAGATCTAGTCGATCGCGAGTAAGCGCTGGACGGCCGCCGCGAGGTGCTGCGTGGATTCAACCAAGGCGTCGGGGGCCTCGGCTGCCAGCGGCGCACGATCGCTGAATCCCCACGCAACCGCGACCGCGAGCGAGCCCGCCTCGCGCGCGGCGCGGATGTCGGGCACGGTGTCGCCGACGTAGAAGGTCGCGACCTGCTCCGCGCGTGCGGACTTGATCAGTCGGCGCAGGCGCGTCGCCTTACCGAAGATGCTGGAACCTGCGGCGATGGTCTGGAAATCGGCGATCTGATGACGGGCCAAGAACTGCCGGACATTCGCCTCGGAATTCGACGTCACCATGGCGAGATGGCATCCCGTCGCGCTGAGCGCGCGCAGCGCCTCGGCAATGCCGGCGATGGGCTTCACGGAATGGAAGTGCTCGTGCAAATCGGCGCGCACCGCGATCATCAAGCGCGGCAGCTTCCACATGGGAACCCCGAGCGCGTGCATGAGCTGCCCCGCCCCCATCCGGCGCAACGCCGGGACTTCGCTGTCTTGCACCGATCGCAGGCGCAGCCGAGGGGCCACGCGGTTGTACGCCGCCAGCGATTCCACGAATGAATCGGCGATGGTTCCGTCGAAGTCGAAAATAACAAAGGGACGAGGCATCGAGTGAGGACGGCACTAGTTATAGTGCACCCCGCGCTGAAATTGCGACACGGATCTGGAAGGCGCTTCGCCCTAGCGCCTCTTGGGTAGGAACGTCAGCACGACCACGCCGCGGGTGGCTCCGGCGGCGCGCGGCGAAATGGATCGGCCGAGAAGCTTTTTGCCGATGGCGCCGGTCACGCCGGAATCTTCAGTCGCGGAGTCGGCGGCGGTGACTTTGCCGCTAGCATCGATTGTCACGCGCAGGTGAATCTCGCCCACCGCCAATGGAGCTTTGGGGCAGGGCCAGGATGTGGGACCACGCTCGACGAAGGCCAACATCGCGCGCAGATCGCCCACGTCGCGCGGGTCGGACGGCGCCGCCTTCAGGCTGCATCGGCCGCCGCCCGCGCTCTTGTGTGCGCCGGATTTGTGGTGGCTGGGATGATCGTCATCGTCCGCAGACAGCCCGGCGAGGGGATCGTCCGGTACCGGTTGCTTCTGCTGAATCAGGCCGTGGCTCGACGCCAACAGCGGGGCCGGGCCCACGGCGGCGTTCGCCATGGGCGCTGGGATCGAGACCGGCAAACAGGCAAACAGAAAAACCGAATGCTTCGAGGCTCGTGCGTGTCGCATAGCAGACCCTCCCGCCCGTTCGAGGTCGGATAGTGACCTTGAGGGCTTCAGGTCTTCAAACGCACGTGAGCCGAAAAAGATCTATCGGCTACGACTTCGACCGCTCGATGCGGCGGCGCAGCTCGTCCAGCTCGCCGTTCAACTTGCCCAGCCGCCGGCCGACCAAGAAAACATAGCCGAACACGGCCAGCCAGATGAACCCGTAGGCAAGTGCCACCATCTTCATGTTCTTTTCTCCTCGGCTTGGTCGAGCTCGATTTCCAGATCCACCAGACGCGCCTGCGCGCTTTCCACGGCCAGCCGCGCGGTCAGCAGCACCGCCCAAAGGGCTGTGAAGGCGAGCAAGGACAGCCAGAAAGCGCCGCGCATGCCCGGCCCGAGCGTGGACACCACCGTGTTGCTGGGGTGAATGCTGCGAAAAAAACGCACGCTGAAATAGACCAGCGGAATGTCGATGGCCGCGAACAGCGCCAGGGCCGCGGCCAGCCGCCGCGCCGAGGGGCCGCCGTAGCGGCGCGCGAGAACATACGCCAGCAGCATCAACCACAAAAGCAGTGACGACGTCAGCCGCGCTTCCCATTGCCAGTAAACACCCCACGCCGCCTTGGCCCACAGCGGGCCGGAAACCAGCACGCACATGCCGAAAAGCACGCCCAGCTCGGCGGCGGAAAGGGCGACGCGGTCGCCTCGTTCCGATCCACCGAACAGATAGGCGACACTTCCCCCCGCGCACACCAGGGTGGAAAGCATCAGCAGCCAGGCGCACGGCACGTGAAAGTAGAAAATCTTCTGCACCAGACCCATGGTGATTTCCCGCGGGGCCTCGGCGATGGCATTGCACGCGATGAGGAACAGCAGGAACGTGATCACGCAGGCGGCGAGAAATCGGGGCGAGCTGTGGGAAGTCTGGAATGTCTGGGCAGGCATGGTTGACAATGATAGCGCGGGTTGGAATTTGCGTTGGCTATTCGCCGATGACCACGGGCTCGAAGACCCACAGGCCCAGCAGAATATAGATGACGTCGGTGGCGAAAAGGAAACGCGTCCAGAAGCTGACGGGTTCGAGATCGGGTGAAAGCGGATCGAAAAGGCAGGCCGTGGCCCGGCTGGCGGCGAGCAATACCGGAATCACGATGGGGAAAAGCAGGGCGCCGAGCAGGGCTTCGCGGCTGCGCGAGCGCAGCAGCGCGGCGGAAAAGACCACCCCGGTGGCGGAAAACCCAAGCGTGCCCAGCACGAGGACGAGCGCGAGCCAGCCGAGATGGGTGAAGACCCCGGTCGAGAACAGCACACCGACGAGGACGGTCAGCAGCACCTCGACGGCGATCATCAGCAGCGACGTCGCGATGAGCTTGCCGGCGTAGATGGCCGAGCGCGGGGCGGGTGAAAGCAGCAGCGAGCGGATGGATTCGTTTTCGCGTTCGCGATCGAGGACGCGCGCCAGGGCCACCGTGCCGGTAAAAAGGGTCGCGGCCCACAGCACCCCGGCGGCGGTGACCGGGCCTTGCGCGGCGTCGGTGGCGTTGGCCAGGGCGAAGGAAAACACCAGCACCACCAGCGCGGCTGAAAATCCCATGGTGTAAAGCACCTCGCGGCTTCGGCCCTCGATGCGCAGATCTTTGAATGCGATGAGGAAGGTGTACCGCCACCAGCTAGCTGTCACGCACGGCCTCCTGGTAGAGCGCGCGCACCTCGGCGCCAGCGAAACCTTCGGGCTGCGTCCGATCGAGAGCGACACGGCCGCGGCGAATGACGACGAGGTGGCTGGCCACTTGCGCGGCCGCGTCGAGATCGTGCGTGACCAGCACGACCAGCCGGCCGGCTTGGCGCTCGCGCAAGAGCTCGTCGACCAGCCAGCGCGCGCCCATGGGATCGAGGGCGGAAGAGGGTTCGTCGAAGAGAAGAATTTCCGGGCCGTGCAAGAGCGCGCGTGCCAGCGCCAGACGTTGCAACATACCTCGCGAATACGCCCGTGCCGGCAAATCGGAACGCACGTCCGCGAGGTCGACGCGCTTGAGCATCGCCTCGATACGGTCCTCGGCGCCAGTCAGGGCGTAGAGCGAGGCGAACAGTCGCAAATTCTGCCAGGCGGAAAGCTCGGGATACACACCAGGCTCATGTCCCACGTAACCGATGGTCGCGCGCGCGGCGGGACCACCGGAAAGGGGGTCATTACCGAGAGAAATCGCCCCGCTCGTGGGCCGCACGAGGGTGGACAAGAGGGCCAGCAAGGTGGTCTTGCCGGCGCCATTGGGACCCACGACGGCCGTGACTTCTCCTGGCGCGAAGGCGAGTGAAACGTCGACGAGAGCGCGCTGCCGGCCGTAGGTCTTGCTGAGATTGGCCACGCGCAGGTGGCGTAGGCTCATGCCGTCACCCGGCTTTGTCTCCAACGGCCACGGCGGATCGAGGCCGACGCGCGCCCATGATCCCCGCCGCGACCAACAACCCGACCAGCGCCGCCGCGATCCACTTTCCCGCCTGTTCGCGGGTGGGCAGCCCGCGCACGGTCAAGTGCAAGGCTTGCCCCGGCGGGACGGCATCGAGATCGTACATGCGCAGCTCGTTGCCGTTGTCGTCGCGTTCCGGGGGACGCATGCGCAAGCCCGGTGCGGAAAGCGTGACGGGATTTTCACCCGGCACCATCACGATGCCTCCCGCCATCCCGAGCGGCATGGGATGGACGATTTCATAGTCGGCCGTTTCGTGCGTCGTCAGCAGATAGCCCAGGCGCACTTGGGCCAGGGCTCCCACCGACTGGGCGGGAGGCAACGGCGTGCGAAGAAAGGCGCCAACGCCTTCCTTGAGATCGATGTCGGCTCCGCCCGGCAGCTTCTCTGCCCCGGCAAATCCCTCCGGCAACGGAATGAAAAGTCCGCTCGGCCCCGGGTCGAACACCTTGTTCGAGGTGTTTTCCACGATGAGATTCTGTAGCACGCTCAAGGCTTCTTCGCGTACCTCCACCATCATGCGCGTCTCTGGGGAAATGCGCAGCACGGAGAGATCGCTGGTTTTGGCGGGAACATGGATTTCGCCCGCAGCGCCTCGGTCGCCGCCGAGGAAAAAGGCCTCGGTTCCCACGCGCATGCCGTCGCGCTCGACGACCGCTGCGTAGGGCGAGCTTGTGCTCGCCTTGAGATCCGAAAAACGGGCAATTCCAGATTCGTCCGTTACGGCGCGCTGAAATTCCACGCTGGTCGTTCCCGGATCGGCGCGACCCAAGTTGACGGCGAGTCCGGTGATTGTCTTTCCATCGGCCGCGAAAACGCGAACGTCCACGGTTCCCGAGGGCATACCGTCGCGAGGTTCGACCTTCCCCGAGCGAACGGCGAGCGCCTTGTTGTCCTTCGCCTTGCCGAGGCTTGCGCCCGGGACCATCTCGTCGGTGGATCGTGGTGCACGGCCACTGGCGATCAGAAGAAGCCGCGTGCCGCCGCTGGCCGGAACGGTGAAGGTCGGCGTAGACAGCGCCTCGCCGTCGACGCTGGCCTGTGCACGAAAGCTACTGCCGGCGGGAATACCTGCGAACGATGCCCGGCCATCGGCGCCGGTCTTCATGGCTTGGAACCGCGGTTTGCCGTCCTTGGCGGTCCATGAACCGGTCACTTGGGCATTCACGATCGGCTCCGTCATCGACGGACGCGAGATGCGGACGGTGATGGTTCCTGCGGGCAGGTCTTGCACGAACAGGGGTTCGGCAGAAGCGCTGCCATGATCGGGAGGCGGGTCTTGGGCCCAGCTTGCACCGGGCGCGACCATGACTGTCGCGCCAAGCCCGAGGACGATGGTGTGAAGCAGATTCTTTGTTCGGATCACGGCACTTCCGGGCTGGTGTTTTCGCTGGGCAACGGCACGAGCAACGACTGAACCATACGATAACACGCCAGCCCGGCCAGGCCGACCGTCAGTCCACACAAAGACAAAGTCACGAGCTGCGCGGAGGTGGGCATGTGCAGAACCGTCTTTCCCAGGATCGCGACGATGGCGGCCACGCCGAGCGCGCCCGCAACCTGCGACCACACCGCCTGGCGAGCCGGCGATTCCTGCGCTCGCCCCGGCGCGAGGATGAGCAGCGAGCCGAAGGCAATCACCAGGAAGCCCAGCCACAGCCAGTCCACCAGCGGATTGGTCACCAGCTTGAGCGCGACCGCGCGCCGGGCTTCATCGTAGCTGCCGAGGGTGATGTAGAGATCCTCGTCGAGGCCGCGCCGGATGGCGACTTGGCTCACGGGCTCGTTGGGGCGCTGTTCGTAGAATTCACGCCCGGGCTGCAGGCGGCCGAGGAATCGGTTGCTGGACGACGAGACCGCGATGTCGGCGCGGTAGGTTTCCTTGATGAGATCGCGATTCTGGGTCATGCCGTCGAAGCGCAGCTTGTAGCCGCCGAAATCCTTGGTTTGTCCGGCAGAGATGACGGCGGTCTCTTCGTGCTGGAAGGCCTGGCCGGCAAAGCCCACGAACATGAGCACCAGGCCCATGTGCACGATGTATCCGGCGTGGGGCTGGCGCGCGCGGAAGATCACGCCTGCCATGGACACGACGAAGGAACCGCCGCTCGCCTTTTGGCGACTACGTCCGCCGCGAACGAGCTCTTGAATGATCACTGTCGCCACGAACGCGCAGACCGCAAAGCAGAGCAGCGCGGCCGGGGAGCTCCTTGCGTGCGTGAGCCCGCCCAGCAGCACGAGCGTCGCCGCACCCGCAGCGATGGGCAGGAGCGCGCGCCGACGTGCCATGGTCTTTTCCATCCCACGCCAGGTGAAGAGCGATCCGGTTCCGGTCAGCAGCAGCAGCACGATGCCGATGGGCACCATGGTGCGATTGAAGAAGGCGGCGGTGACGTCGATGCGCTGGTGAATGAATGTTTCCGACAGCGTGGGAAACAGGGTCGCGAACAGCACCACGGCGGTGGCCAGCACAAAGAACCAGTTGCCCATGGCGAACATGGCCTCGCGCGAGAGCATGGAGCCGATTTTTTCCGTTGCCCGCAGCTCCTTGCGCCGCCAAACCATCAAGCCGAAGCTGAAGGCGAGAATGGCGACCATGAACGCGCCGAACACATAGGCGAGGTGGATGTCCTTGCCGAAGGCATGCACGGATTGCACGATTCCCGAGCGGGTCATGAAGGTGCCGACGATGGTGAGGAAGAACGCGAAGATCACCAGGGTGAAGTTCCAGCGCACGAAGATCCCGCGCCGCTCTTGAACCTTGGCCGAGTGGATGAGCGCGGTGGCCATGAGCCACGGCAAAAGGCCCGCATTTTCTACCGGATCCCAGGCCAAGAAACCACCCCAACCGAGAACCTCGTGGCCCAGATCATGCCGAGGGTCAGCCCGAGCGTCAGCACCAGCCAGGCCGCGAACAACCAGCGCTTGGCCAGCGGCAGCCATGCATTGTTGAATCTTCCCGCCATGAGCGCGCCCATGGCAAAAGCGTACGGAATGGTCAGTCCCACGAAGCCCGAGTAAAGCGACGGCGGGTGGGCGACCATGTAGGGATTCTGCAAGAGCGGATTCATGCCCTGGCCGGTCGCCGGGGCTGAGACCAGGAAGGTGTCGAAGGGGTTTTTCTCGAACACCACCAGGTAGATGAAGAAATCGCATACCGCCATCAGCACCACGGTGCCGTAGGCGGCGATGGCTCGATCGCGGCGATACACGGCCCGCACTGCCACGGCCGAGCAAATGGCCAGCAGAAAGACCCAGAACAGCAGCGATCCGTCGAGGCCGCCCCACACGGCGGTGATCTTGTAGGCGAAGGGCTGTGCCGCTTCCGAGTAGTGCTGGACGTACTTGATCGAGAAATCGCTCGACATGAAGGCGTGCACCATGGTCGCGATGGCCATGGAGAGGGTTGCAGCGAGCAAGTAGACCGCGGCGCGTCCCGCACGCAACAGCCGTTCCGAGTCGCGGCGAATGCCGACGAACGAGGCAACACCCGCCATCGTGGCGACAACAAAGGAGACTAAAAGCGTTAGGTTTCCGAACGCAGCCATGGGCAGCTCCGACGCTTGAGATTTTGCAAAAGATCCCGTCCCGGGGAATGCCGGGCGCTGGGGTCTGTCGACGAAAGATGCCTTGTTTTTCGCGCGTTCGCCAGGTCTATACTGCGCGCCATGCGCCCCAGTCTTCTTTCTCTCGTCTCGCTAACCGCGGCAGTCTTGTTTGCGGGGTGCGCCGGTCTGAAATTGCAAATGGTCGACCGCTCGGTCCAGCGACCGTCGAACATCGCCGTCTACTTCACCGTGGACACGACGCGTGGCGATCCCGTGCCGAATCTGACGCCCTCCGATTTTCACATCTACGAGGACGGCGCGCCGGTGTCGGTTTTTGAAAGCCGGCAAACCATTTTGCAGCCCGAGGTGGCGGCGGCGCACTACACGTTGCTTCTCGTCGACATGAGCGGCAGCGTGTCCGCGTCGCCCGACTTGGATAAGGTCGTGACCGGGGCCGCGTCGTTTGCCCAGCAGGTCGGGCGTTACCAAAAGCTCGGGATTTACGCCTTCGACGGCAGTCCGCACGTGACGCCGATATCCCCATTTGGCGCCGCAAATCCCCAAGGCACCATCGGGGCGTTCGCCGGATTCCAGTCCCGCGATCCTTCGACGAACTTGAACGGCGCCGTGGTCGAGGCCATCAAAATCCTGGACCGCCAAATGAGCCAGTCGACGTTGCCGTTGCGCTTCGGAACCCTGGTCGTGTTTACCGACGGGACCGATCACGCTTCGCGCGTTTCCAAGGAAGCCCTGCACGCCGCCCTCAGCGAGCTCGACGTCGAGGTGTACGCCATCGCCGTGGGCTCCGAGGTCAACGACCAAGAGATCCGGGCCATTGGTCGCAACGGCACCTTCACCTCGAAGAATCCGTCCGACATCCGCCGCGGCTTCGACGAAATCGCCCAGCGCATTGAAGGCTTTTCTCGGCGCTATTACCTGTTTTCGTACTGCACACCTGCGCGCGCAGGTCACCACAACGTGGAGATCGAGGCCGTCAAGGGCATGATGCGCGGCCGACTGGGCTACGATTTCAAAGCCGACGGATTCGGTCCCAATTGCGACCCCAACCAAAAACCGGCGTTCAGCACGCGCCACCCGCGCACGCGTCCGTTGCCTCAGCAGAAGACCAAAGAGCAATAAAAGCTGGCTAGCGTGGATCGGTCACGCGGCCGAGGAATAGGCAGGCACCGCTCGGCCGGTGCTGGACGGCGAAGAGGAAGGGGCGGTCGACGCGGACTAGCTTGGCTGGTGGTTCCTGTCGAAGGCTGATTACTTTCGCCGTCGCCACTGCCGTTGCAGCGGCAGCCTCGGTTCCCTGCTCGTCAAGCGCCAGGAAGGCCTTGTGAAAAATATTGGAAATGTAGAGGTCGTCGGCTGAGACGGTGTTGCTTCTGGTCATGCGACGAAAATTCGCCGACGCTTGGTCGAAGGCCGACTTCATGCCCAACTTCGCCAAAGAACCGGAAAGCTGGACGGCGGGGGGTTCCAGCTTGAGCTTCGGCAAGAAGAGAAATACCGACACCACCGGTGGCTGCGCCAAACGGCTCAACAGGTCCGGCGTCGTTTTTGCCACGAGATCGGCGAGGCTCACACCCTTTGCCGGCAGCATGACCAGGAACTGGATGTCCGGATCGGAGTAAGGGATCGTGATGACGCTGAAGTCGTCGTAGCTCGTGTAGCCAAGATCTGAGCGCACCGCCATCGTCGACACGTCGACTTGTTTTTCGCCATTCACCTCGAATGGAAGCGGCTTGGTATCGCTTTGCCCGAATACCTTCTTCCAGGGCGCCTTCAGGTAGATCGCATTGACAAGGACAAGGCGAGTGTATTCGTCCAATGTGCCCACTGGAATCAGGTCGGGAATCCGATTCCTGGTCTGCTCGGCTACCCAGTCATTGATCTCTCGCGTGGCTTCGGTGGCGTGCTTGACGAAGTCGACGAGGGAAAGCGGAGCACGGTAGGTATCTTTCAACAATTCCAGGAAACTGCGGCGAAAGCCAAAGCACTTGTCCCCGAAAAGA
>Ga0182027_10011507_pt1 | contig 12499 bp, 12 predicted proteins | sample 712E1DmetaG_FD_121300 | JGI IMG/M metagenome (GOLD analysis project Ga0182027, IMG submission 121300) | Permafrost microbial communities from Stordalen Mire, Sweden - 712E1D metaG (Illumina Assembly) | ecosystem: Environmental > Terrestrial > Soil > Wetlands > Permafrost | place: Sweden...
GCATGGAGGTCGTCCTCGAAGAGCCCTACATCCTGATCCATGAGAAGAAGATCAGCAACATGAAGGACCTGCTGCCGGTGCTCGAGCAGATCGCCCGCTCCGGCAAGCCGCTCCTCATCGTCGCCGAGGAAGTCGAAGGCGAAGCCCTCGCCACCCTCGTGGTCAATAAGCTCCGCGGCACGCTCAACGTCGCCGCCGTCAAGGCCCCCGGCTTCGGCGATCGCCGCAAGTCCATGCTCGAGGACATCGCTATCCTCACCGGCGGCAAAGCCATCATGGAAGAGACCGGCATTAAGCTGGAAGGCGTTCGCACCGAGGACCTGGGCAAGGCCAAACGCGTCACCATCGACAAGGACAACACCACCATCATTGAGGGCGACGGCGCACACAAGGCCATCGAAGGCCGCGTCAAGCAGCTCCGCACGCAGATCGACGAGACCACCTCCGACTACGACCGCGAGAAGCTCCAGGAGCGCCTGGCCAAGCTCGCCGGCGGCGTTGCCGTCATCAAGGTCGGCGCGGCCACCGAGACTGAAATGAAGGAGAAGAAGGCCCGCGTCGAGGATGCGCTCCACGCCACTCGCGCGGCCGTCGAAGAGGGCATCGTTCCCGGCGGCGGAGTCGCTCTGCTGCGCGCCTCCAGGGCGCTCGAGACTCTGAAGGGTGAAGGCGACGAGCAGATCGGCATCAACATCATCAAGCGCGCCTGCCAGGAGCCGTTGCGCCAGATCATCGGCAACGCCGGCCTGGAAGGCGCCATCGTGGTCGAGAAGGTCGTCACCAACGCCAACCTGAACTACGGCTTCAACGCCGCCACCGAAGAGTACCAGGATCTGGTCGTAGCCGGCGTCATCGACCCGGCCAAGGTCACCCGCACCGCTCTCCAGAACGCCGCTTCGGTCAGTGGCCTCATGCTGACCACTGAAGCGATGATCTGCGAGATCCCCGAGAAGAAGCCCGCCCCGCCGATGGGCGGCGGCCATGGCGGCCCCGACATGGACTACTAAGAGTTAGTCCAACTCAAAATGCAACGGGTGCGCCGCCTCGCGCGGTGCACCCGTTTTTTTTCGCGCCGCGGCGCGCGGCGGCGCGCGGCGGCCGCAGCGGGCGATTATAAGTGAATAGTAGTGGGGCTAGTGTAGTGTCTCAGTCGAGGATTGACAACGCCGGCCGGGCGTCTACACGAGTGTCGACGCGGCAGGCACGAGTGCCTGCGCCACGGTGAGTGGCCGGTGACGTGTCAAGGAACCTGCGGGACATGACATTAGCAGCGACGCAATTGCTCACGGAAGCAAAGAACAGGACGTAGCCTCAGGCGCCGCACTTACCTAGAAACTCTGCATGGGCGGGGCGATTCGGAAGGATCGCCGGAAGACATGACTCTCGTGCCGTGCCCCACTGCACTGTACCTGCAACAAGTGTGCTCAGGAGCCCTAAGAAAAAAGACACCGCTGGCAGATGATCAACTGGCCGCGGCAAGAGTGAAATAGAATGTCGATCCAGCCCCAGGTGTCGACTCCACCCACATTCGACCGCCTTGCCGCTCGATGGCCTTCCTGCAAAATGCCAGCCCCAGTCCGCTTCCAGGGTATTCCTTCCCGTGCAAGCGCTTAAACACTTGGAAGATACGCGCTTGGAATTCGGGAGCTATGCCGGGACCATTATCGTGCACCGCGACGACCCATTCGCGATCTTCTCTTGCGGCTGAAATGTGAACGCGCGGGGAAGGTGAGCCGCAGTATTCGATGGCATTTCTAATCAGGTGGTGCAGCACCTTGGACAGTACTTCGAAGTCCCCCATTACTGCCGGCAAAGGGTCATGGGTAACGATAGCGCTCCGTTCCGCGATTTGCCTGTCCGTCGAGAGGAGGGCCTGGCCAAGGACCGCTTCCATGTCAGTCCGGGAAGACGGCCGGTCGCCAGTGCCCCTGGCCCAATAGTCCACCACGTCGGCCAGCAAGGACTGCATTCTCGCCGTTCCTTCCTGGATGCGCTCGAGCCAGACCAGCGCATCGGCGTCGAGGCGGCTGGCACAGGTTTCGGCCAGCAATTGACTGAATGAGGCCACGTCCCGCAGAGACTCGCGCAGGTTGTGAGCCGCCGTCGAGACGAACTCTTCAAACTCCGCGTCCGCCCTGTCCAACTGGGTCTGGACTTCGAGGCACGCCCGAGTTTCCGCGTCCAGTTCCTGGAGTAAGCGCTCGATTTCGTCTTCCGCGCGGTCTTGTTTAGAGTCGCCCATTTTCAGTCTGCGCGCCGCGGTACGGCTTATTATGGTTGCCGGGAATCGTGAACTTGAACGTAGAGCCGCCCTTTGGTTCCGATTCCACCCAGATCCGTCCACCCTGCCGCTCGACAAGCTTCTTACACAGCGCCAGACCGATGCCGGTGCCCGGAATCTCGCTTCCATGCAAGCGCTTGAACATGCCGAACACCCGGCTCGTATCTTGCGGTTCGATGCCGATTCCGTTGTCCCGCACGGCAAACACCCACCCGTCCGCGCTTCTCTCCGCCGAAACATGGATCCGCGGTGTTTCCGCGCTTCGGTACTTGATCGAATTGGAAATGAGGTTCTGAAAAAGCTGCATCAGCGAGATCTCTTCGGCGACCACAGTCGGTAACGGATCGGAGTTGATGATCGCGCCGCTCTCCGCAATCGCCGCCTGCAGGTTCAGCAGCGTCTTGGCCAGCACAGCTCCGCAATCGATGGAGGCGAAGCTGTTCTGTTCCCGCCCGGCAACTTCCCAATAGGCCAGCAGCGCCCTCAGCAGGGCCTCAATCCTCCGGGCGCCCTTCACGGAATAGGAAATGAATTTGTCTGCATCTCCGCCCAGCTTGCCTGCATACTCCCGCTCCAGGAGTTCATTGAAGTTCACTACCATCCGCAGAGGTTCCTGCAAGTCATGCGTGAGCGCATAGGCAAAATGCTGCAGTTCGGCATTGGTCGCCTTGAGTGCTTCTTCAGCCTCTTTGCGGTCAGTCACATCCTCAATCGCCAGCAGGATCGTGCGCATTTGCGCATGCGGATTGAAGATCTCGCTCGCATTGAGCAGCATCACTTTCCGTCCGACATGTTCAAATTCGTGCGTCACCTCGAAATCGCGGAAGGTCGAGTGCGCGGGCAGAATGCTCTCCAGCAGCTCGCGCAGTTTCGGCACATTCCATTGCCCGTTCCCCAGGTCGTAGATGAGACGATCCTCCGTCTCTTCCCGCACCGCGTGGAATGCCTCGTAGAACGTTCTGTTCGTTTTCATCACCTGCAGATTCTGGTTCAGGATCACCAGCGGCTCCCGCACTGTCTCCACGATCGCTTCGGCAAAGTCCAGACCGCGCTTGGCGGCATCAATGTCGATCATCAGCAGCACCGCGCCGTCGATCTTGCCATCGACTCCCACGGACGGGAGGATCCGCAGCGAATACCAGTGGCCACTCGAGTCGCGGATATCCCGCGGTTTCCGATCGCCGCCCTCCATCGCATCCATCAGCACCCGCCGCAGATCGGGCAGCTCAATTTTGGGCTGAAGATCGGTGATCAACCGTCCGACATCGGAGGCGATCAGATTCAACATTGGTTCCATCGCTCGCGTAAAGCGCCGAATCCGCAGATCCCGCCCCACCATCACCAGCGGGATGCTGATGCTCTCCAGCAGATTGGCCAGATCCCGATTGACTTTGCTGAACTCCACGTTGCTGGTCTTCAGCTCTTCGTTCATCGTGTTCAATTCTTCGTTGGCTGATTCCAGCTCTTCCTGCGCGGTCTCTAATTCCTCGTTGCCCGCCTGCGCCTCTTCGTTCGTTGCCCTGAGCTCTTCCAGGGTCGTCGCATTATCCTCGACGATCGATCGCAGATAATCTTTGGTTGCTATCAGCTCGCGCCGCAGCCGGGCGCTTCCTTCCTTGTCCTGTATCGCGGGCTCGTGCACCGCCGTCAGGCCGCCTTTCGGCTCGACGTCCTCGAACAGAATCAAGAAATAGCGTTCCTTGGAAGAGGACGAGGCTCTAAACGGGATTACTTTGATTGTGACGTCCTTTAACTGACCGCCGTCTTCGATCCGGAAGGCGTCTTCTTTCGCCGCGGCGTTCTTTCGTTTGGCAGTTTGGATCGCCTTGCCCAGGCCCGCGTTCAAGCCTTCGCGCACTAGTTTTAGAAGATTCTGGGTCGGCTCGCCCGGCGAAAGCTCAAGGTAAGGAGCGGTGCGGCCCCGGACCTGAATGATATTCATGGCGTCGTCGACAATGGCGCCGGGAGGGCCGTATTCCGCCAGCACCAGCCGGTCGGCTTCCCGCTGCACGTCCGGCCCGGCGCGACCCTCGGCAATGCGCTGCCGCGCATCCACCCGCCCTTCGGCGTGGCGGCCTTTGCTTAGACGTGGCGTCGGCGTACCCGTGGCCGAAACCGAGCGATAGATGTTGTGCGTCTTCTCTATTCGATGAAATGACTCGGACAGCATGCCGATGCTCTCCGATGGACCGAGTACCAGGAAGCCCGTTGACTTTAGAGAGTAATGCAGGATCGACAATACCTTGCGTTGTAGTACGACTCCCAGGTAGATCAGCACGTTACAGCAACTGATCAGGTCCAGCCTCGAGAAAGGCGGGTCCTGCGCCACATTGTGTTTGGCAAAAACACATGCTTCGCGAATGACCTTCGCGATCTGATACCCGTGTTCCGTTTTACTGAAGAACCGCGCCAATCGCTGCGGCGAAACATGCGCCAGCGTAGCGCCCGTGTATGTTCCGTCGCGAGCAGTTTCGATCGCCCTTTCGCTGATATCGGTGGCGAAAACCTCGAACTGCAGGTCCAGTCCCGCCTCCTCGAGGAATTCAATCAGGCAGATGGCGATCGAATACGCTTCCTCGCCCGTGGCGCACCCAGGCACCCAGATCCGGATCGGATCCTCGGGCCTTCTATGCTCAACCAGAGCGGGGAATACCTCGCTCTTCAGTTCCTCGAAAACCGGGAGTTCCCGGAAGAATGCCGTGACGATGATAAAACAGTTCTCGCACAACGCGTTTGCTTCCTCGCGGTTCCGCTCGAGATCCCGGCTGTAGTCTTCCAGCTTTTCGAATCCGCGCAGGGCCATGCGGCGCTTGATGCGTCGCGCCAGCGTGCTGTGCTTGTAGTGCGTGAAGTCGACGCCGGTGGCTCTCCGCACCAACCGCAGTATCCTGGCCAGTTCCTCATCTCCAGGCAGCACAATTCTCTCCTCAGGCTCGCTCGCGACCCGGGCATCGCGCGCCATCGCCGCCAGTTGCCGAGCGATCGCGGCCGGCGCCAGCACATAATCCGCCGCGCCGGCCGCGATGGCGCTTCTCGGCATGCCGTCATACTTCGCAGATTCCATTTCCTGAGCGAAGGTGACGCCGCCCGCGGCCTTGATCGCCTGCAGGCCCAGCGTCCCATCGGATGCGGTTCCCGACAGAATCACTCCGACGGCCTTATTGCCGCAGTCCGCCGCCAGGGCGCGCAGAAAAAAGTCGATCGGCAAATTGCGGCCGCTGTCCGGGCGGGGTGGCGTATGCAGGACTCCATCGGAAATGCTCAAATTGCATCGCGGCGGAATCACGTACACATGATTCGCCTCGACGCGAGTCTCGCCTTTCACCTCGGAGACCTGTATTTTGCTGGCTTTGGCAAGCAACTCCGTCAGGTGGCTCTCGTGGGTCGGATCGAGATGCTGGATCAGCACGAAGGCCATGCCCGTATCGACTGGCAGATGGCTCAACAGCTCCGTGTAGGCCTCCAGGCCCCCCGCGGACGCTCCTATGCCGACAATGTGCGAGAGACTGCCGTCCGCGCTTTCCCCGTCGCCTGGCTGCACCTGCGTTGCCGCGGAGTCGGGACTTACGGCTGCTGTGGAGGTCTCCCCAGGCGCGCTCGTTCGTCGCTTGGCGCGAGGGGATCCACTGGGCCTACGCTTGCTGCTTTGTTTTTTTGCCACACGCCACCCTTGCCTTTCTCGCCGCGACGAGCCATCGTCGTCACTGGAACGGGAGCGCCGACCTACTTTGCACGCGCCATGCCATTCTCAGGCCCGTCCCTGCTTCGCGGCTGGGTCCGAGTGGCTGGAGCCTGCCAACTGTCTGAATTGTATCGCCGTCTCGCTCTCGGAGGAAGGCCGGGCGGCCATCCCGTCGTTGTCATCGGGCTTTGGAACCTGTGAGCAGATCTTTGATGGTCTTGCCGATTTCCATGAATTGATCCAGCCCGGCAGGCTTGGTGATGAATTGGGAAATTCCGAGGTCCTTGAGCATCGCCTCATCCCAGCGTGATCGCGAAGAACTCCATACGCACACTGGGACGCCGTCCAGGTACCCGGCGCTCCGGATCTCGCGCAGAATGTCTTCGCCGTCATATTTGGACAGGTTCAGGTCCACCAGGACCAGGTCCGGGATTGCCGCCTCCGCATACGCCCCCTGCCGGCGAATGAAGGCCAGGGCTTCGCTTCCGCTCGGCAGATGAATCAGCTCAAATCGGAGATCTTGTTTGCGCAGGGCCCGTTCGAGAAGATACACGTCCGAGCTGTTGTCTTCAACGACAACCAGCCGCACGGCGGGAACGATCGAACCGTGTTTCACACTCGCCTCTGCCATCCCTTTATCGCCGCTTCTGTCTCGAACTTTTATCCCCGCCATAACGCCCTCCCAAGCGACCGCATTATCGTACCACCTGTCTTGCCCTGACAATCCAGCGTTTGGGCGCCGGCCCGACGAAGTAGAAAGGGTAACAGGTCACCATCGTCAGCACGTTCTCGCCTGACGGCGCCAGTACCTCCACATCCTCCGGCTGCACCACCCTCAGCGACACGACTTCGTACCTGAAATCGCCTTGCGGCGTCGAGAAATCGACTTCGTCCTTGATCCTCACATCCTTCAGCGGTCGAAAGAATGTGTCGCGGTGCCCGGAGAGGCCTACGTTGCCCGGCTCTCCCGGCAGCGCCGTGCCGGGTATATGGCCCACTGCGCGCCTCAAAGTGGTTTTGTCGATCCCTTCGAGGACGACCGCGGAAAACAGAAGACGCGGGATCTTAATGCGGCCGATCAGACCGTCCGTCGCCACCCCCGGCGCGTCCCGTAAGCTCGTGAAGCACGCCGGTTGAGCCGCGCCCCCGCTCGCCGCCTGTCGATCCACCAGCCGGTGGTCCAGATCCCTGCTCCCGCGCCACTGGAAAATCCAGGCGTCCGCCATAGCGAATCCGCAATAACCCCAAAGCAAAACGGCGCTGGCATAGAGCGCGCGCCGGACCCACTTCAATATCCCCCGCAGTGGCTCTTTCCCGACTACAAGCCTCATTTGGCGCTCGTCTCGCCCAGCCGTGGCTCACCGCCGGCGATGTAGCCCGTGCGCGTGCGCACGGACAGTCTGTGGCCCTTCTCCCGGACAACTAACCGGACAGCGCGATAGGACCCGTCACGAGTCAGGTTGGTTGGAACATATCCGATTGTGTATTGATGGCGAATATCCCGCGCGATGCGCGCGCAGATGGCCACCACTTCGCTTAGCTGCTCGGGAAGAAAGGCTTCGCCGCCCGTCGCCTGTGCCAGGCGCCTGAGCACGCCCGGGTTCCGCTCTGGGTCTGCTTCGTCGAACAGACCTACGGTGTAAATGACGGCATTGGATTGCCTGGCCAGTTTCATCACCTCGGCCAGGCTGCGCGTGCTCGCGTTGTCACCGCCATCGCTCACGACGATGAGCACTTTCTTATCCCGGCTGCCTGCCTGCAATTCCTCCAGCGCCTTGGCGATTGCGTCGTACAGTGCCGTCATGCCTCCGGTGCGTTGAGCCGCGATTGCGTTTTCTAGTTTGACGGTGCTATCGGTGAATCGGGTCGCGACGGGCAGGCCGAGTGATACTTTTTCGTTGAAGTTGACCACGAACATTTCGTCTTCCGGATTGCTCGATTGCACGAAAGTCCGGGCCGCCGCGGCGACCTCCGCCAGCTTCGGCCGCATACTCGTGCTGTGGTCGACAACCAGCCCCACGGTGACCGGCACATCTTCGTTTGTGAAGACCCGGATCTGTTGCGCTATACCGTCCTCGTGAACTTCAAAGTCCTGTTGGCCTAGGCTGGAGACAAAGCCGCCTTGCCGGTCGGTCACCGTAGCGTGCAGCACCACCAGAGCCACGTCTATGGAGATTCGGAAAGATTCCAGGTCGGAATCCGGTCTCGCCGGCGCAGCCTGTTGCGCGGCGCAGCCCACCACGACAATCAGGAGAAAAACCGGGAGTGCGATCGCCTTCATCGTGCCTCGCCTCCTCACCGTCGTTTTCTTTCTTGCTTCTTCGCCCCGTGCAGGCTCCGGACATCCCGCCCCGCACCGCGAATGGCGCCGCTCACGCCGCTCCTAGTTTTTCATTCTTCCAACCACCATCATGCCGGCTCCGCCCAGAATAATTGCCGCACTCACATACGGCGACACCTTATCCTCGTGCCGGGTTTCAATGCCGACGGACACGTCGCCGGCCTTGAAGCCTTCCCGCTGGTTGCTTGGAATCGGCACAAAGAGAGAAGCGATGCCCACAATCAGGACCACCATCCCAATCCAAAACAGAGCTTTCATGTGCTTTCCTTCCGGCTTTGCCGGTCTGCCCAGGCCAGTCGCTCCGGCCGGAATGCCCGTCCGGCGACATCACCCCCCCGGCCGCCGGCGCGCCATGGAAAAGGCGCGCCGCGTGCCATGCCCGGCACTATGCAGAGTGCGCTCTTAGACCCGTCGCAGGACCAGCCCTCCACCCAAGGCCAGCAGCCCGAGCAGCCCGAATAGTGGCAACGAACTCGCCGTTTTCGGAAGTTGCGCCGCCGCTACTTGGACCGGCTCGGCCGGCGGCGGCGTTACCACCGTCGCGACTGCCACCTCTTCTCCCGTGGGTTGAATCGCCATGACCGGGGCCTGCTTCAGTTGCACGACCACCGGATGGTCCACCGACTGAATCGGCTCCGCCACTTCCACCGGGACCTCTGCCGGCGTAAAAAGGACCGCCGTATTGGTCTCTTTGGCTAGTTCGACTGCTCGCGCCTTCGGATATACGAACTCCTCGCCAAAATTCCTCCCCGGATAAAACCACGCCCGCAGCGCTTCCGGCTCACCCGCCGGCCGCTCCCGGAAAGTAATTACCGTCTTGTCAGTCACTTTCAGCCGATAGTTCGGGATGGCCAGGATGGTGGCCAGAATCTGCGATTCGTCCTGGTTAAAGATCTGGACGATATGGCGATCGGACTGTGAGTCCAAAATCTTGAATACATAGGTGCCGGCTGGCAACACCCCCCACCCCTTCAGGTGGACTCCCGGAATCTCGACAGGGCCGCTGAAAGTCATCACGGTTTTCCTGTTCCACGCGTCCGCCTTTACACCTGGTGAGAAGACTGCGCCCATCAGCGCCAGGCCCAACACGGTCGTGACTGTTCTTAATGCACTCATCTACTCTTGCTCCTTTGCTCCAGAATCTGTGCCACCGGCCTTGCTCTGCCGGGCGCCATGCCCGCAGACCTCAGCTAACTGGCCGCACACGATAAAAAGAGGGAGCATTTCAAGGTCCATCGGCACACTCCTTCAGTGAAGAATGCACCTGTCTTCGCTCTCCACAACCGTATTTGCCGCATCTTAGAGGGATACTCCGCGCAGGGCCAAATCTGAGAATCTCCTGCATTTGGCCCCGCCGCAGGAGCTATCGGCACATGCAGTTATTGCCGCAGGAATGCAGGAAATGTCGCTGATCGGAAGGGATGGGCTGCTCGCGTTTTCCACCACAATTCACCCCCATCGCCGCTGGCCTTCGACCACTGGACCAATAGCTGGCATCAATCCCGCGATCCTCGGACTATCGCGGGATCGCAATTTCGAAACTCCGTCAACCGGACTCGCCGGATCGTAGCCGGCCCCTGGTCCGGCGCTCGTACTTTCTGTGCGGGAACGGCGTTGGCCCGGCGTGCATCGACCTCTCTCGGAGCCGCGCGATGCCCGCTCAGACCCGTGTCGCGGGCGCGCATTCCTGACTCACCCGGGCGGGCGATTCTAGGTGTGCGCGGTGTGGCCGCACTGACAGTCTTTTTCTGTGTGCGTGCGCGACCATTCATCGACCTGCTTCTCGGCCTCTTCCTTCGCCACTCCGTACCGCTCCTGAATTCGCCCCACCAACTGGTCTTTCTGGCCGGCGATAACGCCCCAGTCACTATCGGTCAGTTTCCCCCAGCGCTCGCGGGCCGAGCCAGTGAATTGCTTCCACTTGCCTTCGATTTGATCCCAATTCATGTCTTCTCCTAATTTGACGATTTATTCCAGACCGAGTCGCCGGGCCCGCCAGGAAGCGGTACTGCCCCAGCAACACCAATGCGATCAGCACCAATCCCATCGCTTCCCGCGCCTGCTATCCGGCCAGCCCGCGGTGAGCACCCGCGACGGCTATTTGAGAACTGGATCCGCAAACGGATCGTGTCCCCGCCCGTCTCCCGGCGCGCCTTACCCGCAGCACGTTTGCCGCCGTTTTGAATTCCAGAGCCTCGCCGGCCGGACCTGCCGCCAGCCGCGCGATCCGGTCCCTTGGCGCACCGAAATGTGCATGCCTGAAGGCAACTTCTGCACCTGCGGGCGCTGCCCTGTTCTGTATCTCCCCATCGCGGCCCACCGCGAAACTTGGCCCGGCTCGTGCACGGTTACAACCTGAATCTTCCAGAAGGAGAAAGACCAAATGGCAAAAAACACATCAGTGCTGGGAATCTACCCGGATCGCACAACCGTTTCCAATACCGTCAACGTGCTCCACAACGCGGGGTTTCGGGCGACGGACATCTCGGTCCTGGCTTCTGATAACCAGGGCTCAAAGGATTTCGCGCTCGAGATACACACCCGGGCGCTGGCGGGAGCGGCCACCGGAGCCGCGGCGTGTGCCGTGGTTGGCGCCGTGTTGGCCTGGTTCGTTTCCACCCAAACCCTGCCCGTCGCAGGTCTGGCGCCGCTGGTCGCGGCTGGACCGCTGCTGGCGGCTGTGGCTGGCGCCGGCGCCGGCGCGGCGCTGGGTTGGATCGTCGGATTGCTGGCCGGCCTCGGTCAGCGCGAATACGTCGCCAAACGCTACGCCGGCCGAATGCGGCGTGCCGGCATTCTCCTCTCCGTTCACTGCGATAGCCAGGTGTGGTGCACCCGCGCGAAAAAAATCCTGGAAGACACCGGCGCCCTCGATATCGACTCCGTCGCCGAGTCTGCCGCCGACTATGCGACGACCGACAAGCCGACTGAGAGGACAACGGCGGCCCTCGCGAATCCCGTCATAGTGCCGCCCCCCGAGACAACCGAATACGTCGTTCATGAAACCGGGAAATAGGAAACCACTGCCATGCTTGAATACGTTGGACCGCTTGAGAAAGAGACTCTCGACAACACCTACTTTCGCCAGGTGTTATTCACCGCCAAGCACTCCCAGCTTGTACTGATGTGCCTGGCGCCGGGGGAAGAGATCGGTGACGAGGTGCACCCGAACGTCGACCAGTTCTTCCGCATCGAACAGGGAGAGGCCCGATTTGTCCTCAACGAGAAACAGGAGCACGCGGCGCGAGACGGTGACGCGGTCGTGGTCCCGGCCGGTACGTACCACAATGTGATCAATTCGTCCAAGACCGCGCCGTTGAAGCTGTATACGATCTATTCCCCGCCCACCCACCCGGCTGGCACGGTCCACAAAACCAAGGCTGAGGCCGAAGCCGCCGAGGCGGCGGAACACGATGCCGCCGGACTGGCCGTCGGCGTGCATACCACAGAGTGAAGTCAACGGAGATAATGACCATGCAAATCCCTCGAATTATTAGTACCGCTGCCATTCTTGTGCTTCTCGGGACGGTTGTCCCGGCCTATGCGCAACACGAACAGCAGAAGGAACCGCAAGCCAAACCGGCAGAGCCTCAGGCCAGACAACAGCAAGCCGCGCCGAAACCCGCACAACAGCAGCATGCCCAGGCGCAGCCGAAACCGCAGCAGCAGGAGCGTGCCCAGGCCCAGCCAAAACCGCAGCAGCAGCAGCGCGCCGCCCAGCCAAAGCAGGAGCAGCGTGCCCAGGCCCAACCGAAACCGCAGCAACAGCAGCGCGCCGCCCAGCCCAAGCAGGAGCAGCGTGCCCAGGCCCAGCCGAAACCGCAGCAACAGCAGCGCGCCGCCCAGCCAGCTCAGCAGGCCCGCCAACCGCAGCAGCGTGCCGCCCAGCCAGTTCAGCAGGCCCGCCAACAACAGCAACCCCAGCGGACCCGCCAGCAGGCAACCGCGTGGCAACAGAAGCGCGGATGGGCCGGGAATGGCTCCTGGCAGGCGCATACCAGTTTCCAGCAGGGTCGCGATCATAACTGGGGCAGCGACCATCGCAACTGGTCGCAGCGTGGAGGCTATGGTGGCTACTACATTCCGCAGGCGACCTATGATCTCTCCTTCGGGAGTGGCCACTACTTCCGTATGCACGGCCTCCCCTCGATGTACATGGGGTATCCGCGCTTCTCGTACGGCGGCTATTCCTTCA
>Ga0182027_10011508_pt1 | contig 12499 bp, 7 predicted proteins | sample 712E1DmetaG_FD_121300 | JGI IMG/M metagenome (GOLD analysis project Ga0182027, IMG submission 121300) | Permafrost microbial communities from Stordalen Mire, Sweden - 712E1D metaG (Illumina Assembly) | ecosystem: Environmental > Terrestrial > Soil > Wetlands > Permafrost | place: Sweden...
CATGTTCAATGCCAGCAAGCAGAAAGACGGCGCGTGGGCATTCCTGAAGTATGTCACCGATGTTTCTTACGGTACCAAGATGACCGATTGCATGGGCTATATCCCCAGCCGGAAGGATGTGCTTGCCCAAGTCGCGGCAAAATCAGCGAATGACCCGACCATGCAGGTATTCCTAAACGAAATGCAATATGCTCAAGCACGAGGTCCTCTACCTAATTGGTCCGACATTTCGGCGTTTATCCAGGAAGCGATGCAGGAAGCTCTAACCGGTCAGAAGACCCCAGACCAGGCGATGAAAGATGCTGCAGCGTCGATAGACCCGCTCCTTCCCAAATAGAGTAATTGGCAACGCTATCGGAAGAGACTCGTCTCAGAAGCACAATCGGTGTTTGCCGCACTATATTAAGACATTTCAAAGAGACGCATCTGGGAATCATGGCATGCTTCCATAGCGGATAAGAGAGGGAGGTGGATGAGAATTCTTCATCTACCTCCCAAAAAACAAAACAGTTCTCGTAGAAAGAGGGTGCCAACCTTTGCAATAAGATCGATTTCCCCAGCACTCTCCTTGTTTTCTCTTTTCCTGCCTTATTACCAAGGAGACGGGAAGTAATGAAGATCGACAATAAAAAAAGAGAGCCGTCTCAGAAGCACAATCGGTGTTTGCCGCACTCAATAACCGCACTTCAATCAACGACTCTCATAGATATTATACTTGTTTGAGTTGATCGTTTGAAGAATACGTATTGATGCCGTAAAGAAATCTTTTAACTTTTTTTGATATTGGATAAACATATGCCAATCACTCTACATGAGTTAGCTGAAGCTGCAGGTTGTTCCGTTACAACCGTTTCAAGGGCTCTGACGGATAGTGACCATAAAGTTAATAAGGCGACCAAGGAACGTATATTAGCTCTAGCAAAGCAACTTGGTTATCATCCAAATATGGCTGCACGCGGCCTCAAAACGGATCGGACCTTTACGATAGGCCTTGTTGTTTACAACATTGCAAGCCCTTTCACCCCAATCCTGATTCGTGGCATTCAGGAATATCTCAGGCAGCATAATTATTTCAGCATCATTATCAGCACGGATTGGGATCCAGAACTGGAGAGCGAAGCAGTTCACCAGCTTATCGGCCGGTCCATTGATGGGATCATTTTTGTAGAGCCATGGAGAGATGAATCCAACCGAACTCTCGATCTGGCTGATAAACCTTATGTTTTTGTTTACCGGCTCTTTAATGGGTCTTACGCTAACTCGGTTGTTTTAGATGATCGTTATGGAGCTCGTCTGGCAGTTGAGCATATGGTCAAACTGGGACATCGCCGGATTGCCTTAATTAATGGACCGCACGACTGGAATTCATCGATAGACCGCCTGGCAGGTTATAAAGATATTTTAGCTCAATATGGGATCCCCTTTGATCCATCCTTGGTCGAGGAAGGTACCTGGGAAGTCCAAAGCAGCTATCCTGCCATAAAGAAATACCTTGCTATGCAAGAAAGGCCAACGGCAATCTTTGCTACAAATGATTTGATGGCGTTAGGGGCTATCTATGCCATTCAAGATGCAGGTTTGAACGTACCTAAAGATATAGCTGTAGTTGGGTATGATGACCGCGATATTGCCAGTTTGTCCAAGCCGACGATTACGACTATTTGCCCCCCAAGCTTTGAGATGGGGAAGTTGGCAGCTAAGTTGATAGTAGACCGTCTTGAAAACCAAATTGAAATACAAGACCCTATTCGAATCCAGGGCGCATTAATCGTCCGCGAATCCTGTGGCGCTAAGCAGATTATGCTTCCGCCTGAACACTACGTCAGTCACACAAACCCTCCAGAGCCTTTGATCCGGAGATGGAGAGGAAACAATCCAGACGCGCTAATCGACTGATTTAACATCGGATATTTACGGTTATGGGAGGTAGACATGCTCCCATATAGAGTGTCATATTCATTCACAATAAGGCGACAATCATCATGCTGTTTACTGATATAGGAATCGTTTATGCTTGCTCATGCTGAAAATCCGGGATCTGGTTCTGGCCTGGTGGATACATCGCAGAGCCCTTTCGCGCGTTGGAAAACCCTGGAATTAAACAGTATATCTTTGAATGAGGGTTTCTGGGCCCAAAAACAAACAATAAATAGAAAAATCAGCTTGCGTTTTGGCTTTGAGATGCTCGAAAAGTCTGGTAATTTTGATAATTTGCGTATTGCTGCGGGTTTCATCAAAGGAAATTACCGGGGATATGTATTTATAGATTCAGATATTTATAAATGGTTGGAAGCTTTAGCCTGGGAATTAGGAAAGAAGCCGGACAAAGAATTATCTTCGATGGCAAATCAAGCCATCGAACTGATCGCATCTGCCCAACGTCCTGATGGTTACATCAATAGTTATGTTCAGGCCAAAGAAGTTTTTGAGCCCTGGATGGATTTGGATAACGGGCATGAACTTTATTGCGCTGGGCATCTATTTCAGGCAGCAATTGCCTTTCAACGCGCATTGGGCGATGATCGTTTATTAAATATTGCCTGTCGTTTTGCCGACCACATTTGTTCAGTCTTTGGGCCGGATAAGCGGCAGGGAGCCTGCGGCCATCCAGAGGTTGAGATGGCGCTGATAGAGTTGTACCGGATAAAGGGCGATTCTCGATATTTGGATTTGGCGAAATTCTTTATTGATCAGCGCGGCAAAAATATGATGAAAGGTCATCGTTCTTATGGCCCGGAATACCACCAAGATCATGTAGATGTGCGTAAGGTTGTTGAAGCTGCCGGCCATGCAGTGCGGCAGTTATACCTGGCATCGGGAGTCACAGATTTATTTCTGGAAACCGGGGAGCAAGCCTTGATAGACGCCATGTTGCGCCTCTCAACAGATATTACTGAAACAAAATTGTACATAACAGGGGGATTAGGGTCGCGTTTTGATGGGGAAGCTTTTGGCGATCCTTATGAACTGCCCGCCGATCAATGTTATTGTGAAACCTGTGCGGCCATAGCCAGTCTCATGTGGAATTGGAGAATGCTTCTCGCAACTGGTGAAGGCCGCTACGCGGACCAGATGGAACGAGCACTTTATAATAATATCTTGGCCAGTCCTGCTCTGGATGGACGGCATTATTTTTATATTAACCCTCTACTACTCCGCGAAGCCAAATATTTGCGTTTTTCCACGGATTTGCCGTCTAATGAGATTCGTGTTCCTGATCAACGTCCTGAGTGGCATGAGTGTGCCTGTTGTCCGCCTAATGTGATGCGGCTCTTTTCCTCACTGACTCATTATCTGGCCACTCGCGATAATAATGGCATTCAAATCCATCACTTTGCATCTGCGGATATTCGATGTGATCTGACCTCCGGGCAGCGGATCAAATTAAATGTGGTGACCGAATATCCCTGGCAGGGAAATATCAAGCTGCGGATTATGGAATCCGGGAATTCGCCATGGGTATTATCCCTTCGGATACCTGAATGGAGCCGCGATCCAATAATTTCCATCAATGGGAAAGTAATAAGCGAGTTCAGGCTTGAGAAAGGTTACCTTGTCTTGGAACGTACATGGCAAGCAGGAGATGTCATTGAACTCGAATTAAGGATGGAAGCAATGCTTGTAGCCTCCAATCCACGAATTGATGCTACACGTGGCTGTTTCGCTATCCAACGCGGCCCGATTGTTTATTGTCTGGAAGATAAGGATCAAGAAATAAAAGGCCGTTTACTTGACGTTGAGATTGACAAAGATCGGCCTTTATTGACCCGCTGGGCGGGTGACCTGTTGGATGGGGTAATGGTTGTCGAAGCGAGCGGCCAATTGATTGATTCTGGATCGTGGCGCGAACATCTTTACCGACCAGCTACATTGCCAGTTCCGGCGATTTCCCGCCCAATCCGTTTGGTTGCCATACCTTATTATGCATGGGGCAATCGGGTGATCGGTGGAATGCGAGTCTGGATTCCATATAAATTGTCGTAGGATGGAGCAGAATATATCATGGTCGAATTTATAAAAAAAACTAACAGTTTATTTTGTTCTCTGGATAATGAAATTATAGAAATTGAGCCTTGGGGGCGTAATGGTTTACGCGTCCGCTGTACGCAGTCCAGCAAAATTAAACGGGATTGGATAAATGCGCTGATCAATCAGGGCGATTATCAGGCTGATATAGAAATTCTCGTAAATGGGGCAAGTATTCAGAATGGGGAGATAAAAACCAATATTAGCTCCAAGGGTGAATTGTCTTTTATGAATGTGAATAACGGAAAAGAATTACTAAAAGAAAAACCAATTCATTTGATTTCGATTCCGGCTAGAGCCTATAAGTACATCAAAGGGGATTTATTCCATATTGATTGTTGTTTTGAAGCCTATGATGATGAACATATCTATGGACTGGGACAACATCAACATGGCCGCTTGGATCAAAAGGGTTGCGTGATTGAACTCATCCAGCGTAATACCGAAGTCAGCATTCCCTTTTTACTTTCCAGTAGAGGCTACGGATTTCTTTGGAATAACCCTGCAGTTGGGCGGGTAGAGCTTGGGGCTAATGCCACTCGGTGGGTTGCTGAAGCCACACCTCAAATCGATTATTGGATAACCACAGATAGAGATCCTGCAGAGATCTTGTCCAATTATGCTGATGTCACTGGACATGCTCCCGCGTTCCCTGATTGGGCGTCAGGATTCTGGCAAAGCAAATTGCGTTATGCAAGCCAGGAGGAATTAGAGTCGGTTGCCAGGGAATATCACGAACGCAATTTACCGTTGTCAGTGATCGTCATTGACTTTTTTCACTGGACCCGGCAGGGGGAATGGCAGTTTGACCTGCAATACTGGCCAGATCCCGCGGGGATGGTAAAAAGATTAGAAGAATTGGGAATTAAAGTGATGGTGTCGCTCTGGCCTACAGTTAGCCGTCTATCCAAGAATTTCCCGGAGATGTGGAAGAATCAATATATTATTCGTAATAAATTGGGTCCTGCCGCACAGATGTATTTTGTGGATAATCACGCTGAAGACGGAATTTATCTTCATTATTACGACTCCACGCATCCTGGTGCAAGAAAATTTATTTGGGAAAAGGCCAAGGAAGGATATTACCAACATGGAATAAAGCTGTTTTGGCTCGATGCCTGCGAGCCAGAAATGCTTCCTTTTATGCCAGAAAATCTGCGCTTTTATGCAGGGGATGGGGAGGCCGTAGCTAATATTTATCCACTCGATCATGTCCGAGGATTCTACGAAGGTATGCTGGCAGAAGGAGAAAAAGCACCTTTGTTTTTGTGCCGCTCGGCATGGGCCGGTAGCCAGCGTTATGGTGCGGCAGTCTGGTCCGGAGATATAATGTCGACTTTTTCATCACTGCGTGCCCAGGTTAAGGCAGGTTTGAATATGGGCATAAGTGGGATTCCTTGGTGGACTGCAGATATTGGTGGTTTCCGCGGAGGAGATCCTACATCGCCATATTTCCGGCAGTTAATAATCCGCTGGTTCCAATTTGGAGTTTTCTGCCCCATTTTTCGTTTACACGGTCATCGAATGCCTAATAAAGATGATTTTAATGGGGCGCCAAACGAAGTTTGGTCTTTTGGTGATCTTGCGTACGAAATCATCCAAAAATATATGTTTCTTCGTGAACGATTGCGGCCTTATATTATGGCTCAGATGACGAAAACATCCAACACAGGTGTTTCGCCCATGCATCCCCTTTTTGTTGACTTTCCCTCTGATCCCATTTGTCATCAGGTTGATGATGAATATATGTTTGGAACGGATTTGCTGGTAGCGCCGATTTTGGATGCCGATACCTATCAGAGACGAGTATATTTGCCCGCCGATAGCACCTGGAAGGATGCATGGACAGATCAGGTTTTCGATGGGGGACAATGGCTCTCCGTTGAAGCGCCTCTGGATCGGATTCCATTGTTCTTACGCGGTGATTGCATCCTTCCGATTAAAGAAATATAATTTTACCGGAAATAATTTGGCAAACCGAATACATCAATCTCTTTTGATATTGCAGCACCATCATGTGGCGCTGAGGGATGCTTGCCTTATCTTAAACCAGAATGCCATCCGTTGGGATGGCATTCGTGGCGCGCTATGGCAATCCTTTGTTACTTGAGGAGGGATGCCATAGCGCTGGGTTGCATACTACTTTCCATGTTGGACATCACCTCCTCCTTTCTATAAGGATGGCAATAAGTTGTTGATCCGCCCTCAATTACGATAAGAGTATTACATACCTTGAATTGGATGTCAATAGGCTGAATTGAATTCTAAGGAAATTGTAATTGAGAAGAAAAAGTGATAGGATTTGAGAGACTCCGCGAGAACTCATCTGCTATATTGCGGGAAATTCATATAGGAGATCATAGCCATGAAGAAAAATCCAAACCTGCTCTGGGTCATAGCAATTGTGCTAGGCTGGTTGTTCGACTTTCTATTTTGGAAGCAATCCTTCGGGATTAATTTCGCCATCTTCACTGCGCTATGTTTAATCAGCGGATTGCTTCTGCTAGGGATTAATCATTTGCGCCCCGCGCGCGGGACATTATGGTTGATTCCGCTGATTTTGTTTTTCGCGGCCATCACTTTCGTCCGCACCGAACCGATGACCCTCTTCCTCGGAATCCTATTCACGTTTTTCCTGATGGGTCTATTGGCGGTAATGTTCATCGGCGGACACTGGTTCGAATATAGCCTGGCCGATTATGGATATGGTTTTCTAAAGCTTATGGGAAGTATGATCGCGCGGCCGATGGATTTCTATGCTGAAGTCAAGCGCGAGCAAGCGGAAAGCGGAATATCCGCGAAGAGACTCAATCTTTGGCCCCTCTTGCGCGGCATTGTGATTGCAATTCCTATCCTTGCGATCTTTTCGGCCCTGCTGGCTTCTGCGGACACGATCTTCAGTAATAAACTTAACGGGTTCCTGAAGTTGTTTTTCAATCTGGATACATTTCCCGAATACATCTTCCGTCTTTGTTATATTCTCTTCATTGCATACATCCTGGCTGGAATCTTTCTTCACGCCGCGTCGCAACGCAAGGATGAAAAACTGATCGGCAAGGACAAACCGCTCGTTTCCCAATTTCTCGGTTTTACTGAAACTGCGATTGTGCTGGGAAGCGTGGTCATTCTCTTCACGGCCTTTGTCATTGTGCAGTTCAAATATTTCTTTGGCGGCCAGGTGAATCTTGGGGTCGGAGGGCTGACCGACTCTGAATACGCCCGCCGCGGTTTTGGCGAGTTGGCGGCAGTCGCCTTTTTGAGTTTGCTCATGATTATTGGATTGAGCACGATCACTCGTCGGAAGAATGAAGTGCAAAAGCGCGCCTATTCCGGTTTGAGCGTTGTCCTCGTCGCGCTGGTGATGGTCATCTTGGTCTCGGCATATCAGCGTCTCACGTTGAACGAGCTGGCTCATGGGTTCTTCCGTTTGCGAACTTATTCTCATGTTTTTTACATCTGGCTTGCTCTCTTGCTGGTTGCAGTTGTCGTGCTTGAAATCCTTCATCATGAGCGCACCTTTGCGCTTGCTTGTGTCATTGCAGTACTGGGATTTGCCATTTCGCTCAGCTTGCTCAATGTGGATGGGTTCACGGCTGAACAAAGTATTTTGCGTGCCGAGCGGGGCAAGTATCTGAATGTCGCTGACCTGGCTTCGCTTTCGACCGATTCAGTTCCTGTGCTGGTAGATGAATTCCTTTCGCCTTCTGTTTCTCCATCGATCCATGAAGCAATTGGCGCCATCCTGCTTTGTCGTCACAATGCGACTACACAGCCCTCGACAATGGATTGGCGCTCCTTTACTTTTTCAGATTGGTTTGCAGATAAGGCGATGGAGAGAGTATTGCCCCAGTTGGCGAACGGATACCATTGGAATTCCTCGACAAGACAAGTACATACGCCGAGCAATACAGCGTATGATTGCTATTAGCTCCGCGGTTAGCCGGCAGCGCTCTTCACTTTGCGATCTTATTCATTAATTGCTAAAGCCATACAAGTTTTCAAGTCAACGGTTTCAAACACGGGAAAACGATATAATAAAACATATCTTTGCCTATTTCCCTTGAAGGAAAATCGGGAAGCGCCAAATGCAATGGCTAAGTAATCCCTTTGTTATTCCTCTTTTGATCGCTGGCTCGATCAGCACTGTAAATGCTTTTGTGGTTGCCCGACGGCGTCGCGTCACCGGTTCCCTGCCTCTTTTGGGAATGATGATCGCGATCGGTTGGTGGTCGTTTACTTATGCGTTCGAGCTTGCCAGCTCTCAGCCGAGCTGGGAATTGTTATGGTCGAAGATGGAATATATCGGGATTGTGAATGTACCCGTGTTCTTTCTCCTTTTTGCGGTTGAGTATTCAGGTTATAGACAAAAAATCCAGCGATGGGTCGCACTGTTCTGGATCATTCCATTAATTACATTAATCCTGGTTTGGACGAATGACCTTCACGGTTTGATTTGGAGTCATATTAGTCAGCAAACGATAAATGGTTTTTATTTGCTGGCGGTGGATCATGGTACCGCGTTTTGGATATGGGCGGCTTATTCCTATCTTTGTGTGCTTAGCGGCCTAATGATCTTGATTATCAGGGCAATTTCCAGCCCGCCGGAATTCAAGCTTCAGGCAGGGATTATTGCCTTGGGTGCCATCTTCACTGGAACAGGAAGTTTTCTCTATCTATTCAAATTGATCCCCATTCCATACCTGGATATAACACCGATCAGTTTTGCGGTCTCCACGCTCATTTACAGCATCGGATTATTCCGCTTCGGCATTCTCGACATCATGCGGATCGCGAGCGAAACCATCTTGGAAAGCATGGATGAAGTGGTGATTGTGCTGAACAACCAGGGTCATATCGTATTCATCAATAACGTGTTCGATTATTATTTTGGCATGGATCCAAAGTCTTTGATTGGCAAATTTTCCGACGAGGCGTTCGCTGCGTGGCCGGAACTCAAAGTAGTTGCGGTTCAAGCCTCGGTCAAGCGCGATGAAATAGATTTAAACCTCCCTAATTTTGGTTTGGTATTTTTTGATGTCAATATTTCAAAGATCCGCGGGACGAATGGCCGGGAATTGGGCCGCACCATCATTCTTGCCGATGTGACCGAGCGGCGTCATGCCGAGAAACGGATTTCGGGTGAATCAATTGCAGGGACGGCTGAGATTCCGTTGATCATCGTTTATCGCTCCAGCGACGAAAGAATCGTTGAAGTGAATCGAACCTTCCTGCTCAAGCTGGGTTATGAAAGAAGGGATGTGGTCGGGCGTACTTTGCTCGAACTTGGGACTTGGGATGCATATCAGCGGGCGGATTTTTTGCGCGCATTGAATCGTGAGAGGTCTTTAAAAGATTATGTCTTGCAGTTCGCGGGTCAGGCAGGCAAGTTGACCACGTATAAATTCTTCGTGAATCAAAGCGAGATTCAAGATGAACGGTATGTCGTCATGATGGCTCAGGAAGCGGAACAGGCGAAATAATGTTTTTTAGCAAATGATCTATATTTTCTTGAACCAAAGACCTCCGAGATTCCGGAATCTCGGAGGTCTATTTTACTTATTCCTGTTGTTCGTAATCTTCCGGCAGCCAACAGCACAACACTAATTCGCGAGCAGCCTTAACTTCGTCCATGCGGCCAAATTGAGTGGTGCTTGGTGCGTTGTGAAGAAGTTCAGGTTGCGTCTTGGCTTCTTCTGCGATCTTGATCAACGCGTCGGCGAAGGCATCGAGCGTGTCTTTGTTTTCGGTCTCGGTTGGCTCGATCATCAGCGCTTCATGCACGATGAGCGGGAAATAGTTCGTCGGCGGATGGAAGTTGTAATCCATCAGGCGCTTGGCGATATCCAAAGCGCGGACATCTGAACCTGCGAATTGTCCCTCGGCAACAAACTCGTGCATGCAGATGCGGTCGAACGGAACGCGATAGATGTTGCGTAGTCGCGCAAGCAGATAATTTGCGTTCAGCACCGCGTACTGCGAAATATCTTTCAGACCGTCCGGACCGTGCATGGCGATATAGGTAAACGCTCGAACGAATCCGCCGCCGAAATGTCCGTGGAAGGCTTTCATGCGGCCGATGGATTTCGCGGGTTTGACGAAACCGAACAGCGGAGGCGTTTCATCGTCGCCTTCTTCAAGGATACCGACCAATGGCTCTGGCAGAAAATCTGCGAGATGCGCGGCGACTCCAACCGGACCCGAACCGGGTCCGCCGCCTCCGTGCGGCACTGCAAACGTTTTGTGCAAATTAAAGTGCATCAAATCAAAGCCGATTTCGGCGGGGCGAACGATGCCAAGCAACGCGTTGAGATTGGCGCCATCGCCGTACATTAAGCCGCCGCAATCGTGGATGATCTTGCACACTTCCTCGATGTGTTCATCGAACAAGCCGAGCGTATTTGGATTGGTCAACATCATGCCGAGCACGGTATCGTCGCATTGGGCTTTCAACGCTTTGAGATCTACGTTGCCGCGCGCATCGGATGGGATTTGTACAATCTGCAATCCCATCATGCCAGCAGATGCTGGATTCGTTCCGTGTGCCGAATCGGGAATCAGCATCTTGACGCGTTTCGCGTCGCCGCGTGATTTGTGATAGGCGCGCATGATGAGCACGCCAGTGAATTCTCCATGTGCACCGGCCGCAGGTTGAAGCGTTACCGCCGCAAAGCCGCTGATCTCTTTCAGCCATTCCTGCAATTGATACATCAATGCCAAATTGCCTTGAACCGTTTCAATGGGTTGAAGCGGATGTGTGTAAAGAAAACCGGGCAATCGGCAAGTATCTTCATCAATCTTCGGGTTGTATTTCATCGTGCACGAGCCGAGCGGATAGAAACCGCCGTCCACGCTGTAATTGAATTTACTGAGGTGCATGTAATGTCGAACGACATCTACTTCTGCGAGTTCGGGGAGAGGTAGATCCGCTCTCAGCATGGACTTAGGTAATTCGGCGCGCGGCACATCCGGGTCGGGGAAAGAAACGCCGACGCGTCCCGGTGATGATAAATCGAAGATGGTTGGCTCAACAATCTTTGGTGAAATGTTATTCATGATCCACCTCTGAAAGAACATCCACCAATGTGTCAATTTCTTCTTTTGAATTCATCTCCGTTACTGCGATCAATAAATGATTTTTCAACGCGGGATAATCGTTGCCAAGGGCATAACCACCAATGATGCCGTGCTCAAGCAAATGGGCGTTGACTTCCTCGGCAGGTTGGTTGACGCACAACGCAAATTCATGGAAGAACGGCTCGGTGAAACACAAGCCCATGCCTTTGATTTTGCTCAACTGCTCCGCGGCGTAATGCGCTTTGTGATAACACAGCTCGGCAACTTGTTTCATTCCGCTCTTGCCAAGCACCGACATATAAATCGCTGAACCGAGCGCGAGCAAACCTTCATTGGTGCAAATGTTGGACGTAGCGCGTTCGCGCTTGATGTGTTGTTCGCGCGCTGTCAGCGTCAGAACGTAAGCGCGTTGACCGCGGCTATCAACGGTTTCGCCGACGAGACGGCCCGCCATTTTGTGAACGTAGGATTTCTTGGTGGTAAAGAAACCGAGCGTCGGGCCGCCATACCACATCGGGATACCGAGCGGCTGTCCGTCACCGACCACAATGTCTGCGCCCATTTCGCCTGGTGTCTTGAACAATGCCAGCGCAGTTGGATTCGCAACGACGCAAATCAGCGAGCCTTTGCCATGCGCGGCTTCGATCAGTTTGGTGTAATCGTAGATGCGTCCGAAGAAATCGGGATATTGAACAATGACGATCATTGTGTTGTCGTCAATGAGCGACTTGAGTTCTTCGGGACTGGAATCAAGATCGGCGTTGCCATCATCACCTGCGAGTTGCAATTCCATGCCTTGCGTGTATGTGCGGATCACGGCGCGGTATTGCGGATGAACCGTCGGTGAGATGACCACTTTCTTGCGCTTGCCGCGAAATTGAGCGTAAGCCATATTAACGGCCTCCGCAGCAGCCGTCGCGCCGTCATAGTGCGAGGCGTTGGAAACTTCCATGCCGGTCAGCGCGGCCATCAGCGATTGATATTCAAAGATGGCTTGTAAGGTACCTTGCGAAATTTCCGGCTGGTATGGAGTGTAAGCAGTATAGAATTCGCCGCGGCGCAACATGTGGTCAACCACAGATGGAATATAGTGGTTGTACGCGCCGGCGCCGAGAAAGGAAATTAAATCGCCGCGCACGTTTTCATTGCTGGCGGCGATGCCAGCCAATTCAGCCGCGGCTTCCATCTCGGTCAACGCGGGAGGCAGGTTCAGTTTGGGAAAGCGATGTTTGGCGGGCACATCTTTAAAAAGATCATCAAGCGTTTTGACGCCGATGGTTGCCAGCATCGCGTCCCGTTCTTTGGGACTGATTGGAATATAGGTCATAATTACTCACCTGTCATTGCAAGCAAATGTAAGGACGTTGAATTAATGTGTTCTATCTGCACAATACTTTTC
>Ga0182027_10011509_pt1 | contig 12499 bp, 5 predicted proteins | sample 712E1DmetaG_FD_121300 | JGI IMG/M metagenome (GOLD analysis project Ga0182027, IMG submission 121300) | Permafrost microbial communities from Stordalen Mire, Sweden - 712E1D metaG (Illumina Assembly) | ecosystem: Environmental > Terrestrial > Soil > Wetlands > Permafrost | place: Sweden...
AAGCGGCGGAATCGGTCTGGAGGTGCACGTCGACGGTTCGGTGAAGCAGCCCGACCTGAGCGGACAGATCGGCATCCTTCGCCCGGTGCGGGTGGAAGCGCGCGCCTTCGATCACGCGGTCTCGATTCCCTCGGGCACTCTGCGCCTGACGTCTTCGGCGGTGGAGCTTAGCGACCTGGCGGTGACCATCGCGGACGCCACGCTCAAGCTCGGAGGCAAGGTAACCCTCGGTCCGGGATTTGTTCCCAGCACCGTTGCGCTGAAAGCCGACGGAGATGTCAGTGCGGGCCTGCTCGAATCCATCGCGCCGAACGCGGTCTCGGACGTGAGCGGCAAGGCAGCGATCTCGGCCAGCGTATCGGGGACACTCGACGATCCGATCATAGCGGCCCACATCAACCTGGGCGAAATTCAGATGCGTCTGCGTGGGATCAGCGGCCAGGTCGCGATCAAAAGCGGAATCGTCGAGCTCTCCCAACATGAGCTTCTCCTGCGCGACGTCAGGGTCCGCCTGAACGACGAGGGCGAGCTACTGATCGGTGCGGCGGGCGTGCGGCCAGGCCGCGTCCGCATACGAAGCCTGCGTCCTGAATTCAAGTGGGAATCCATCGACCTGCCACTGCAAGGAAACCGTTTGGGCTACCGCGATGCCGGCGTCGAGGTGGACGATCTTTCGTTGGTGATGGAGCTCACGGGCAATCCCAGCGACGGGCTTTCCTTGGCCGGGGATGTTCGTCTCATCTCCGGTCGCTACCTGCAGGATTTCGACGTGCGCAATCTGGTGCTCTCGGCGCGCATCAACGAATCGGCCTCGCGGCCGTTCTGGCGAGGCGAGCCGCTGCTCGAAAATCTCGCCCTCAATCTTCGCGTTCGCACTGAAGGCGACGGTTTCGTGATTCACAACAATCTGGCGCCGGAAATCTACGTCATCGTCGATCTCGGTATCGGCGGGACGCTTGCCCTGCCCACCCTGTCGGGCGAGATTCGTCCCACCGACGGCCGCTTTCACATCATCGGCCTGCGCGGCGATTTCGAGCTTTCTCCCAACGTCAACCACGTAACCTTCGTCTCCACCAAGTCGATCGCGACGGGCGATACGCCCGAATTGAATTTGGAAGCCCAGAACACCGTTGTCGATGCCGCGGGCAACGAACACATCGTCCAGATGCGCATCAGTGGTCCCATCAACCAGGCGACCATCGACCTGTCAACCACCGACGGGATGGATCGCAACCAGACCATGCTGCTCCTGCTGTCCGGACGGACGACGGACGACCTCAGCGGCAACGGCGGACAGATCTTTGGTATGAATCGGGAGAGCGGGCTCGACATGCTCGGTCAGGTATCGCGCGACGCTGTGTCCAGCCTGGTCGAACCTTATATCGACGATACGTTGCAGATTCTCACCGGACGAAAGTTGGATCTCCGTCCAACCGTGGGCGCCGATGGGGTCGAGGTCAAGGCAATTGCGCGCGCCACGCGCGAGTTTGATCTCGAACTATCCTATCTGCGTGGCTTCCAGAGCCAGGAACGCTACCGCGCGCAGCTGTTGGCTTGGGTCCGCGACTATCTGACCGGTCGAGTAATTGGCGATCGTCTGACCTACTCCCTACAACAAGGAATCCCCATCCAGACCAACAGTCTCCGTCTGGAGCTGACCTTCGAGTACCCGCTGCGTAACCCGTTCCCATGACCCAAAACCGACTGAAAGTACGGGGTACCCACGTGTTCCGGACGTCCATCCTTGCCACACTTGCCGCGGGAACATTGATCCTGTCGCCCAGCGGCCCTGCGCGCGGCGAGGACAGCGCCGCTGTGAGCGACGCCGCGCCGCCGATCCGCGGCATCGTGGTTGAGGGCAGTATCGATTCTCCAGGCCGCGTGGAGGCTCTCCTGGATACCGTCGCAAGTGGGGGCGCGCGCCTCGTTGCTTCAGGCGACGCTGACCGGGTCGGGATGCCTATCGGCACGCTGGCTCGCCTCAAACGAATGCTGGAGATTGTCGGCTACTCCGCAGATGTGACTGTCGTTCGTGAAGTCGACGGCGTCGAGCTCAGGATTCACCTTCGAGCGTTCGATCGTGTGCGTCAGATTTACGTGTCGGGCAACCAACCCTTTATTGCCGGACCGCGCCAGCAGGATCTGATTGCAAAACTCAGTATTCGTCCCGGACAAAGACTGCCACCGTCCGGTTTGGCACGCGACACCTTCATCGCCAGCGAGACTGACCACGTCCGTGACTTTCTTCATGCGCAAGGCTATTGGGAAGCGAGGGTCCACCTCGAATTGCATGACAACGGCGAAGTTCCCGCCGAGATCAATCTGGTGATTCGCGTCGAGCTGGGACCGGCGTACCCGCTCGGTCCCCTCAAGGTAACGGGAGCGACGGCCATTCCGACCGAAGGCATCGCGGACAGCTTTCGTCATACCTACTGGCCGCTGACGCTGGCCAAGCCATTCCGTCGTGCGGACCTTCACCACGACATAGCCGCCTTGGTCGACAGATACCGCAAGATCGGCTTTCCCGGCGTACGCATCCAAGAGGATTTCGACCCCAACACCAGCGTCGACAGCAGCGCGAAGAACATCCGCCTGGGAGTCGACATCCGAGAACGGCGGCACATCGAGGTCGCCTTTGAGGGCAATCGCTCGCAATCCTCGGGGGCCTTGCTTGAGTCGCTGACCCTGCTCTCCCACGGCGCCTACGACGACGTCGAAGCGACTGCCAGCGCCGCTGCGCTCGAGCAGGCCTACCACGAGCGCGGCCACATGCTGGTCAAGGTGCAATGGCGCCGCGAGCGTCTTTCCGAGGATTCCGATCGTATCGTATTCGTCGTCGACGAGGGACCGGAGCTCAAGGTTCGCGGCATCTCGTTTGTGGGCAATCGCGCGATCTCATCCGATGCTTTGGCCGATGTCATTCGGACGCGGGAATACCCTGCCCTTGGCTTTCTGGGCCTTGGCAAAGGTGGTTATGCGAGCTTGCGCCAGCTTGAGCTCGACCTGCAAAGCCTTGGCGATCACTACGCTGCCGTTGGCTATCCCGACACCAAGGTTCGCGCGGAGATCGCACCGCGACCCGGGCTATGGCGCCCGCTTACCGCGACCATCCAGGGCGACGAGGAGTCGCTGTGGCGCGCGGCCGACAGCCTCTACGTCCGCTTTGTCATCGAAGAATCCCCACTGGTGTGGGTGGCCGGGATGCAGTTTGAGTGCGTGGTGCCCGGCGAAAAGCTTCCCCGCGACGACGACTTTTTTCTCGATTCCTTGCGGACGACTGCCGGTGGCCCGTATCAGCCAGCACTGGTCCGACGCGACGAAAGTCGTATCAAACGTGCCCTTGGCGATGAGGGCTACCGCTACGCTCAGGTCGAAGCCATCAGCGCGCGGCATGGCGAACAGATGGACATCACCTGGCGAATCAAGCTTGGCCCGCAGGTCCGCGTGGGTCCCATCTTCCTGCGAGGCAATTTTCTTACCACCGACAACACCATCTTGACCTGGGCCGAGCTCCGCACCGGCGACATCTTGACTGTCCACGGTTTCGAGCGTGCGCAGCGCAATCTAGCGCTCATCCAACTGTTCAACAACCCGAACCCGATAAGTTTTCCGACCGCTGGCACCAACGACGCCATTGTGCCGATGCTTGTCGAAGTGGAGGAACGCCACGATCACTACGGCGTGCTCAAAGTTGGCGGGGGCGGATCCACCGACCAAGCGCCACCCGGTGCCTCGTTTCCCGCACTCGGCCTCTATGGAACGCTCGGCTACGAGCACCGCAATCTGTTTGGCCATGGCTGGACGCTCACGGCGCTGGGGGCGACCGGATCTTCGTTGACCAGCGCAACCGCCAGTTTCCAGAATCCACGTTTCTTCGGTTCGCTGTTTCGGCTCGAAGCCAATGCCGGCTACCTGCGCCAGGCGACGGTCCGCCTGGGCGATGTTCATTCGGGGACCGGCTCCATCGGATTTTCGCGCGAAATGTATCCGGGCATCGACGCCAACCTTCGCTACAACCTGCGCAACACGTCGCGCACCGAAATGCTGGTTCGGGACGCGCAAATCGCCGCGTTTCAAAACGAGACCACGGTGAGAATCGGAACCTTCGTCAGCAGCCTGAGCGCGGGCGTCGACTGGCAGCGGCTCGACCATCCGCTCATCCCGTCACGCGGATTCAAGGTTTCCGCCGGCGTTGAGGTGGCATTGCCGGCGTTTTTCTTCGACGTGGGACAGGACTCCTTCGTGAAGGTGTTTGGTCGCGGCTTCTCCGTCGTGCCAATCCTTCCGTGGCTGAGCCTGCACTACACCTTCCGGTACGATCAGGGGATTCCGCTCGGCGGCGCCGCCCTACTTCCCAAGGTGGAACGCTTTCCCGCGGGCGGGGACACCACGATTCGCGGATATCAGCTTGACTACGCGTTGACCGAGACGGTGCGCGTGCAAGGGCCAACCGGCATGACGTACGTGCAGTATCGCCCGCTCGGGGGCAACCTGCGCATCCTACAAAACGTCGAGCTCCAGTTTCCCATCGCGCCGCCGCTGTATGGTTCGGTGTTCTTGGACAGCGGTGTGGTTGGTTATGGGCTGAACGATATCGCGACAACGGACTTTCGTCATGGCGTGGGGTTCTCCCCCGTCGTCATCAAGCTGCCCGTTGGAGACGTCAGCCTCTCCTTCGCCGTTCCCCTGAATCGCCAGCCCGGCGACGATACCTGGCGCGTGCACTTCAACGTGGGGCTCATGTTCTAGGACTTCACACCTTGGGCTTCATTTTTCCGCACTTCCGCCGATGATCTAGCTCACACCGGGGCAGAAGGAAGATCCCTGCCTGGGCATTTTCGGAGAAATTGGCATGCGAATACTCATTGTGGAAGACGACCTGACTAGCCGCCTGCTTCTCAAGAAGATGCTGGAGGCCTTCGGTTCGTGCGATGTGGCCGTCAACGGGAAAGAGGCGGTCGAAGCTTGCCGGCTTGCGCAGGCGAGCGGTGAGACCTATGCGCTGGTTTGCATGGATATCATGATGCCGGAAATGGACGGACAGGCCGCCCTCAAGGCGATCCGCGCGCAGGAAGAGGCGGTGGCGTGTCCGCCGAGTCGGGCCGCCAAGATCGTCATGACGACTGCCTTGCGCGATATCGAAAACGTCACCACGGCCTATCGCGAGCTTTGCGATGGCTACCTGGTCAAGCCCATCGCACGCGACAAGCTGGTCGGGCTGCTAAAAGACCTAGACGTCATCTCGCTGCAAGCGGATCACCTTACCTCGTAACGAGGCAGGCTCTGGCCTACTTCTGCGCGACGTACGCGATCACGCTGTGTTTCTTCTCGAAGGACTGTTTGGCCGCTGCGGCGTCCTTGGCTGACGGGTAGTCGCCCACGCGGACCCGGTACCAGGTACCCTTGCCGGGAATTTCCGAGACGACCATATAGGGGCGCTCGCCATCGAACTTCTTGGCGAAGGCCTCAGCCTCGGTCTTGTCCTGGAACGAGCTTAGCTGCAGGGTAAAGCGGCCCTTGCCGCCGGCCGCGATGGTGGGAATCGAGGCGGGCTTGGGTTCCTTGGTCGTCGCAAGCTTTGCCGGTGGTGGTGTTGGTTTGGAGTCGCCTGCCTTGTCCGATGCAGACGGCTCACCGGACCCGTTTTCGGACTTCGCGATGAGCGGCGATTTTCTTTCCGTCGCTGCCGCTTGCGCGGTGGCTCCCTTGCCGCTGCTCACCTCAGCCGGGAGCGCGACGGGTTCGGCCAGCGCAATCGGCTTCACTGCCGTGGCGTGATCGTTGGAGCCGGCGTGGAGAGGCAGCGGCTCCTTCTTTCCGTGCTTGTCCGCCGCCGATGTCTTGCTGACGGTCCCAAATAGAGCTTGTGGAAACGTCACGCCCGACGGTGCGGGGCGCGGACTGGTCGCGACCTTGTCGAGCAGCGCCAGGGGATCTTCGATTTCCGGCGAGACCGCGCGCCCGCGCGATTCCAGTCGCTTGCCCACGATCACGCCGAGAACAAACAGCATGCACGCCACGAGGGCACTACCGAAAAACAGAAAAAAGACCTGACGATTGTCGAGGCGAACCTCGATCTTGTCGCGCCAACGTTCGATGTCACGCAGGCCTCGATCTTCCATCGCAGCTCCTGAAGTGTATCCCATGGCTTGCTCCTCGGCGAAATCGGGCAATGAATTGAGAAACTAGGATTCGTCCGACGCGGCAGGATCTTCGACCGCATCCGCGCGCTTCATCTCGTGCGGGGCCGAAACGCCGAGCAGAGACAGCGCGATTTCCAAGGTTTTCCGAATGGCAGCGACCCAAGTAAGGCGAGCCGCGGCTTTGCGCCAGTCCCACGTCGCATGCCAGTCGCCCACGCGCTGGCGTTGCTGCGGCAGAATGCTGTCGCCGTGCACCTTCTGCAGGCGGGTGTAGTAACTCTGGAAATCGCTCGCGAGCTCGTGAATGTACTGCACCAGGCGGTGCGGTTCGCGCGCAGCGGCTGTGTCGGCGATGAAATCCGGGAAATCCGACAGGCGGCGAAGAACGGCGATTTCCTCGGGTAGCTTGAGCTCGCTCGCCAACTCCGCCGTCAGCGCAAAGCTCGGAGCTTGCAGCTCGGCCGCACGCCGCAAGAGCGAAGAACAGCGCGCGTGGGCGTATTGAGCGTAGTACACGGGATTGTCCATGGACCGCCGCTTCGCCAATTCCAAATCAAATTCCAGTGGCGTGTCATGGCGGCGCATGAGGTAGAAAAAGCGGGTTGCATCGCGTCCCACTTCGTCTACCACTGCATCCAGGGTCACGAATTCGCCCTCGCGCTTGCCCATGGCGATCGGTTTGCCATCACGAAGGAGACTGACCATCTGAATGAGAATCACCGACAAGACGTCGGGATTGGCTCCCAGGGCTTTGAGGGCTGCCTGCATGCGGGGAATGTGCCCGTGATGGTCGGCGCCCCAAATATCGCAAAGCTGATCGAAGCCGCGTGCCAGTTTCTTGCGGTGATACGCGATGTCGGCCAGCAAGTACGTGGGCAGACCATCCGACTTGACCACCACGCGATCCTTTTCGTCCCCCCACAGCGCCGTCGTACGCAGCCAAACGGCGTTGTCGCGTCGGTCGATGAAGCCTGCTTTGTCGAGCGTTTCGAGCGTGGCCTCGACCTCACCTGATGCGTGCAGGTCGCGCTCGCTCTGCCAGACGTCGAATTCCACATCGAATCGCGCAAGAGTCCCACGGATCATGGCGAGACAGCTCTCGATGGCGAACTGCTTGATGGGTTCAATGTCGGTGGGCGGCTCGGGACTTACCCAGCGCGCGCCATCGCGTTCGAGCAGCTTGCGAGCGATGCCGCGAATGTAGTCGCCGCGGTAGCCATTTTCGGGAAAGGCGACCTCGGAAACGCTAGCGTCGGCGGCGCGTGCGGCTTCCATGTAGCGCGACCACACCGACAGAGCCAGCATCGCAACCTGGTTGCCAGCATCGTTGAGGTAGAACTCGCGAACCACGTCGTAGCCGGCGAAGCGCAGGAGCCGGGTCAGCGAATCACCGACGGCCGCGTGCCGCCCATGGGCGAAGTGCAGTGGTCCGGTTGGATTCGCGGAAATGTACTCGACGCAAAGTTTGGGTGAGGTTTTGGCTTCACCCCTGCCCCATGCTTTTTCGGCCTTGGCAATTTCGAGCAATCTGCGCTGCCAGAAAGCATCCGAGAAGCGAAGATTCACGAAGCCTGGACCGGCGACCGTCACTTCGGCCAGGTCGGTCCCACCAATGGCCCGCACGCGTTCGGCGATGGCTTCACCCAAGGCGCGCGGCGGCTTGTGGTTGGCCTTGGCTAGGCCGAGCGCAACGTTGGTGGCGAAGTCGCCGTGTTCCTGTCGTTTTGGCTGCTCGACCGGGATCTCGAGGGGAACTTCAGCCAGCAACCCATCCGCCTGAGCCGCCTGGACCGCTCGACGGAGGATCTCTTGGACAACTGTGCGGACGCTGTCGCTCATTTGTCTACAATGTAGGTGGACACCCCACTGCTTGTCAACTTCGTTGGGTTTCCGCCTTGGAAACCGAGCTATTGGAGTTGAAAGGGCGTGCTTCCTGAAATGGTCGTGTCGAACGTGGCAATTTCGTTGCTACCGGCGCGCGGGTTGATGCGCAAGACCTGGCCCCGGCTTTCGGGAGTGAGTGCCGAACGTCCTTGATCGACGACGTAGAGGTAGGGGTAGGAAATGAAGTTGGTCGGCGGATTCTGTTGCCGGATTGGACTCTCGGGCGTCTTGGTGGGTCCGGTAAGAATCCGCGTTCCCAGCGTGAGCAGGACCTCGTAGCTCGGGGTTTGCACGGTGAATGGAACAAAGCCGTACTGCAACTCGAAATGGATCGAGAGCAGGTCGCCAGCGTATTCGTCAAGATTCGCGAGAACGAAACGGATCTGCGGATTTTGGAAGAAGGCGCGAATGTGGCTGCTGTCATTGACCCCAGCGTCGGGCGATTCAAGCGTGTCGCCGTCGTGGTACGCACCCGAGTAGAGGCAGGGATTGCTGCCAGGCAGAGCCGCCAGCTGCTGGACGAATGTGGTGGAACCCACCCCAGCTTGAGCCAGAAAGCTGTTGTCTAATGGGCACCTCGGGGCAGAAAGCGGGATTCTGTTCACCAGAGACAGGTTGCCACTGGTGTCCACCACGCAGGTTTCCGCGGCAGTCCCTGCGTTCAGAACCCCGCCGGTGTGCAGGCTCGGCATGGAGGAGCCATAGACCATGTAACTCTTGCCGGCTTGCACTTGGTAGCGGGTCATGGGCTGGGGAAAACATGTCGGATCGATGGGCGGCGCTTCAACGCACAAGTTGCGGATGTTAGGGGGGACGCCGGGATCAATGGCGCAAACGTGGCCGGGTCGGCACTGACTATCCTCCGAGCAGCGCTCGACACAACGACGATCCGGATTGACACTATCCTGCGGGTTGAGAGTCACGCATTCGAATCCGTTGCCGCCGCCGTCGTTGCTTGCTCCCTGAATTCGCCCGTGCTCGACATCAGGCCGACAGTCGGAATCCAGCGTGCAAGGGTTGAGCTTGGTCTTGGGAACCTCGTCGAGCTTGAGGCCAAGAACTAGCGAGGTCGAGGAAGCGCTCGTGACTTCGTAGCGCATGCGACTGCCCATCAATCGCGAGCAAATGGGACTATTGACCAGATTGGCGCTAGCCGTTCCATTAATCGGCAAACACATGCTGTTTGCGCCCGACACCGTCGTTTGACACGTGAATTGATCGTCCGGCTGGCAATCCGAATTCTGGGTGCAGCCAGGGAACGTCACGATGTCACCGGCCTGAACACCTTTGGTGCAGAAATCGGCGCCCGTGTCGGACACCACACCCGCCGAGGCCGTCGGGGGCGGGACTTGAACTATTCCGCTCTGCCGATCAGTCCCAGGCAACACGCCTTCCCAGGTGACGTCCCATACGCGAGAAACGATCGTGTTGAGATCCGGGAAGTCCAGCCAGTTGGGCGTCACGTCGTTGCCGTAGGAAAATGACTTGATCAGCGGGCCATCGAGTGCCGAGAAACTCGCCGTGGTCGCGAAAGCTTGATTGGAAAGAACCGCCGTGCGCTGCGGGGCAATACTGATCGCGATGGGGTTTTCGATGTTGCAGTCGACGGTTCGAACATCGCGGAAGGAGTTCGTTGCCGCTACTGTCGACGGACAGGTTGGAGGCTCACAGGTATTGTTGCAGGAAGAGGGAAAGGGGGATGTGAAAGAGGAACAACCGGTGCAGGTGAAATTGGGTTGAGAGATCGGGTTTTCGTTGTTGGGAACTGAGTTGACCACATTGCTGGGAGCCAAGTTAATCGTGTAAACAACGCCGTTCGAGCCGAGCAGGAAGCCGAACTGGCCGCTTAGCGAATGAACGTTGGCGTCAGTCGCAATCGGTTCGAGATCCGCGAATGCCAAATCGCGCGGTACGGGCGGGGGACTGTCCGGGTTGGAAAACGTCGGAATCCTAATCCCCGGCCCCCGTGCCAGCGGCCGTCTTGGCGCCGATCCGACGGGGAAACAGTCGGGAGCAAGCTGAGACGCGATCGGGTTTTGTTCGTCACGCTGGAGGATGATGTTGACGTCGCATTCCTGCGGTGGCGCACCGTCTTCCACTTCCACGACGCGAACCGAGTCGTCGCGCGTGAAGGCATAGAGGAACTTCCCTCGATTGTTCAGAAACTGTCCCTGCACCGGGATCTCGCTGCCGTCCGGGCCGACAATCGATTGCACGGCATACGGATCGACAGCCAAACGCAGACGCGTGACGCCCCCGGGATTCTCGGCCAGCTCAAGGCGAAAAGGATTGGCGAGCCCGGCATCGCTGATGTCAAACGACGTCACTGCCGTGTCCACCATGCTTGCGACATAAACACGCGTGCCGTCCGGCACCAGTGCGAGCGGCTGCAAGTACAACGACGACGAAGCCGGTGCAGCCGTGCCACCGTCGAGTGGAGTCGTCCCACCATCGAGGTTTGCCGTACCGCTGTCGAGCACAACCGTGCCGCCGTCGAGCGCCGCCGTCCCGGCTCCCCCACCGTCGGGGGTGACACCGGCCGCAGCCGGGGCGCAATCGCTTGGGCATACCGGTTCCGTTCCTGCTGCTTGGAAACCGCCCCGAACGTAGTACGAGCTGACAATGGTCGCTGTCCCGTTTTCGAACGAGAAGTCGAGCAGCGCCACCAAGTCGCAGCTTGGAAAGGTTGCGACCGCCCGAGGCATGGGGTCGTCCTGGCACGTTCCTGTCCTTGCGGATGCAGAAGATAGTGGCGATGGGGACGGAAGAAACGCAATTTCACCGGTCGAAGTGTGAAGCGCCCTGCCCGATCCGGTTTGGACAACTAGACGGTGAGCGACGTCTCCTGGACCCGTCGCGGGCGACACCTGGGAAGCCGAGGTTGAGAAAGTACTGACGAGCAAGCGAGCTGGATCCACCAGGGTGAAGTCGCAGCTCGTCCTGTTCGCGGTGACAACCCAGCAGCCGTCATGGCTTGCCGCAAGGGCTTCAGGATTTTCCCCGACTGGCAGCATTCCGTAGCCGGCGGTTTCGGGAGAGAGGTCGACCATGAGTCCGCGGTCCATGTCCGCCACGGCCAATTGATTCAGGCTGGAGTTGGCGACAAAGCCAAACGTGCCGAGATTTCTGGGGCCACCGAGTGACACCAACGGGTCGGGCAAGGTGCGTGCGTGGCAAGTGTCCATAGACTGGCCCGAAAGCGTCTGACTTCCGGCCGGCACCGATAGACAAACGAAGGTCATATCGATCGGGTCTTGCAGGTTCCTGGTCGGAATCACTGCGGGGGCTGCCGAACAACTCGCAACCAGGAACGCTGCCAGCAGTGCAAGGCTAAGACGTCTCATTCAACATACCCGAGTGGCAATCCGATTCGCTGTACCACGTGATTTTCTGTGGGGCTACCAGGCGCGATATCGATCACCGAAAGATGGCTGTTGGCAAAGCTTGCGACATACGCGACGCCCGGGTCGAGAGGCGAGAACACCAGGCTGGTGGGGCCTGTCCCGACATCAATGATCGCGGTGACGACGAGTGCATTGGGATCGATGACGTAGATCTCGCCATCGTCGTAACAAGTAACGTAGATTCGATCCTTGTTGCGACTATAGGTCGTGTTCGGGTTCCTCTGCATGGCGGTTGGTCCGTTGCAAACATCGAGGATGCCGATGACCGAATTCGCCGGCGTGCCGTCGGCGAGCGAATGTCTGTCCAAAACCACGAACGCGGGCGGATTGGCGATGGTGATGGTATCCGAATCGTTGCGGTGAAGCACGTAGGCTTCGGTATTGTCGGCGGAAAAGAGAATTCCGCGGACGTCGGAGCCGTTGGGCAGGAATGCCGGTGAAAGGAAGTTTTCGCCCGGCACAAGGGTGAGATCGCGACTGTCCGCGGGAGGAAACTCGGTGGAAGTACACGTCGGTGGGGCTTGGCCTGGTTTGCGTAGCACCATTCCAGTTATCTGGGCGGAATTGCGTGCGGTCGCGTAGACAGCGATCGCTCCCGACAGCGCCGGATCGACCGGAAGAATTGGCTGGCCGTCGAGTGAAACGAGACTGCCGTCGGGCGAAACGCGACTGATGGGATCGCCCGGGGAAAGCGCCGCAACCGCTTGCGCTAGCGGCGCCGTTGAGGGCAAGAACGGAGTCTGCGACAGTCCGGCAAAGTATACCGAGTCTGGACAGGTGATGTCCAAGGCGGAAACCCCACCACCTTGAAACTGGGCATTTGCGCTGACCGTCAGGTGTCCAACAAAAAGAATTCCTCGCGGCTCGTCCAATGCCAACACGTGTGGTTCTTCAGGCAGAGCCTCCGAGCCGGGAGAAGCCCCGCCGGGTCGACGTACGCGCCAGTTGTCGTCGCAATAGGCGTTTGCGGGCTGGGCCGAGTTGTCGCTGTGAGCGCCCGTACAACGCATCGACACCGAATAAGAGGTCGCTCCGGCGTCAACACTCACCCCGCCATCATCGCTCGCC
>Ga0182027_10011510_pt1 | contig 12499 bp, 7 predicted proteins | sample 712E1DmetaG_FD_121300 | JGI IMG/M metagenome (GOLD analysis project Ga0182027, IMG submission 121300) | Permafrost microbial communities from Stordalen Mire, Sweden - 712E1D metaG (Illumina Assembly) | ecosystem: Environmental > Terrestrial > Soil > Wetlands > Permafrost | place: Sweden...
CGCTTCAGCTCCAGGTAATTCTCCACAATCCCGTTGTGCACCACCACGATGCGCCCCGTGCAATCCCGATGCGGGTGCGCGTTCTCTTCCGTAGGCCGCCCATGCGTCGCCCAGCGTGTGTGGCCAATGCCGAAGCTGCCATCCAGCGGATGCTCGCGCAAAACCTCTTCCAGGTTGGCCAGCTTCCCCGGTGCGCGCCGCACCTCCAGCGTCTTGCTGGTGGGCGAGCCCACGGCGATCCCCGCCGAGTCGTAGCCGCGATACTCCAGCCGCCGCAGCCCTTCGATGATGACCGGAACAACCTTCTTGGGTCCTACATAACCGACAATTCCGCACATACTTTGATTCTATGCGACAACATCTGAGGATGCGATAAAGTTCGCAGTCAACTCGCTGATTCCAGAGGGAGCCGGTGCCTTCATTGGATAAACTAAGTGGTTGAGGCGAAGGTAATCTGACTTCCATGTCCAAATTCAATTTCGATGCCGGCGAGACGCGTGTTCTAAAGGCGCTCAAGACCCCCGAGCGAATCCAGCGCTTCCTCGACACCGAAATCGCATACAACAAAGAGCCCGATGGCGATACGCTTCGTTCTCCTCGCCGGGTGCTGCACGATCAGGTGGCTCATTGTTTCGAAGGCGCCCTGTTCGGCGCGGCGGCTCTCCGCGTCCAGGGCTATCCGCCCTTACTGCTCGATCTCGAAGCCGTGCGCGACGACGACCACGTGCTGGCAATCTTCAAGCAGCACGGCCATTGGGGCGCCATCGCCAAATCCAACTACAGCGGCCTCCGGTTCCGCGAGCCGGTCTACCGCACTCTGCGCGAACTCGTCATGTCCTACTTCGAACACTACTACAATCTTTCCCGCGAGAAGACTCTGCGCAACTACTCCCGCCCCGTCAATCTCTCGCGCTTCGACCGCATCGGCTGGATGACCGCGGAAACTGATCTATGGCCCATCGCCGAGTACCTGACCGAGATTCCTCACACGCCCCTGCTGCTGAACGGTGCCCGTCGCCGGATGGCCCGCGTCGATGATCGCCTCTTTGCGGCCGGCCTGGTCGGCCGCGCGTAGTGACCCAATGCTGGCCCTTATCCTTCTTCCAAATTGCCCATTTTTTCTCGAAAAACCCTCTCCTCCGATGCAGAGGCTTTTTTGCGCGTTTTTATCCCGGAAAGCACCCCTCCCAGCGGCAATCGACAGGCTCCGCCGCGCCTCCAACGCAACTTCCGGTATAATCACATTGAGACGGAGAGATGGCCGAGTGGCTGAAGGCGGCGGTTTGCTAAACCGTTATAGGGGCTAAAACTTCTATCGGGGGTTCGAATCCCCCTCTCTCCGCCACGTAGTCATGGCATATTTATTATCAACAACATGATGCCCATAAAAGCCCGCTTTTGCGGGCTTTTTTAACGACCAAAATAGCCCGGAGGAATTCTGCGCACAGAAAAACAGCAATCGCCGTGCGCTGTGCTTATAGGAATTAGACAGTTTTCTGCCATGTAAAATACATTCGAGGCGCGGAAAGCGCTTTCACAGGGGGCCTAATTAATGAGAGCAGCCTTGATCCTGTCCGTTCTGGCGCTGGGCGCAATGGCAAATGCGCAACCCAGGCGCCTCGTCTTCGAGAAACCCGAGGCAATCGAAAAGCTCACCCTCAAAGATCTCGGTCCGGAGTTTCCCGCGGATTGGTCCGGCTACGACTATCTCGTTCTCGAGATGCGAACCTCCACTCCGCAACGCTTTCATCTGATCATCCAGGACAAGTCAGGCGTCCGTCGCCTCGGGTTCCAGCCCATCGGCCAGAATGTATGGTTCCGCGCCGCGGTTCCGTTGAAATTTTTTCAGGGACAAGGCCAGTCCGGCTATGACCTGGCATCGGCGACCAATCATCCCTTCCATTCCTACTGGCTCTCGATATGGGGCCCCTTCGGCCCTATCAAGAATGTCCAGGCGTTGGCCTTCATGATGGACCATCCCCTCAATCACCCGGTAATCGAGATCCGCTCCATCCGTCTCGCCCGCGATGATCCCGGCTCGGAGTTTCTGGAGAAGCTGCCCGTCATCGATGAATATGGCCAGTGGATTTATGCCGATTGGCCCAGAAAGATCACCAGTCTCCAGCAACTGCAACAGGACTGGGCAAACGAAGTGAAAAACTTCACGCCTAACGCCTTCGATTACTGCCAGTACAGCGGTTATAAATCGACCCACGCCAAAGCTACTGGTTTCTTCCGCGTGGAACAGATCGATGGCAAGTGGTGGTTTGTGGATCCCGACGGCCATTTATTCCTTTCCATGGCCGTGCCGGGTATGGGAGCCGGAGGCGCGGACACGCGGATTTCCGGTCGCGAAAACTATTACAAAGCGCTCCCGCCGCCGGAAGTTGCCGCATCTGCTCCTGCCTATCGAGGTCCGGCAACCTCAGGCGACAAGTTTGCCGCCTTCCGCAGTTGGAATCTCTTCCGCCGCTACGGCCCGGATTGGCCGGCCAAGGCCGCAGAGATGGAGTTGCAGCGCGCCGAAGGATGGGGTTTGACCAGCATTGTCTCTCGCGGCATGGACGCCCAGCACCGCAAGCCGTATCTCGCGTACTTCAACACCCTCCCGCGCGGCAGCGCGAGCAAAATACCGATGTATCTGGGGATGCCCGACGTTTACTCGGATGAGTTTGCCCAGTTCCTTGAAGAAGGCGCCAAAGCTCAACTCACGCCGCGCAAGGACGACCCCTGGCTGATTGGCTATTTTATCGGCAATGAACCGCCCTGGCCGGGCCGCGAATCGGAAGTTATCGACATGGTTCTCGCCGGGCCGCCCTCCGCCATGCAGCGCGAGGTCAATAAGTTTCTAGCGCAGGGCGACACGCCGGAACGCCGACGCCTATTTGTCGTTTCGGCATTCGAAAAATACCTTGCCATGGCGGGCGCGGCGCTCAAAAAGTACGATCCCAACCACCTCAACCTCGGCATCCGTTTCGGCGGAGACCTGCCCGATTACGTTGTCAAAACTGCGCGCGTTTTTGATGTCTACAGCCTGAACGTCTACGAATACGAGCCCATCCGGCAGATCAAGCAGGCATACGAACTCTCCGGACGTCCGGTCATCCTTGGCGAGTTTCATTTTGGCGTTCCCGCCGACGGACTCGGAGCGGGCCTGGTGCAAGTGCGCGACCAGAAGGAGCGCGGTGTGGCTTACCGCTATTTCGTCGAGCAGGCCGCGGCGCTTCCCGGGTTTGTAGGCGCGGGCTGGTTTATCGGCGCCGATGAGTCCGTCACCGGGCGCATGGATGGCGAAAACTACAACATCGGATTTCTCGATGCAACTGATCGAGCTTATCCAGAGCTTATCTCAGCCGCCAAGGAAACTTTGAAGCGGTTGCAGCGCGTCCACTCCGGCAGCATCCCGCCTTTCAGCCAGAGGCCCCTGGCCTCCGATGCCGGAACGCAGGATACGCCCTGGAAGGACGAGGCGCACGGCTATAAGTTCAACCTTCAGTAGCGCGAGAAAAGGAGATCCATCGTGATCCGCAAGTCAGCTATTTGTCTAGTTCTTGCCGCAGGGCTGTTGTTTGCCGCGGCCACAGCTTTTGCCGCCGACCCTGCTCCAGTCAAAATGTGGGAGACAAAGATCGTGATCCCAACTTATCTGGCTGGAGATCCGGAACCGAACCCGATGTTCTTTTTCGGACGCGAATCCCAGGGCGCGCAGGGGCCTGTATATCCCTATCCCATGTACGATTCGCTCACCGGCAAAAAAATCGACAAGACCTATACCATTGTCTATCTGGAAAATGAATACATCCGCATTGGCGTCCTGCCGGAGATCGGCGGACGCCTCTTTGAGGGCGTCGATAAGACCAACAACTATAACTTCGTCTACCGCCAGCATGTCATCAAGCCGGCCTTGATTGGCCTGCTCGGCGCGTGGATCTCCGGCGGCATCGAGTGGAACATCCCGCATCATCACCGCGCCACCACCTTCCTCCCCGTGCAATACAAGTTGGAGGAGAACACAGATGGCAGCAAGACCCTCTGGGTGGGCGAGCTTGAAATCCGTCAGCGCATGAGTTGGGCTGTGGGCTACACACTGCGGCCGGGAAAGAGTTACCTCGAAGCCAAGGTGCGCATTCTCAATCGCACGCCGGAAGCAAACACCATGCTTTGCTTCGCCAACCTGGCGATCCACACCAACGATAACTACCAGGTAATCTTTCCGCCCGGCACGCAGCTCGGGGTGCACCACGCCAAGCGTGAATTCACTGAATGGCCAATCTCCCACTCCGTTTACGGTGGCGGCGATTTCACCAAGGGCGTTGACATCAGTTGGTACAAGGCCCATATATCGGCCACTTCCGTCTTTGCATGGAACTATCAGGATGATTTCTATGCCGGCTACGACCACGGCAAAGAGGCCGGAACCATGAGCGTGGCCGATCATAATATCATCCCCGGTAAAAAGTTCTGGACCTGGGGCAACGGACCAAGCGGCAGGCGATGGGACACCACGCTCTCCGATGAAGACGGACCCTATATGGAGCTGATGGTCGGCGCCTACTCCGATAATCAGCCCGATTACAGTTGGCTTCAGCCTTACGAAACCCGCTCCTTCAGCATGAACTGGTATCCATTTCGGGATATTGGCGGCGTCAAGCAGGCCAATCTGGATGCCGCCGTCAACCTCGAAGTCAGCAACGGCATGGCGAAGGTAGGCTTCTACACAACCTCCGCCCACACCAACGCTCGCGTTACGCTCAAAGCCGGCGACAAGGTGCTGCTCGATGAGCTCATCGCCATCGATCCCGCCAAGCCCTACGTAAAACAGGTCGCTGTGCCGGCAGGCATCGACGAACACGATTTGGTTGCGACGCTCAGGGATAGCGGCAGGGATCTTGTCTCGTACAGCCCCATCCGCCTGACGCCCCAGGAGAAACCTCCAGTCGTTACTCCGCCGCCCCCCCCGCAAGAGGTCAAGACCAACGACGAACTCTACCTTATCGGCCTGCGCGCCCAGCAGTTCCACGACCCTCGCATAGACCCGCTCCAATATTGGCAGGAGGCTTTGCGCCGCGATCCCGGTGACACGCGCGTCAACACGGTTTTGGGCATCACGGCCTTCAACAAGGCCCGCTATGCCGAGGCGGAGACGTACCTGCGCAAGGCTTTGGAGCGCGCCACCGATCGTTACACCGATCCAAAAGACGGCGAGCCAATCTATTATCTCGGCGTCACCCTCAAGGCTGAAGGCAAAATCGACGAAGCGTATACGTACTTGTACAAGGCCACATGGAGCGAGGCCTGGAAGGCCCCCGGCTACTTTGGGCTGGCGCAGATCGCTACAACGCGCGGCGACATGCAGGCCGCACTTGATTTTGTAAACCAGTCGATCTATTCCAACATTCTCAATCGTCGCGCGCATAACCTCAAAGCCGCTGTGCTGCGCCATCTGGGCCGCAACAAGGAGGCCTTGCAGGTGCTCTCCGCCGCGCACCCCATCGATCCTCTGGATGTGCGCGCCATGGCCGAGACCTACCTGGCCTCCGGGGACAGAGAGGCTGGCGCACGGATGGCCTCCGCCTTGAATCAGTTTCCCGCGGACGCTCAGGAGGTTGCGGCCGAATACCTCGACGAGGGATTGTGGCAGGACGGCAGAGACGTACTTGAGTTCTCCAGACCGACTGCGCCAGATAAGTCCCGCATCCATCCTATGATTTACTACTACCTCGGCTATTTCGCCCGCAAGTTGGACCTGACCTATCAAGCCTCTCAGTATGACCAACTGGCCATGCAGATGCCGCCGGATTACGTTTTCCCATTCCAGAGTGAAGCCATCGAAGTGCTGTGCAGCGCCATCGCCGCCAACCCTCATGACGTGCGCGCACCGTATTATCTCGGCAACCTGCTGTACGATTGGCAACCGGAGGAAGCTACTCGGCTGTGGGAGGCATCCGCCGCCCTCGATCCCTCCTTTGCAATTACCCATCGCAACCTCGCCGTTGCTTACATGCACCAGGCATCGGGCGCAGACATCACCAAGGCCATCGCCGAGCTGGAGAAGGCCGTCTCTGCTGAGCACAAGTACGCCCTGCACTTTACCGAGCTGGACGAACTCTACGAAGAAGCCGGGACGCCGCTGGAAAAGCGCCTCACTCTCTTCCAGCAGAATGCCTCCGTGGTGGCGCGCCGCGATGATGCTCTCAACCGCTACCTTGCGCTGCAAGTTGCCGCCGGCCAGTTGGACGATGCCATCCAGACCATGACCGCGCACTCCTTCGCGGTAGCCGAAGGCGAAAATATTAACGTGGTGGAGCACTGGACCGAAGCCCACATCCTGCGCGCACAAACCGAAATTCAAACCAAGCGCTATCGTGATGCGCTCAAGGATCTCGATGCAGCCGCCGTCATTCCGGCGAACCTGCCCATGAGCTTTGGCGGCGCCAACGCACGTGCGGCGGAACTCGCCTACTGGACCGGCGTTGCCTATGCTGGCTCCGGCGATACGCAGCGTGCCGAGGAGTCCTGGAAGCGAGCCGTAGCGCCGTCCGGCCCCGCTCCAGCGCGCCGCCCCGGCCGGTCGAATGACTCAGCATCCGGCAAGGCTCAGGACTATTACCGGGGTCTCGCCTTCCAGAAACTCGGCCAGGAGGACAAGGCCCAGGAGCTATTCCGAGGCCTGGTGCAATTCGGGCAGAGTGAGCTTCAACAGCCCGAGCCAACCGCCGTAACAAACGGCTTCTATCCGGAGCATCGCATCTCAACGCACGCCCGCGTCGCCAACGCTCATTACCTCGCCGGCTTGGGATATGTGGGTCTCAAGGATCAGGCCGCCGCCAAGACCGAACTCAGCAAGGCCGTCCAGTTGAGTCCCGGCATGGTGAGCGCGCGCGCCGCTTTGTCGCGCCTCGAGTAGAAGACTGCGTCGGGGGGGGGTGAGTGCGATGCTCCTCATCCCTCCGGGCCAGTCATGCGCCTCGAATCTGCTAAAGTGAGGTAGGGTCCCTTGGCGCAAAACCCTTGCAGCAAGAGGGTTTTACGCACTCCATCGGAGACTCGCCCAAGATAATCATGCCTCACGACCTGCCAAAATCCTACGACCCCGCCACCATTGAAGATCACTGGGCCGAATACTGGGTGCGCGAGAAGCTCTTCGCCCAGCCCACGCCTGATTCAGCCTCACATGCGACTCTTGGCCGCGAAGCGGCCGCCCGCTTGGACGGCCAGTCCGACCGCCAGTCCCCCTTCACCATCCTGCTGCCGCCGCCCAACGTCACCGGCAACTTGCACATGGGGCACATGTTTGAGCATACGGAGAGTGACATCCTTATGCGTTGGCGACGCATGTCCGGCGACCGGGTTCTTTGGGTGCCGGGCACAGATCATGCCGGCATTGCGACACAGATGCTCGTGGAGCGCCAGATTGTAAGCGAGGGCGCCACGCGGCAACAGATGGGCCGCGAGGCTTTTGTCGAGCGCGTGTGGAAGTGGCGAGAGCACTACGGCGGAGCCATCCTCAACCAAATGAAGCGCCTGGGTGCCTCGGTCGATTGGCAGCGCGAATACTTCACCATGGACGAAAATCTGTCCGTTGCGGTGCGTGAGGCCTTCGTCCGCCTGCATGAGCAAAATCTAATCTATCGTGGCGCTTACATCGTGAACTGGTGTCCGCGCTGCCAAACCGCCATCAGCGACCTGGAAGTGTTCCACGAGGAACAATCTGGCCACTTATGGGAGATTCGTTACCCGGTTCTTGGCGCTGACGGTAAGGATTCGGGCAAGTTTCTCTCCGTCGCCACCACCCGCCCCGAGACCATGCTCGGCGACGTGGCCGTGGCCATCCATCCCGAAGACGAGCGCTACCTCAGTCTGCACGGCAAAAAGCTCCGCCTGCCCCTGATGAACCGCGAGATCCCCATTGTCCTTGACGAATGGGTCAGCCGCGACTTCGGAACCGGCGCGGTCAAGGTCACTCCGGCCCACGACCCCAACGACTTCGCCCTCGCTGAGCGACATCATCTTCCGTCGATCAACATCATGGACGACACCGGCCACATCAACGCTGCAGGCGGGCCTTACACCGGACTCGACCGTTACGCCGCCCGCAAGCGTGTCGTTGCCGACCTCGAAGAGCAAGGCCTCTTGGCTGGAATCAAAGACCACGTCAATAACGTTGGTCACTGCGACCGCTGTAAAACTGTCGTGGAACCGCGCCTCAGTACGCAATGGTTCATCAAGATTCAGCCGCTGGCCGACAAGGCAAAAGCAGCCGTCCGCGAAAAGCACATCCGCTTCACGCCGGAGATGTACGAGAAGACCTACTTCGAGTGGATGGAAAACATTCACGACTGGTGCATCTCGCGCCAGCTCTGGTGGGGCCATCGCATTCCCGCATGGCACTGCTCGGAGTGTCGCAAGATCACCGTTGCCCGCATTGATCCAACCGCCTGCGCCCATTGCGGGTCCGCGAAACTCACTCAGGAGACCGACGTTCTCGACACCTGGTTTTCCGCGGGGCTGCTTCCGGTCTCTGTCTTCGGCTGGCCGAAGATCACGCCGGAGACGCGCGCCGATTTCGACGCTTTCTATCCCACCAGCCTCCTCGTCACCGGCTTCGACATTCTCTTCTTCTGGGTTGCGCGCATGATTATGTTCGGCTGCTGGTTTGCCGGCGACGTGCCGATGCCCGACGGCTCCAAGCGCACACTTGCGGATTCGGTTCCCTTCCGGGAGGTCTACATCCACGCCCTGGTGCGCGACGCCAACCGCGAAAAGATGTCCAAGACCAAGGGCAACGTCCTCGACCCCATCGAGATCGTCCAGCAGTACGGGACGGACGCGGTGCGCTTCACTCTGGCCTCCATGGCCTCGCCCGGCACCGACATCGCCTTCAACATCGCCCGCACCGAAGGATACAGCGCCTTCGCCAACAAAATCTGGAACGCCGCCCGCTTCCTCTTCATGAACGTAGATCGCGCTGCGGAAGTCGGCATTGTCGTTGATCCAGCTTCTTTGCCGTTGTTGCCGATGGTTGGAAATGATGCACCATTGGAAGATCGCTGGATTATTGCCGAGTTTCATTCGACTGCTAGCAAGGTAAATCGCTCGCTTGCAATCTACCGCTTCGATGATGCGGCCAATACGATCTATCAATTCTTCTGGGGCAGCTTTTGCGATTGGTACCTGGAGATCGTCAAGTTACGGCTAGATTTCTCAGGAATAATTGACAAGGTTTCAACCGAAGCTGCTCTCACCACACTGCTCAGCGTCTTCGAAGCCTCGCTGCGGCTACTATCTCCGTTCATGCCTTTCTTAACAGAAGAGCTATGGCATGCGGTGTATGGCGACAATCTACCCAAAAAGTCTATTGCGTTGATGAGTTATCCGCCGATTAATAGTATCCATCTGCGGGCGCAGATCGACATGGAGATGCTGCAGGGGATTATCTCAGACATTCGCGCACTGCGTAAAGATGTTGGAGTCGAAGAGAAGGAAACAGTTTCAATCAAAATTCATAGCTACGAATTCGTAGTGGCAGATAAACTTGAGGTTTTCACAAACAATTGTGACATCATTCAGAGGTTGGCAAAGGTCTCCAAAATTGAATTCAGCGAATTGCCGTTGAGTGGACCTAACATTCGTTCAAGTTTTGGTGTGGATGTGCAAGTTTTGTACGAGCGCACCGTCGATGTTGCCGCCGAACGCGATCGTTTGACAAAAGAGATTGCGAAGTATGAGAAAGGTCTAATCTCCGCAGAGCGCCAGTTAGGCAATGAAGGTTTTCTGGCTAAGGCGCCAGCACATATCGTTGACGGCCTCAAAAAACAGGCGGCGGAGACAGGTATGCTGCTGGCGAAGGCCATGGTAGCGCTCGATGAACTGCCGAAACAGTGAGCGAGCGAAAGGCAAATGCAGGTCCTTCGACTCCGCGGCGCTTCGCTCAGGATGACAGCTATAGTGGAATTGTTCAGGAAGTTGAACCATGGATTGGAAGAACAGCCGCATCGACGCATTGCTGGAGCAGGCCTTGATGGAAGACAAGGCTGCCGGCGACACCACCACCAACCTCACCATCGACCCCGGCCTGCGCGCCGCCGGCTCGATTGTCGCGCGTCAGGAGATGGTGGTTTGCGGGCTGGGCGCGGTGCCGCAGTTTCTGGAGATCTTTGCCCGGCTCGACAAGCGCGCCCCGGCGCAGACCCGCTTCGAGGTGGTCAGCCATCCGGAGATCTTCGACGGCGTGCGCGTTCACGAGGACCAGGTGCTGGCCGTCATTCGCCACAACGCCCGCGCGCTGCTCAGTTGCGAGCGCGTGATCCTGAACCTGATGCAGCACCTGAGCGGCATCGCCACGCTGACGCGCAAATTTGTCGATGCGATTCATGGCACCCATGCTCACGTTCTCGACACGCGTAAAACGGTTCCTGGTTTGCGTGCGCTGGAAAAATACGCCGTGTTGTGCGGCGGAGGAGTCAATCACCGGCTCGATCTGGCCAGCGGCATTCTCATCAAGAACAACCACATCTCGCTGGGCGGAGGGCTGCCCGCCGTGCTGACGCGTGCTCTGGAAAAACGCAAGAAGGGCCAGCGCGTGCAGGTGGAGGTGCGCAACCCGCAGGAGTTGGAAGACGCGCTCAAATACGGGGCAGAGGCCATTTTGTTGGATAACATGACGCCCAAAGAGGTGAAGCGGGCGATGGAGCGCATCAAGAAGGTCGATAGCTGCATCCCCACCGAGGCCTCGGGCGGCATTGTTCTGGAAAACATCCGCGCCTACGCGGAGACCGGCGTGGACTTTATCAGCGTGGGCGCGCTGACCCACTCCGCCAAGGCCGCTGACATCTCCATGCGCATCCATGCGGAGACAGAGTAGCCGTGCGCGGAGCCTCGTTGGATGTGTACGACTTGGCCGCACTTGAGGCGTCTCTGGCCGGAACCGTCTTTGCGGGCAAGTTGCATTTTTCGCCGGTTACTGATTCCACCAACACCGATGCTTTGCAGGCCTCACGCAGCGGAGCGCCGCATGGCTCAGTTTATTTTGCTGATGAGCAGCGCGCCGGCCGCGGCCGTGGCGATCATGCGTGGGATTCTGCTGCGGGCGATGGGCTTTATGCGAGCGTGTTGCTGCGCACGCCGATTCCCGCCGTTCGCCTGCCGCTGCTTCCGCTGGCCTCCGGACTGGCCGCCGCCGAGGCTATTCGCGCCACGGCCGGCATTGATATTGATCTGCGCTGGCCCAACGATCTGCTTATCGGCCCGCGCAAAGTCGGCGGCATCCTGGTGGAGTCGAAGATTTCAGGCGGCTCTGCTGAGTTTGCAGTGGTCGGCATCGGCATCAATGTCCATCAGCGCGCCTTCGCTGCAAATCTGACTACCCCTGCCACCTCGCTTGATCTGGAAACGGGCCGCAGCGTTTCTCGGCAGGATTTACTAGCTGCCCTGCTAAAATCGCTGGAGTGTGAAGCGCTTCTACTGGCCGATCCGGAGGCGACGGTCAAGATTCCCGCGCGCGTCGAGCGGGCCTCAACCTGGATTCGCGGGCGGCGCATTGAGGCACACGGCCCACAAGCCTGCGCGGGCGTGACAGCTGGGTTGGACGAAAATGGATTCCTGCTGGTGCGCACTGATGCAGGATTAGTCACTGTGCAGACCGGCGGTATTCGCTCTGCCGAGATAAGCTGAGAACACTATGCTGCTAGCCATCGATGTCGGCAACACAAATACGGTGCTGGGACTCTACCGGCTTGGTGGCGCAAAGCCGGAGTTGGCCGCGCACTGGCGCATCACCTCCCACCGCTCACAGACCGCCGACGAGTACGGCGTGTTCTTCGTTAACTTGTTTGAAATGAATAAGTTATCTCCTAAGCAAGTCACGCACATCATCATCTCCTCGGTGGTGCCGCCGGTCGATAGCACGCTGCGCAGGGTCTGCGAAGACTACTTCCATACGCAGCCGATCTTTGTTGATCCAAGCATCGATACCGGAATGCCGGTGCTGGTAGACAACCCCTCCGAACTCGGCGCGGACAGGCTGGTGAATGCTGTCGCCGCCTTCGAGCGCTATGGAGGTCCCTGCATTGTGGTGGACTTCGGCACGGCCACCACTTTTGACGTGATTTCGGCCAAGGGCGAGTACCTGGGAGGAGCTATCGCTCCCGGCTTGGGCCTGAGCGCCGACGCACTTTTTTCGCATGCCGCGCGATTGAGCCGCGTTGACATCAAGCGTCCCGCCAAGGTCATCGGCACCAACACTGTTACTCACCTGCAAAGTGGGCTTTATTTCGGCTACATCGGACTGGTGGACGGCATTCTGGAGCGCATGGAGGCTGAGTTGGGTGAGAAGCCGCGCGTCATCGCCACCGGTGGCCTGGCGCGGCAGATCGCCGAGGATTCACGCTTCATCGCCGAGATCGATGATATGCTCACCCTCGACGGCCTGCTGATTCTCTTCGAGCGCAACCGCCCCGCCAAGCAGCGCTGAGGCACACGTCGTGCTGAACTACTTCAA
>Ga0182027_10011511_pt1 | contig 12499 bp, 12 predicted proteins | sample 712E1DmetaG_FD_121300 | JGI IMG/M metagenome (GOLD analysis project Ga0182027, IMG submission 121300) | Permafrost microbial communities from Stordalen Mire, Sweden - 712E1D metaG (Illumina Assembly) | ecosystem: Environmental > Terrestrial > Soil > Wetlands > Permafrost | place: Sweden...
CGCGGGGGACTACTCTCCGCACGTCCGCGCCGAGGCATTCGTGACAGAAGACACCGCCGGTTTTGCACGGACATGTCCCTAGGAGTTGCACCATGAGTACGTTCATCGAGCAGATCCACGAGAAGGCGAAAACCAGCCCCAAGAAGGTGGTTCTCCAAGAGGGCGAAGATGTCCGTGTGATCGAGGCAGCGGGCAAGGCGACCAAGCTCGGCATCGCCGAAGTCACCATCCTCGGCGACGCGGCCAAAATCAAGGCCACGGCGGCGGCATCGTCGCTGTCGCTCGACAAGGTGAACGTGGTCGACATGACCCAACCGCCGAGCTTCGCCGACTACGCCCACACCTACTTCGAGCTGCGCAAGGCCAAGGGCATGACGGAAGCCGAGGCCGACAAGACGATGAAGGATCCCTTGTTCTACGGCGCCATGATGGTGCGCAAGGGACTGGTGGACAGCTTCGTCGGTGGCGCGACCTACACGACGGCGGATGTTTGCCGCGCCGGCATCCAGATCGTCGGCATGCAGCCGGGGCTTAAGACGCTGTCCAGCTTCTTCGCCATGATCTTGCCCGACAAGTCGTTTGGAAAAGACGGCATTCTTTTCTACGGCGACGGCGGCGTCGTCATCGACCCCAATGTCGAGCAGCTAGCGGACATCACCATCGCCACCGGCGACAGCTACGCCAGCCTGGTGGGCGAGGCGCCCCGCGTGGCCATGCTGTCGTTCTCGACCAAGGGCAGCGCAAAACACCCGCGCGTCGACAAGGTATTGGCGGCAATGGCGCTCGCCAAGCAGCGCCGGCCCGACCTGATCATCGATGGCGAATTGCAGGGCGACGCCGCGCTGGTTCCCGCGGTGGGCGAACGTAAGGCCAAGGGATCGCCAGTGGCGGGCAAAGCCACCGTTCTCATCTTCCCGGACTTGGACTCGGGCAACATTGGCTACAAGCTGACCGAACGGCTTGCCAAGGCACAGGCCTTGGGCCCCGTGCTTCAGGGCATGGCCAAGCCGTCGTCGGATCTGTCGCGCGGCTGCAACGCGGCCGATATTTTGAACGTCATCGCCATCAACGTCGTCCGTCTGCAATTCGCGCAGAAGTAGTTTCGGGAGGCGCGATCATGCGGATCCTTGTCGTCAACTGCGGCAGCTCATCGCTCAAGTTCAAGCTGTACGATCTGCCTTCAGCCGAGGTTTCGACCTTGCTCGCGGAAGGCGTGATCGAGGAAATCGGGCGCGAAAAATCCAAATTCACCTACAGGAGTCACAAGTCGCCGAACAAAGTCGTTCTCGAAGTCGTGGCCAAGGATCACACGCAAGCCGTGGCGGCGATGAAGGACGCGCTTCTGCACCCGGAATACGGCCTTTTCACGGACAAGATTCTGGTCGATGCGGTTGGGCATCGGGTCGTTCACGGCGGCGAGAAGTTTTCCAATTCGGCGCTCGTTACGCCCGGCGTGCGCGCGGCCATCGAAGAGTGCATCGCGATTGCACCGCTGCACAATCCTCCCAATTTGGCCGGTATCGCCGCGTGCGAGACGATTTTTCCGGGACTGCCTCAGGTGGCGGTGTTCGACACTGCTTTTCACCAGAGCATGCCGCCCCACGTGTTCCTCTACGGCCTGCCCTACGAGCAGTACGAGCGCTACCACATCCGCAAGTATGGCTTTCACGGCACTTCGCACGAGTATGTCGCTCGTCGTTGCGCCGACTTGATGAAGCGGGATTTTACTAAGATCCGTCTCATCACCTGCCACATGGGCAACGGCTCCAGCATCACGGCGGTCAAGAACGGTCGTTCGTTCGACACGTCGATGGGCCTGACGCCGCTCGAAGGCGTGGTCATGGGCACGCGCACCGGCGACATGGATCCCGCGGTCGTCCTCTACATCATGGACAAGGAAAAGCTGTCGCCGCAGGAGATGAACACCCTGCTCAACAACAAGAGCGGCATGAAGGGGCTGTCGGGGATCAGCAACGACATGCGCCAGATCGAGGAGAAGGCGGCGGGGGGAAACCACCGCGCCCAGCTCGCACTCGATATTTTCGCCTATCGCGTGGTCAAGTACATCGGCTCCTACGTGGCCGCCATGGGCGGCGCGGACGCCATCGTGTTCACCGGCGGAATCGGCGAGAACGCCGTCGCCATACGCGCCAAGATTCTCGAACCGCTGGCCTTTATGGGCGCGGATTTCGATCCCGTACGCAACGGATCCGACGCCAAAGAGAAAGTCATCACGCGCGATGGCTCGCGGATTGCGGCCTGGGTCGTGCCGACCAACGAGGAATTGATGATTGCGCGCAAGACCAAGACCATCGTCGAGGAATCGGACCAAGGGCCAAACTAGATTGGCCAGACTGCGTCTGGGATTGTAAATGTAGGGGGCGCCCCTCGCCGGACCGTGGCGAGAAGAAAGGACTCGGATCGTGGAACAGAAGGATGTCGAACAAACGTTGGTACTCATCAAGCCCGACGCGCTCAAGAACTCGCTGACGGGCTACGTGCTGTCGCTGCTTTCCGAGTTCCACACCGGGCTGCGCTTCGCGGGCGCGAAAATCGTCAACGTCAGCACCATGCTGGCGGGCGAGCACTATGCCGAGCACCGCGGGAAGTTTTTCTTTCCGTCGCTGCTTGAATACATCCAAGGCCACCTGCACTACCCGAAGGAGCCGTGGAAGCGCCGGGTGATCGCGCTCATGTACCAGGGCCCCAAGGCGGTAAGCAGGGTGCGTGAGCTGTGCGGCCCGACCAATCCGCACGTGGCGCGCGACAAGCAGCCGGGGTGCATCCGATCGCTCGGCACCGTCGAGCAGGTCAAGGACGCCGAGGGCAAGGTGCTGGGCGACCGCATGGACAATCTCATCCACGCCTCGGCCAACCTCGCCGACGCCGAACGCGAAATCAAACTGTGGTTCAAGCCCGGCGATATTCCGCCCGCGATGCACCCGTACCCCACGGAAGTCAGCAAGTCGCACTACTACTTCAAGGACGGCAAGCTGTTCGACACCTACGACACAGGCCGCGTATGCGTGCTGGCCACCGGCGATCTGGCGTGGAAGACCGATGTCGAGGCGCTGGCCCATCTTCTGCGCGGGCAGCCGTCGGTGGTTCCAGTCGAGTCCGTGGTAGCCAAGTACCTCATCAACGAGCAGCAAGAACCTTCGTAGGTCGCCGCCGCTCGGGCGGTTTCGAGGAGTATGGTAACGGCTCAGACGACTGAAGACGGGCCGAGCACGATCGAGCCGCGAGCGCTGTGTGACCGTTGTCGGCGTCCGCTTGCCGTCTGCTACTGCGCCGGCATCGAGCCCATCGCAACCAAGACCCGCGTCGTGATCTTGCAACACCCGCGCGAACGCGACGTGGGCATCGGGACCGCGCGCATCGCCCGCCTGTGCTTGCCCGGCACCATCCTACGCACCGATGTCGACTTCAGCCGCGACCCGGTTGTGCGCGACCTGCTTGCGGCGGGAAACGCGCACATTCTGTTTCCGGGCTCCGACGCCGTGGATGTGGAAACGGCGAACTTTTCCGCGCCCATCACGCTTGTCGTCCTCGACGGCACCTGGTGGCAAGCACAGAAGCTGCTGAAGGCCAATCCCGCACTGGCCGCACTGCCGCGCCTACGCCTAACGCCGTTGCAGCTGAGCCTTTATGCTGAAGTCCGACGCGAACCCGCCGACCACTGCGTGGCGACCATCGAGGCGATTGCGCACGTCCTCGGCCATCTCGAGGGCAAGCCTGGGGGCTTTGACAATCTTTTGCGCCCGTTCGCCGCCATGGTCGACCGCCAGCGCTACTTCGCCACCGAGGTCGCCGCCGGCCGGCCGCGGCGCCAGCTGGCCAAGCGCAAGCCGCGCGATCCAATCCCGGTGCTGCTGCGCCAACGCAAGGACGATCTCGTCTGCGTGCACGGCGAAGCCAACGCCTGGCCGCGCCAGCACCCGGATCGCAGCCCGCCCGAAACCGTGCACTGGCTTGCCCGGCGCGTGGCCACCGGCGAGGTATTCGAATCCGTCATTGCCCCACGCCGGCGTTTGGCACCATCGACTTGCTACCACACGCGGCTGGCTCCCGACGCTCTTGCGGCCGGCGAAGCTTGGGATGCCTTCGTATCGCGCTTTCGTGCCTTTCTTCGCCCGACCGACGTTCTCGTGGCCTGGGGATTCTTCGCGCTCGCCACCCTTGCCGCGGATGGATTGCCGATTGAAAATTCCCGTGTCGACGCGCGGCCCGTGGCCGGCATCGTGCTCCGCCGGCGCACCGGCACGGTGGAAGACTGCCTTCGCAACATGGAGCTTCCGTCGCCCGCGCCGTGGGCCGCGGGGCGCGGCGGGGTACGCCTGGCCAGTCTGTGCGCGCTGACGGAAAAGCTGTGTGCCTGGCCGGGAAGGCAAGTCTCCGGCTGAAGCACAGCCAAGTCACAGATGGCGTTCGTCGCTGACCACCCGTGCGTTCTTGATGTGTTCAGTGAGCCAGGCCTTGGCCGAGGCGACTGCCTGTTCAAGCATCTCGTCGCTCGCCAGCTTGACGGCGATGGCCGTGGCCAGAGCGCAGCCGGTTCCCCGCGGACTCGGCCCTGCGATGCGAGGGCTTGACAGCAACCGCTCGCCAGCGGGCGAAAGCAGCACATCCGTGGCTTCGCCTTCGAGGTGACCGCCTTTTACCAAAACCGCCGCCATTCCGAGCGCGCACAGATCGCGGGCCGCGGCGCGAGCGTCAGACTCCGTGCGCACTGGTCGATCGAGCAGCCACGCTGCTTCGCCAAGATTGGGCGTGACCAAGGTTGCGCGGCTCGCCAGCGCCAGAATCGCCTCACGGTCGCCGTCATAGAGCAACCCACCGCTCGACGCGCGTAGCACCGGATCGTAAACCACCGGCCCGGCAAAGGTCGCCAGGGCAGCCAGGATGGCTCGCGCGATCGGCGCCGTCGCGACCATTCCGATTTTGACCGAGCATCCTCGTGCACCGATTTTCGCCAGAGCAGCGGTGAGCGATGCGCGCACGTTCTCTGGTTGGCGCGGCTCGACAGTGCGTACCAACGTCGAGTCCTGCTCGGTCCAGGCGGTTCCGACCACGACGGCGCGCGCATCGAGACTGTCGGCAGTAAGGAGGTCGCGAGCGAGCCCAGCGCCGGTGCCCGGGTCGAGCCCTCCCACCAGGACGACGCCGACACGCGGAGGCTCACCGGTTGAATGATGTAGGTTCAAGTGCTACCCTTTGTGCTCAGATTACTTGCGGGAATGCTTGCACGGGTGCGTGACTCGTGAGTAGGTTGACCCGCACATCACAAAAATCGGACTGTTCCCAGAAGATTGTGGCCCAGGAACGGGCGGAGCTGGGACATTTCAGGATACAATCTACTGTAAAGTCGTGGGGGTAGCGCTACCGCAGCCGATACCATTCGGCAAGTACACGCTGTTTGAACGCATCGGGCGGGGTGGTATGGCCGATGTGTTCAAGGCGCGGATCCAAGGCCCGGCGGGCTTCGAGCGAACCTTTGTCGTCAAGCGCATCTTGCCCCATCTGTCGGATGACCCTTCGTTTACGAAGATGTTCATCGATGAAGCGAAGATCGCGGCCAAGCTAAATCATCCCAATATTGTCCAGGTTTTCGAGCTGGGCGCGGTGGACGAAGAGTACTTCATGTCGATGGAGTACGTGCGCGGCCACGACCTCGCCGAGACCATGCGCACGTTGTGGGCGCGCGTGGGACCGCCGCGGCCCGAGATGGTCGCGTACGTCGGCCGCGAGATGTGCCGGGCGTTGGCCTACGCGCACGACTTCACCTCGGACGACGGACAATCCCTCGGCATGATCCACCGCGACGTTTCGCCCTCGAACGTCATGCTGTCGTACGACGGTGCGGTGAAGATTCTCGACTTCGGCATCGCCAAAGCGCTGGGCGGTGATACTGCGGACGAAGGCACCAAGAGCGGCACGCTCAAGGGCAAGTTTGCGTACATGGCACCGGAACAGACGGTGTCGAACGAAATCGATCGGCGCATCGACATTTTCGCCACCGGCATCGTGCTGCACGAAATTCTCACCGGACGCCGCTTGTTCAAGGGCGAGAACGACATGCAGACAATCGAGCGCGTGCGCAAGTGCGAAGTGCTGCCGCCCTCGCTGCACAACCCGCTGTGCCCGCCCGAGCTCGATGCCATCGTGCTGCAGGCGCTGGCCAGGAATCGCGACGAACGCTTCCAGTCCGCTTCGGAAATGGCAGACGCGCTCGACGACGTTGTCTACTCGGCTCGCTTTCAGCCCAGCCACCTGGCGCAGACCATGCGCAGTCTGTTTCCCGCCGACCTCGCCGGGGATCCGCGCACCACGGGTGGAAACCGGTTGCCGCACCTGCCGACCGGCTCGGTGAGCCCGTCGCGCTCCAGCAGCGTCGTTTCGCGCACGGGTTCCCAGACATCGCGGCCAAGCCCAAGCAACACGCGCTCGCCCACGATTCCGCCCGCACCGATCACGACGGGTTCGTATCGCATTCCGCCCAGCCGCTCCAACATCGTCGTGCCCACGCCGGGCTTCAGCGGGTTCCTTACGCGACCATTTCTCGGACCGATTCCGGGCTGGGTCGTGATGTCGGTTTTTCTCTTGCTCGGCTTCGCATTCGCGGGCGGCGCGCTGTGGAGCCTGCGCGGACCCGGCCCGACCTCGGTGCAGACTCCAATCCCCAAGATCCAGCTTCTCGATCTCGCGTTTCAGTCGAGCCCCATGGGGGCCGACGTGTACATCGTGGGCAGCAACGAGTACCTCGGGCGGACCCCGTTCCGGCACAAGGTGGAATACCGCGACGACCGTTCGACCTTCGTGGTTTTCCGCCTGTCGGGACATTCGGAAATGACCAAAGAGGTGAGGCCAGACTGGTCCGGCAGCGTGACCTTGCTGCCAGCCATTCCCGTTCCGCCACCCACCTCGCCAGCTCCGCCACCCCCACCAGCTTCCGCGCCGACGGTCGCGCCCGCGCCTGCGGTTGCCGTCCCGGCCAAGACGCTTCCGGTCGACAGGACCAAACCGTCCAAGCTTCACGGCAAGGGCCGCGGCAAGTCCAAAAATCAAGATCCTTTCGAGACTTCCGCGGGCGAGGGTTCGAGCGGCGGGCCCAAGGCCGATCCCTTCTAAGCGCTGGGCTGCCGGGTCGATGTACAGGGGGCGTCGCATCGCGGTCGTGGTTCCCGCCTTCAACGAGGCCGGGAAGATCGCGCGTACCTTGCGTTCCGTTCCCGGCTTCGTCGATCACGTCATCGTCGTCGACGACGCCAGCCAGGACGGCACCGGCCGCATCGCCCGGCGCAGTCAACGTCGCGGCTTGGCGGTGCTCTGCCACGAACAAAATCGCGGTGTCGGCGCCGCGATTGCCACCGGGTACGCTGCTGCCTTCGACGCTGGCGCCGAGGTGACCGCGGTGATGGCGGGCGATTCGCAGATGGATCCCGCGGATCTCTCCGCGCTCGTCGAACCTGTGGTCGCGGGACGCGCCGATTACACCAAGGGCAACCGCTTCGCCTGGCCGGGCGTGTATCGCGTGATGCCCGCCTCGCGCATGATCGGCAATGTCGTGTTGTCGCACCTGACCCGGTTGGCCTCGGGCTACCGCCACATGTTCGATTCGCAGTGCGGATACACCGCCGCCAATCGCCGTGCGCTTTCTATCATTTTGTCGGGTTCGGTCTTTCCCCGCTACGGCTATCCTAACGACATCCTGTCGCGCCTCGGCGCTCACGGCGCTGCGGTGGTCGATGTGCCGGTGCGGCCGGTGTACGGGCCGGAGTGGCATTCGGGAATTCGCATTCCGCGCGTCGTCGGCCCGCTCTTGCGGATCGTGCTGCATGGAATCGGCGCGCGCGGCTTGCGCTCGCTTCAGCGCCGCATCCTGAGAATCAACCCCGTGGCGCTGCCCGAATTGCCGCCGCCGTGATTGGGGTTCTCACCACTTCCTACCCGCGCTTTGCCGGGGATTCGGCCGGGGTGTTTGTACGCGAGCGCGTGCGGACGCTGCTGCGCGAAGGGCATTCCGTGGAGGTCCTGGCGGCCGGCGAGCCTCACGCAAACGGCGCATCGGCTCGGTCGAACGGCGAGCACGCGACGCGCATTCAGGCCGGGAAGCTGTTCTACGCGGGCGGCGCCCCGGAAGCGCTCGAAGACCTACGCCTCGCGCGAAGGCTCGAAGCTTGGGGCGAAGCCTTTCGCTTTACGTTTTCCATGTGGTCGGCTTTGGCAGCCGCACAAGAGCGCTGGCAAGCGGTGGAAAGCCACTGGCTGGTTCCTTGTGGCCTCTTGGCTTGCGCTGCCCTGCCGCGACTTCCTCACCGCGCTCACGTTCACGGCGGCGATGTTTTTCTACTCGCTCGCCTGCCCTGCGGCGACAGTGTTGGCCGCATCCTGTGCCGCAGCCGCCCCGAGTTGGTCTTTGCCAGCGCGTCGCTACGCGAGGAATTCGCTGCCCTTGTCGGCGCGTCGCCCGAGTCCCTGGGAGCGCGCTGCCGCATTGAAGCCGCTCCCTTCGACACCTCGCTCTTCCGCCGCCATACCGACGACGAACGGCAGCGTTTGCGGAGCGCGCTTGGTTTCTCGCGGCCGACGCTGGTCGGCGCCGGTCGCCTGGTGCCGATCAAGGGATACGACGTCTCGCTCGCGGCGCTTGCGCGTATTCCGCCCGCGTCGCGACCGGATCTGGTGCTTGCAGGAGAGGGCCCGGAAAAAGATCGCCTTGCCCGACAGGCGACGGCGAGCGGAATTCGCTTGCAGCTGCCCGGACTTCTCGCCCAGCAGGCGCTCGCCAATCTCATGACTGCAGCCGATCTCTTTGTGCATCCCTGCCGGACCGTACCGAGCGGACGCAGCGAAGGCATGCCGCTTGTGGTGCGTGAAGCCCTGGCCTGCGGGCTGCCCGTGGTCGCATCCGCCAGCGGCGGTTTGCGCGAGCTCGAAGGCACACCGGGACTTGAGCTGGTACCTCCCGATGACGCGAATGCCTTGGCCAGTGCCATCGCGCACGTGCTTTCCCGAGTGCCGCCGGTCATGAATTCCGCGGCTGTGATAGCGGGCGAAGCCTGCTAGATTTGTCCGCACAATGTCCATTCTGATCGCCATCGTCGGCCTTGCGCTCCTCATCGTGCTGCACGAGGCGGGGCACTTCCTTGCCGCGCGCCTGTGCGGGATGCGCGTGGAGCGCTTCTCCATCGGCTTCGGCAACCCGCTCGTCTCGTTCAAACGCGGCGACACGATTTATCAAATCGCGCCCATCCCGCTCGGCGGTTTCGTGCAGGTCACCGGCATGAATCCGCACGAGGAATTCGACCACGCCGACCCGTACGTCTATCCCAATCGGCCGCGCTGGATGCGCTTCCTGGTGCTGGTCGCCGGCCCCGCCGCCAACTATCTGACGGCGGTGTTCATCGGCTTCTTCGTGCTGCTCGCCTACGGCCAGTACACCGGCACCACCACCGTCGACGAAGTCGTGCCGGGGAGCGCGGCTCAGGCGGTCGGGCTTCTTCCCGGCGACATCGTCGCGGGCGTGGGCGGCAACCCGGTGGCCAAGCCGGTCGACGTGACCCAGGTCGTGCGCGCCTCGGGCGGCTCGGCCATCGAGCTCAAGGTCGTGCGCGCGGGGAAGCCCATGACCTTGTCGGTTACGCCGCGCAAGGATTCGGCCAGCGCCGCCTATATGATCGGTGTGCGGTTCGGTCAGGCGCGCGCGCCCGGTCCCTTCCTCGACTCCGTCAAGGAAGCGGTCGTCATGCCGGTGGCGATTTCGGCGGTGCTGCTCAAAAACATCTGGGATCTCATCACGCGCAAGATCGAAGGTGGCCTTACCGGGCCGCTCGGCATTGCGCGCGAAATGGCCGGCGCCGCCAAGCAGGGCGTGCTCAAGTTCCTCGAAATTCTCATTCTCATCTCGGTCGCGCTCGGCGTGTTCAACCTCCTGCCCTTGCCCGGCCTCGACGGCGGCAGGATCTTCTTCGTGGGCATCAGTGCCCTGCGCCGCCGCGATGTCAGCCCAGCCATCGAGACCAAGATCCACATGGTCGGCATCATGGTCTTGCTGCTCGTGCTGGTGGTCGTCACCTTCAACGACATCAAGGGCATCTTCTTCAAGAAGATGGGCTAGCGTGCCCAGGCCGCCGAGCCGGATCCATCGCGGGCTCGTGGGTGCGCGCGATTTGGTCGGCGCCGCGTACCTGGCCGAGCCCGAGATCCGTCGCGACTACGAACGCGAGATCGCACCGCGCACCGTCGCCGCGCTGGGGAGCATCTTCGCCGCCAGCGGATTGCCCGAACCGCGCCGCGCGCTCGATCTTGGCGCCGGCACCGGCGCCGTCGGGGAGGCGATTCGCGCGCGCTGGAGCGGCGTGGAGATGGTCGCCGTCGACAAGGTTGCCGGCCCGGGCATGTTGCGCGCGGATGTCACGCGCGCCGTGCGACCCGCCGGCGTGGAAGGCCGCTTCGATCTGATCGTGGCCGCCCACCTGCTCAACGAGCTTGCCGGAACGCTCGACGTGGAAGGCCGCGCGCGTTTGGTGCTGGGCTGGTTTCGCGAGCTTCTCGATCCGGCAGGCACCTGTATTCTCGTCGAGCCCGCCCTGCGCGCAACCTCGCGCGACCTGCTCGCCGTGCGCGACCGCTTGCTCGCCGCCGGTCTGTTCGTGCTCGCGCCCTGTCTGTGGCAGGCCGCTTGCCCCGCGCTGGCGCGCGAGCGCGACTTCTGCCACATGAGCGCCCCCTCCATCGCCCAAGGTCGTTCGCGCGTCGACTTCAGCTATCTGGTTTTGCGCAAGCAAGGCACGCCCTGCACCGACCCTGCGCGCTTCCGCATCGTCAGCGACGCCATGAAAGACAAAGGCCGCCTGCGCTTCCACGCCTGCGGCCCCGCCGGCCGCCTTCTCGTCACCCGTCTCGACCGCGATCGTTCGCCCGCCAACCAGCCGCTCGACGAAATCGAGCGCGGCGCAATCGTCAGCATCCGGGCCGCGACCTCCCAGACCGACGGTCTTCGCTGCGGACGCGAGAGCGCCGTTCACCTTCAGCCTTCATTCGCCAGCGCGTAGCGCTCTGGCGGCGCACTTGGGCGGTCGGCCGACGGTCACGCTTCGTGAACGGTCTTGCTTGCCACGAGTGACCCGACCTGCGCGCGGAACTCGTCCACCCGGTGGCGCGCTCCGCGAAAGTACTCGCCCAGACTGTCGTAGGTGGCAATCGTTCTGGGAATCACTGCGGACAAATGGCAGCGGTGGCAGGAAAGCAGGTCACTGTCCTCGGAACAGGGGTGGCGATACACCTCGCCAAAACAAGTGCGATGGGTCGCGACCAGGGCCGGCGTTCCGGTCGCCCGGCTCGGCATCGGCATCCGGTCGTCGCCGCGGGCCGTCCTGAGGAACACCTTCAAGGGCGGCGAGTCCAGCTTGGCGGCGCCGACCGGCAGGACTATCTCCGGGAATCTCCCGGACAGAGACTTCCCTGCCATTTTGGATCCGTGCTCGATACTCATCGCGCCCTCACTACGAGTTGGTCCTTTAGCGATACCACGATTGGCCCACCGAACAACGGAGGAATGGAACCATCGGCTCACGTCGATGGCTGGCCGAAATCCCTCCTACCAGCGCATCAGCTGCGTGACCTGAATGAGATTGCCGCAGGTGTCGTTCAGCTTGGCGATCTTGGAGCCGGTCACGTCCGTTGGTGGCATGGTGAATTCGGCGCCGCGTGCTTTCATGCGATTGTAGTCGGCCTGCACGTCGTCGGTAAAGAACATGGCCGCGGGCTGGCCTTGCTGGAACATCGCCTGCTGATAGGCTTTGGCCGCCGGGTTGTCGTTGAGCGCCAGCTGTAGCTCAGTGCCGTCCGGGTCTTCGGATGAGGCCACCGTGAGCCAGCGAAACGGCGCCTTGCTGAAGTCGGCCTTTTTCACGAAGCCCAGCACTTCGGTATAGAAGCGCAGCGCCTTCTCCTGGTCGCTGACGTACACGCTGGTCAGTCTTATCTTCATTGTTTCCCTCCTCGTGCTTTCTGCCTTCGATGGTGAAGAAGGGGCAAAGGGTTCGGGGGTGGTGACCCGCGGACTCGCGCCCGCTATCATACTTGCATAGTTGCGTATAATCACATATAACAAGTCCGTGGCCGCCACCGCCGCTCGCGCGCACGCTAATCTCTTCCGCCTTCTCGGCGATGAAGATCGCTTGCGCTTGCTCGCCCTGTGCGACGCGGAGGAGCTGACCGTGGGCGAGCTGTCCACACTGCTGCGGCAGAGTCAGCCGCAAGTCACGCGCAAGACCCAGCCCTTGCGCGATGCCGGTCTGCTCGGCGAGCGGCGGGACGGCACTCGCATCCTCCTGCGCGCGGAGGCCAACGACAATCCCATCGTGCTGGCTGCTCTGCGCGCTGGAAATGACTTGTGTCTGGCCGAAGGGCGGCTGGCGCGCATTCCCAAGATCGTGGCCAAGCGGGAAGAGACGGCGCGCAAGCTGTTCGCCGACGGCGCTGCGGAAACCTTGCC
>Ga0182027_10011512_pt1 | contig 12499 bp, 10 predicted proteins | sample 712E1DmetaG_FD_121300 | JGI IMG/M metagenome (GOLD analysis project Ga0182027, IMG submission 121300) | Permafrost microbial communities from Stordalen Mire, Sweden - 712E1D metaG (Illumina Assembly) | ecosystem: Environmental > Terrestrial > Soil > Wetlands > Permafrost | place: Sweden...
AATGACTTGAAAAGTACATTTCCGCAAACGAGCATTCTTCTTATTGGCGTTGGAGATAAAAGTATTAAAAAAGGAACAAAGTTTGTTACCGACCCAAGAGTATCTGAATTAAATAAACTCCAGTTAGATATTGTTGCTAAAACCGGAATTGCATTCTGGGACTTTTTCCAGGCAATGGGTGGTTATAATTCAATGGTAACATGGGTTCATACAAATCCTCCTTTGGGGGCTTTTGATTATGAACACCCTACAGATTTGGGAGCTGAAAAAATTGGACATATGATAGCTAAAGCATTGATCGATGCATATAGCAACTCTAAATAATTTTTCAAATAATCTCTAAAGAAAAAATATAATATCCTATATTTTGAAAAAAATGATCCTTAAGGAATTGACAATTTTCATTTTTATTCCCATCAATTAATTGAATAACCGCCGTCAATAATAAAATTTGATCCTGTGACCCACCTGCTTTTAGTGCTAAGCAAAAATAAGACTAAATTTGAAATATCATCCACCGATCCGATCCCTGCCGGATGCTTTTTAATAACAGATTCTATACCGTCAGGATAAAATTTTTCCATCGCCTCAGCAAGCTCGGTTTTTACAACCCCGGGTGAAATTGAATTAACCCTGATCTTACTTGATGCCAATTCCAAAGCCAGGCACTTCACGGCGCTAATTAACGCCCCTTTCGAGGCTGCATAAGCAGTAAACCCAATCTCACCTTTTATCCCCGCAACAGATGATATCATTACAATTGAACAGTTTTCATTGGAAATCTTCTTAGAAGAAATAAGCCGAACTAATTCGATACCTGCATACAAATTTATTTTCATAATTTTCTCAAATATATTCCAATTGAATGCCCGAAGCGGGGTGAATTTATTTATTCCAGCCGAATGGACACAACCGTCAACTTTGCCGCTTTCAGAAAATTTTTCCACGACAATTTTTAATTGAGAAAAATCTGTGATGTCGAATGCCTCAAATACAATCCTATTGGGATAAAGTTTTTTTAACGAATCCAGCCTTTCTTGATTTCTTCCTAATGCAAGAACATTAGCACCACAGCTTGCCAAATCCGAAGCAATTTTTTTCCCGATTCCGGAACTAGCACCGGAAATAATAAATCTTTTCCCTTCAAATTCATTTGATTGGTTCATAATTCGCTTGGTCCTATTATCCTGGTTTTCGATAAATTCAATCCGATTGCGCCCCATGAAAGCCCGACACCAAAAGCACAAAGAACGGCTTTCTCCAACCTATTTTCTTTTTGCAAACGATCATGCTCAATAGAAAGCATTAAAGGAATGGAAGCAGGACCGGTATTTCCAGTTAGTTGTACTGCAACCGGAACAGTTTCTTTCGGGACCTTTAATTTTTTCTGTAAATATTCTAAAATAAATTTATTTGCCTGGTGAAGAGCAAAAACTCCGACTTCCTGCTTCGCCCAGCCGGTAAAGCTTAATAAATCATTAATTACAGGGGGAACTTCGCGTAAGCAAAAGTTCATTATTTCCATTCCATCCATAAATAGATTTTCATCAGAGCGAATATTTCCATCTTCCCTTTCCGTTGCAACTGAAGATTTTTCATTTGAGGGATACCTTCCGCCGCCGGCTGGGATTATTAAATATCCGGCACCTGAACCGTCAGACATTATATTAAAAGTTAATTCATCATTCCCTTTTTCTATAAGAGTACAACTGCCGGCATCACCCATAACCATTCGTAAAGCTTTATCATCAGGATGAATTATTTGAGTTGTAACATCACCTGTAAAAGCTAAAACTTTTGAACAACTTCCCGATGATATTAATAATGAAGCCTGGTAAAGAGCGTAAATATAGCCTGAGCATCCATATCTTATATCAAAAGCCACAGCCGTTTTGGGAATGCCAAGTTTGTTTTGTAAAATTACACTTGTAGCTGGAATTTTATGATCAAAAGTTTGGGATACAAAAACAATTCCATCAATACTTGAAGGGTCTATCGACAATTCCGAAAAAATATCTCTTGCAGATTTTTCGCATAAATCGGAAGTACACATCCCGGGCGGCGCATACCTGATTTTGTAAATACCCGTGCTGCTCATTATCCTTTTTACTTCTAATTCACCGTATTTGGCTGAAAGATCATTTAAGTCTAATTCATACTTGGGATAAGTTGATGATACAGCCTTTACTGAAATACCGCTTAATTTTATCTTCATTATTAAATTTTTAAAAACATAGAAAAAAATCCCCTCAGATTTCTATTATTTCGGGGCAAACAATTTTTTCAACATCCAGAATAATTGTTCCCCAAGACAAACCGACACCAAACCCGCACAACAATAATTTCATTTTTCCATTTTTTACTCTTTCACGGAGTTTATGAACAATAGTTAAAGGAATTGAAGCAGAGCTTGTGTTTCCAAACTCTTTAAGAGAATAAGGGACCTTTTCTACCTTAATGTTCAGTTTCTTCCTTATAATATCGTTCATAATAAAGTTAGCCTGGTGAAGAATAAATGCATCAATATCATTGATGTCAATATTAAATTTTTCAATCAGCAGCTTTATTGTTTTCGGTACTTCTCGAAGTGAAAAGTTAAATATGTCAATACCTTCAAGCACAACATGCAAATCACTCCTTTCAATTCCTCGATCAATATTTTTTAGTTTTAAAGACTCCTGCGTAACAGGAAATCTGCCGCCGATATTTCCGCTCTTCATTAAAATCGTTTTATGACCGCTGCCATCGCAGCCGAAATCAAAATACATTATTCCGGAGTCTTCAACAAATTCTAATGCTGTTGCGGTACCTGCATCCCCCAAAAGAGGATAAGCACTTTTATCAGTTATAGTTGTTGTTTTACTTGCAGTTTCCCCCACAAGTAAAAGACCTTTTTTAATTTTCATGGATGAAATCATACTTGAAATAACACCCAAGCCATAGACATACCCGGAACAGCCCAGATTTATATCGAAAGCAACACATGATTTTAGTAAGCCTAAACGGTCTTGTAAAATAATTGAAGTCGCGGGAAATGGATAATCTGCTGTTTGCGATACAAATAAAAGTATTTCAATTTCATCTTTTTCCCATTTTAATTCATCAATCAAACCCTTCGCGGCATAATAACAAAAATCCGAAGTACATTGATCTTCTTCTGCAATATGCCGGAATTCAATACCTGTTGTTTTTACAAACTTTTTGCGTTCTTCTAAAGTTAATAAAGAGTAATCTAAATTTGAAACTTTATTCTTGGGAACACATGCGGAAATACCTCTAATAACAACATTATTTAAATATTGTGCCGGCATATTTTCGCTAAGATTTTTTTTGTTTTATTAAATCAAATACCTCAGATACTTTATTACATGCCCTTAATTCATTTGCAGAAATTGCAACCTCATAATCTCCATCAACCATAGCTAATAATGTCAATGCTGTTAATGAATCCCACTTTTCAAGATGCCTAAACTGTGTTTCAGGTAAGATTGTCCCCAGTTCAATTTCATCAAAGCATCCTTCAAACTTTATGAGAAAATCTGCTATTTCCATTGTTAACCCTAATGATGTTTATGAAAAATAACTAAAAAGGAAGATAGATAAAATTATACTATTCCCTGTCTTTATCAAAATAATTTAGTTGTTTCAATTTGAAACGTTTTTTGTCGTAAATATAAATAAATCATTTATTAATAAACAACTTATGGTTGGTATAATTTTAGAGTCGAAAACCGAATAAAAGAAACTTGACAAGGATAAAATTTCCAAATGAATTACAAAAACTACGAAGAAATAAATGATCGAAGATCTCAATATTAGACAAGCAGCTTATGGATTTCAATAAAGGAAAAGAATGTGTCTGATGAGAGACTTCTATTCAATTTTTAAGGATAATTATCAGTTTGCAATTTAAAAAATTATATATTTATTGTTATAAAATTATTATTGTACTAAAAATATTTAAACTTTTTTAATATATTATAAAGCTTTCTAAATTTAATTTTTAATATATTACTATTAAATATTATGAATAATGATGTGATAATTAGACCGGCTACAGCAAACGACATTGATTTTGTCATAGAAGCAATAGTTGAATCTGAAAAGAGCGGTTCCAATATAATCAGTTCGTGCAACATTTTTGGTTTAACCGAAGAAAAGTTTAAAGAAATTATCAGGAAAGTTCTTTGTGAAAATGTTCCCAATTATGATTATTATCTTTCTGGTTTTATTATTGCAGAAAAATACGGTGAATATGTAGGCGCAATGTGTTCATGGATAGAAGCCGCCGATGATACACCAAGCGGTATTATCAAAGCAACTATATTACTTCCTTACTTAGATAAGGACAAAATGAAAGAAATAAGTAAGAATAAAAGGGTGGTAAAAGGTCTTACTGTTAATCGGGAACCCGGCGCTCTTCAGCTTGAATATGATTACATACGCGAACCATACAGAAGACAGGGTGTGTTTACCCGTTTAATTAAAGAAAATATTTTAAGGAACAAGAAAGAGCACAATGAGATTGAAAAAGCGCAAGTTGCTTTATTCAAAGCAAATTTCAAGTCTCTCAATGCACATATAAAGCTTGGTTTTGAAATAGTTGAAGAAAAACATGTTGATGACCCGGAAATATTTAAATTCTTCCCGTTTGATACTAAGGTACTTTTAGAATTAAACAAAGAAAAATTTCCAAACTCATATTAAAGAAATTATTTAAATACACAAGTGATATGGTATTGTTTTTCAAAATGACCGGGTTAAATCACTAAAAAAACCGTTAATTATCTTACTAAATATTAAATTTTATCAACTAAAAATTAAAATAAATAAACGGCTGCAACTGCGCCGATTCTACCTGTACAACAATAATTATCATTATTGCAAGCAGAAGCGCCTGAACAACAAGCGGCGATTTAGTAAGCAAACTCTGTATTTTATTATCCACAGATTTCGGTATAAAATGAAGTACGTAACCGAGTAAGACAAGTATAAATACTTTCTGGTAACCGACTATCCATTGGAAAAATACAGCGCCGTGGAAGAAGGTAAATATTTGATGGAATACATTGTAGGCTGTTTGAAGCGAATCCGAACGGAAAACAATACCGCCTATTAATAAAAGATGAAATGTAATCAGGATTTGAAAAACCTTTAGAAACTTTGTACCACTGAGTCCCACCCTATCATAAAAAGATTTTCTGTATTTTATAGTTAAGAGCGAAACTGCAAGGAAAGTACTTTGAATAAGCCCGAACACCACGTAAGTCCAGTTAGCGCCATGCCATAATCCTACAGCAAGAAAAGTAAGAAAAATAGCCAGCGCGCTTCCATAAACCCGCATCCTTCTAAAGCTCATTTGCAGGGGTTTGAACATATAATCCAGAAGCCAAGTAGAAAGAGAAATATGCCATCGCCTCCAGTAATCCGCAACGCTTGTGGCAATAAACGGCACATTAAAGTTATCCATTAATTTATAGCCGAGCAATAAAGCAATACCGATAGCAATATCAGTGTAGCCGGAAAAGTCGCAGTAGATTTGCATTGCGTAAGCATAAGAAGCTAAAAGATTTTCTACGCCGGTATACTTTAAAGGGACCTGGAAAATACGGTCTACAAAATTAAGCCCGATATAATCCGCTATTACATTTTTCTTAAACAAGCCGCATATAATTAAAAATACTGCGCGTCCGATGTCCTCTTTTGTTATAATGGCTTCATTTTGAACCTGGGGCAGGAAATTTCTTGCTCTGTCAATGGGGCCTGCAAGAATGTTGGGAAAGAAAAACATGTAAAGGCAAAAGTCCCGCAGACTATCCGTCGGTTCCATAGTGCCGATATAAAGCTCAATCACATAACTCATCGCTTTAAATGTATAAAAAGATATTCCAACAGGCAGCAGGATATCCAGCGGCTGCAGATTGCCCGAATGCAGATCATTTAATATTTGAATAAAGAAATTTGTGTACTTAAAATATCCCAGGAGACCTAAATCAATTATAAGAGCAACAAGGAATAAAAACTTTTTAAATGATTGCGACTTAGTTCCATATAACCAATTTCCGAAATAAAAATTCAGGAAAGTTGTTAAGAATAAAAGCAGGAAAAAATAACCTGAATTTTTATAATAAAAGAAAAGTGAAAAGAATATAATAGTATAAATTTTTGCGTTTTTGCTCTTTGCAAACATCCTGTAAAAGATTAGCACTATAAAAAAAATGCATAGGAAAAAGCTTGTGCTGAAGTAAAGATGATCTTGCGGATCATAAACAAAAAGTTGTAAAAGTTTATGAAAGTCTATATAAGAAAACATATTGCCGCTTAAAATTGTAATATTTTAGTTTATTAATATTTATTAACAAAAGAAATGTAAATTAATTTTGAAGCTTAAAATCAATAAGCTTTTGAAGCTCACCAATATTCTTAACTCTCAAAATTTCCAACCCCTTAAAATGGATATTATAGTCTTTTTCAACAGCAAGTATTATATTAATATGATTAAACGAATCCCACCCGGGCACCTGGTTTGCAGTAGTATCTTCCTTAAAATCAAAGCTTTCCAGATTCAATTCTTTTTGAATTATTTTTTTTAGTCTGTCCGAAATCATTTTACTTCCTCAATTTTTAAATAATTATTGTTTAAAATTCTTATAAGCATCCAGAATTGCTTTTGCAATCATCTGCCCGATTCGGGCAGCTCCCTGCCAAGTAGGATGCGTATAATCCATTAAAGCCAGCGGCGGATTTGCCTTAACCCATGCTTCCATAGCATTGGTACCGCCCACTGCTTCAAATAAATTCCAATAAGCAATGCCGGTGCGTGCGGCAATACCCTGCTGAACTTTTATAAGCAGCGGAATGTCGGGATCTGTTACAAATTTAGTTCCCTTTTTAATTGCCTTATCGCCGACTGTAATTAATAAAAAGCTTGCCTGCGGAAATGCAGCTTTCAAATTATTTATTACTTTAACCATCTGGTTTGCATACCAGGTATTATCCTGTGAACTAAAGCTTGCTTCATTTGCGCCGAACATTAAAATAAATAATTTATAATTCATTAACTTATCAAATTGCTTGAATGAAGATTCAGACACATTTAAAAATCCGAGCCCCGTATTTCCCCTCCACGGAAAATTATCAACATAAACGCCATTGCCTGATTCCAGGCTGACGCCGTAAAAATAAGCCTGGTCTGCCATAGTTGATGAAATTTTTATATTTGAGGCGCTGCCGCCGGGCGCTGAAAGAATCAATTCCTTAATATCATTACCGGTTTTCAAGGCTGCACTTTGCTCGGAACCGTTATTAAAAGAATATTTGATGGAAGAATTTTTCGCGTTGCTGTAAAATAACCGCGCAGTGCTGAAATATTTAAGCTGCGGGTCCCAGCCGGTTGTTTCATAGCTTACCCAGCTTAAGCCTTGCGGTATTGCAACGAAGCCGCTTATACCAAGAGGTAAATTCTGCGGGTTTGCAGTTAATACGGAAACTGTTTTCCAGTTGTCCGAAAATGACTGCTTTGTAGTAATCCTGAAAGTTATATCCTGCGAAGTAATTGATAAATATCCTACTCCCTTTCCGCCGAATTCTCTCTGCATAGTCTTTCTTATATCTGTAGTCATAGCATCGCCTTCAACGCCCGAATCCCCGTAATGGGCAATCCTTACGCGGCTGTTCCTTGAATTCTTTAAAGCTTCAAAAAAGTATTTCATCTGGTCTACGTTGCCCTCAATCTGAACATTTGTAGTAGGAACTCCCTGCACCTGCGGGGCTTGTGCCTTCGGCACAAATTCCGGACTACTTTCATTAGAATTATTATTGTTCAAGATATGACTTATCAAATCAAAAGAGACGCTGGCAGTGAGAGAAGAGCTATTAAAATTTTGGCATTGCACAGTATTATTTACAATATTATTTTTATTCTCCTGAATGCGGGGAATTTCTTTTTGCCTAAACTGATTAGAGTTTAAACTTACAAGTGAATCAGGCTTAACATCAGAAAATAAATCGACCGATTTTACAGTATATCCGAAAATTGTAATGCCGTTTAAAAAATGCGACAATATAATTACAAAAAGTAATGTAAACCCTATTAACAAAACCGGTCTGTTTATTTTGTTCTCAATCATAATTAATTAATCCTTTCATTAAGAAAACAGAGTATTCATTTTAGATGCTGAAAGATATATAATCCACGCGTGGGTAAAAGAAATCATTCATTGCACTAAGTAATACAAGAAATCATTCGATCAGTTATGATAAACAATTATTATACCATTATAAATATCAATAATTAAATTTTTTTTCTAAGAATGATTCTAAATAGGAAGCGTTGTTTCCATTTCAAGGAAATTGCCTCATTTTTTAACACGCTTAACTTTATAAAACAAGATTACCCATACAAAGATAGTTATTAAATTATTATAGAATCAACCTGCTTCCTCCGCTTGCTTTGAAATTTATAAAGACATAATACTGCTTTAAATGGGTGGTTTTTTCAGCCTAAAAGTTCATAATCTCATCAATTTTTGATAAATTTGCACAATCATTATCCATTGAAACAATATTAAGGATTTTTATGCTGACAAAAGACTTCATTGAGTTAGAAGAAAAATACGGAACACATAATTACCATCCTCTTGATGTCGTAATAAACAAAGCCGAAGGCGTGTGGGTTTATGATGTTGAAGGGAATAAATACCTTGACTGCCTTGCTGCTTACTCTGCTGTAAACCAGGGTCATTGCCATCCAAGAATAGTAAAAGCGTTAAAAGAGCAAGCCGAAAAAGTAACACTTACTTCCAGGGCATTCCGGAACGATCAACTCCCGTTTTTTTACAAAGAAGTTTGCGAATTAACCGGCTATTCTTGCGTACTGCCCATGAATTCAGGTGCAGAAGGCGTAGAAACTGCTCTTAAAGCCGCAAGAAAATGGGGATATACAATTAAGGGTATTGATGAAAATTCAGCGGAAATTATCACATGCACTAATAATTTTGCAGGCAGAACAATATCGACTATAAGTTTTTCATCCGTAGACCAATACAAAGAAGGCTTTGGGCCATTCACACCCGGTTTTAAAATTATTGAATTCGGAAACATTGCAGCCTTGGAAAAAGCAATTACTAAAAATACGGCAGCCTTTTTAGTTGAACCCATTCAGGGCGAAGGCGGAGTAATTGTACCTCCTGATGGATATTTAAAAAAGGCATTTGATTTATGCAAAAAGAATAATGTACTTTTTATTGCCGATGAAATTCAATCCGGCTTAGGAAGAAGCGGCAGGCTGTTCGCATTTGAGTATGAAAATATTCGTCCCGATATAACTATTATTGGAAAAGCTCTTTCCGGTGGATGTTACCCTGTTTCGGCTGTTCTTTCGAGTAAAGAAATATTAGGTGTTTTCAAACCGGGGGATCACGGATCAACTTTCGGTGGAAATCCTCTTGCGGCGGCTGTTGCAAGAGAAAGCTTAAAAGTATTAGTAGAAGAAAAGCTTGTTGAGAATTCCTACAAGATGGGGGAATATTTCAGAGGGAAGTTAAGAGAAATAAAATCCAAACATCTGAAGGAAATCCGCGGCAAGGGCTTATTTATCGGAATAGAATTAAAACCGGAAGCTAAAGGCGCACGCCGTTTTTGCGAAGCTTTGATGGATAGAGGAATACTCTGTAAAGAGACCCATGAAGATGTTATCCGCTTTGCTCCCCCCTTAATAATTACAAAAGGAGAAATTGATTGGGCACTTCCCAAAATTGAAGAAGTGCTTATGATGGAATAATAGTTCTTAATTCGATATTTTAGTTTAAGTCTGCCGTTTGTTAAATTATAATTAGCGGCAGACTTTTTTGTTTACTTATTCTCATTATTCTATATTAAATCAAAAACCAGTTTTAGCGTAAAATCAATTTCGTTAAGTTTTCCCTTTGAAAGTTGACCATGGATTTTGTTAATTCCATTAAAATTAATCCTGAAAATTACAATCTTTACGCCTGTTTCCATTCTATTAAGATATATATTTTTCTATTATTATTTTAGTCTCTGAAATTGCAGAGGCAAGTTTATCTATCCACTGATTAACGTTTTCCAAGTCCTTTTGTCTGCCGGAAAGCTCAATGCTGTAAGCAATATCTCCAACCTTATTAGCTCCAAGTGAATAACTTGCGCCTTTAATAGTATGCGCTTCAGCGGTCATCTTTGGCAAATTTTGCGATTCGATAAACCCCATTAATCTGTTAAATCTTTCATCTACATCATTTAGGTAGCTGTTTAACAATTCAACCTGGAAATCTTTATCGTTCAGACTCATTTTTTCAAGTACGGAAAAATCAAATACGACTTCATTTTTCTGCTGTTTTACGGCAGTAGTTACTTTTTCCTGCTTTATTTCTATATTCAGCCATTTATCTATAACTTTTACAAATTTTTCCGGGATGATAGGTTTTGACACATAATCATTCATACCTGCTACTATACATTTTTCTTTATCCCCCATCAGCGCATGGGCAGTAAGAGCTATAATGGGAATTAGAGTGTCAAACTTTCTTATTTCTCCTGTAGCAGTATATCCATCCATCTCAGGCATTTGAACATCCATAAGAATCAGGTCAAAAGATTTTTCTTTTAATATATTCAGAACTTCAATACCATTGTTAACCGGAGTTATGTTGTAGCCGCAGTCGATAAGAATTCTCAAAGCTACCATCTGGTTAATCAAATTATCTTCAGCAAGAAGTAATTTATACTTACTCCTTTCTTTTTTAAGCAAATCATGCAGGTCAGCATTTAATATATCTTCCTTTGTTTCTGCCCCAAAGCGACGGGTAATTGAAGGTACCGCAACATATTTTTGTTTTTTCAGCTTGGCTGTAAAATAGAACCTGCTTCCTTTACCTATTTCACTTTCAACATTAATAACACCGCCCATCATTGTAATAAATTCTTTACATATCACTAATCCGAGTCCTGTGCCGCCATACTTGCGCGTATGCGATCCGTCTATTTGTGTAAATGGATTGAATAGTTCGCCAATCTTGTCCTTCGGTATGCCTATCCCTTCATCCTGAACGGAGGCATGCAAAATAATATTTTCCTCATCTGTTTTTTCTGTCGAAACATCAAGTTTAATTTCTCCCTTCTCAGTAAATTTAATAGCATTGCTCAACAGGTTAAGAAATATTTGTCTGAGCCTTGTGGGATCTCCGATAAGAAAGACATCTGAGTTTTTGAGAATATTTGTAGTAACTTTTAAATTCTTTTCATTTATCTTAGATGATAATAGTGAAATCGATTCTTCTATAATATCATTTACATTGAAATCAGTGCTTTCCAGCGCCATCTTACCCGATTCAATTTTGGAAAGGTCAAGTATATCGTTTATAATTTCCAGAAGCAGTTCAGTGGACTGCTTTGCATTGCCGGTAAATTGTTTCAATTCCTCCCTATCTTTATATGCCCCCTTTTCAATCAAAGAAAGAAAGCCTAAAATGCCGTTCATCGGGGTTCTTATTTCGTGGCTCATATTTGCAAGAAACTGGCTTTTAATATTAGTAGACTGAGTAGCTTCCCTTGCAAGTCTGTCTGATTTCATCTTTTCAGCGCGTAGTTCTTCTTCGATTTTTTTTCTTTTTTCATCGGCAATAACCTGATCTGTTATATCCTGCATATTGCCTTCAAAATAATAATGGCTTTTATCGTTGTCGGAAACCAAGTGGTCATTCAGCCGAACAATAACATCCGTGCCGTCATTCTTTTTTAAAGACAGTATATAATTATTAACCGAACCATCCTTTTTTAATTCCTCTATTAATTTTTCTCTTTCAACCGGACTTTTGTAAAGCGCTTCAGGTATATCTATTTTTAATAATTCATCCATGCTGTCATATCCAAGAATTTTTACCAGCGCAGAATTTACAGTAAGGAATTTACCGTCTAAACTGGACTGGAACATACCCTCCGCAGAATTTTCAAAAATGGAATGATATTTTTGTCCCGATAATTCTGCAAGAAATGATCTTTCGGCAAGCTGCATCCTCAATTTAAAATTGACCGCACTCCCTATTACCGAAATTACGCTCAGGAACAAAACGAAGATAACCATTTCATACATATGCGGCAGGAAATAAATGCTCTTATCATTTATCAGGATTGCCGTTGCAAATACAAGATTATAATATATAGCAACTATAATTTGATTTTTGACATCCCAACTTAGGAATAAAGCAGATGTAAAAATCATTAATCCGACAATTTGAGTATTTACAACCAATGTGGAGGGAATTAATAAGATCATATAGCCGGAAGAAATTATCATTACCGCAAGAAGCACGTGTACCAGTACAATTGGTTTTTGCCGCCCAACTTTTGTATACATCAAAACAAGGACAAAAAATGCAAAAAGGGTTGCCAGCAGCCGAGTAAAATAAACCTGGAGTGAAAATTGGGAAAAATAACGCACTTCAAATAACATTGCAAACAAACCGGATATGGCAATCAGAAG
>Ga0182027_10011513_pt1 | contig 12497 bp, 7 predicted proteins | sample 712E1DmetaG_FD_121300 | JGI IMG/M metagenome (GOLD analysis project Ga0182027, IMG submission 121300) | Permafrost microbial communities from Stordalen Mire, Sweden - 712E1D metaG (Illumina Assembly) | ecosystem: Environmental > Terrestrial > Soil > Wetlands > Permafrost | place: Sweden...
GAGTTGAAGCGCCTGGTGCAGAACCGGACAGAACTCGTTGGATAAGATTTTGTACGGGCAGGGCTTGCCCTGTTCTCCGTAAAGGCCCGCGCATCGCGCGCCCCAACACCGAACATTCACCGCAGAGGCGGTTTAATAAATGGCTAAAACAGCATCCAAATTAACTCCGGAAATCCGGAAATCGCTCTACAGACAGATGGTTCGCATCCGCCTGTTTGAGGAAACCACACACGAGCTCTACAAGTCCGCCAAGTTGACCGGCATGTCGCCCCACCTGTGCATTGGGGAAGAGGCATCGGCCGCCGGCGTGATCTCCACCCTGAACGTGGATGATTACATTCTCTCGACTCACCGCGGCCACGGACATTGCCTGGCCAAGGGCGCGGAGATGGGCAAGATGTATGCGGAACTATTTGGCAAAGAGACCGGCTACTGCCACGGCCGCGGCGGCTCCATGCACATCGCCGACGTCTCCATGGGCAACCTTGGCGCAAATGGCATTGTTGGCGCGGGATTGCCGATTGCGGTGGGCGCGGGATTGTCGATCCGCAAACGCAAGACCAAGCAAGTGGTGGTCTGTTTCTTCGGCGACGCCGCCACCAACCAGGGCGCATTTCATGAAGCCATGAACATGTCGAAGGCGTTCCATCTGCCCATCGTCTGGGTGTGTGAAAACAATCTTTACGGACTTTCCACTCCTATCGGTAAAGTCTCCGCCACGGCAACGCTGGCGGACCGAGCCAAGGGCTACGCGATGCCGGGCTTTTCCATCGACGGGATGGACGTGGAAGCCGTGCGCGCGGCAGCCGTGGATGCAGTGGCCCGGGCTCGCGCCGGCGAAGGTCCCACGCTTTTGGAAATTCGTACCTATCGTTATTTTGGGCATGGAGCGTCTGACCATCGCCCCTACCGCACGCGCGAGGAAGAGCAGGAATGGTGGAAGCGCGACCCGGTGGCCGGCTATCGCCTGAAGCTGATTGCCGAGGGTGCGGCCACGGAGGCGGAATTAGCGGAAGTGGATCAAGAGATTGCAAAGGAAGTAGCGGCGGGCGTCGCATTTGCGGAAGCCAGCCCTGACCCCAAGGCATCGGAGTCAAACCTATACGTTTATACCGAGGAGTAACGTGGCCGAGAAAACTTATCGGGAAGCCATTATAGAAGCCATGGCGGAAGAAATGCGCCGGGATGACCGTGTCGTTCTGATTGGCGAAGATGTAGGCAAGTTCGGCGGCGCCATGGGCGCGAGCAAGGGCTTGTTTGAGGAATTTGGAGCGGGCCGGGTGATCGATACGCCGATCAGCGAAGCGGCCATCATCGGTTCCGGCCTGGGTATGGCGCTCACCGGGCAGCGTCCTATTGCCGAGCTGATGTTCATCGACTTTTCCGGCGTATGCATGGATCAGATCCTGAACCAGGTCGCCAAGGTTCGATACATGTTGGGCGGGCAGACCCAGGTGCCCCTGGTTATCCGCACGCAGGCGGGGGCGGGCAAAGGCTATGCAGCACAGCATTCGCAGAGCCTGGAAGCATGGTTCACCCATGTGCCGGGCTTGAAGGTGGTCATGCCGGCGACGCCGCGCGACGCCAAGGGTCTGCTGAAATCCGCGATTCGCGATAACAACCCCGTGATGTTCATCGAGCACAAACTGCTCTACAACACCAAAGGGGACGTTCCTGGCGCGGAGCCCGAGTTCCTGATCCCCCTGGGGAAGGCGGAAATCAAACGCGAGGGCACAGACATCACCATCGCCTCGCACTCGCGCCAGGTGCTCAATTGCCTGGATGCGGCGGCGGAATTGGCCAAGAAGGGCGTCGAAGCGGAGGTCATCGATATGCGCACCCTTCGCCCCATGGACTTCGGCGCCATCCAAGCCAGCGTGGAGAAAACCAACCGCTTCGTGTATGTTGAAGAAGGCTATCCCCAATGCGGAATTGCCGCTGAAATGGTGGCGAGGGTTGCCGAGCATTGTTTCGAATTTCTCGACATGCCTCCCATCCGCATCAGCGCCAAGGATACGCCGATTCCCTTTGCGCGCGTGTTGGAGCAGGAAACCATCCCCTCGGTGCGCCGCATTGTTGATACCGTGCTGGCCGCGCGCAAGTGGGCTGTCCCGGCGGCTTAGGGCCCCCTTCTTAAAAGCGTTTCGCACGGAGGGCACAGAGAAAGGCACACAGAGAGTCTTGGCAGTCTTCTCCGTGAACTCCGTGAGCTTTTCTCTGTCCCCTCTGTGTGAACCAACACGAGTCGCGGCTCCGCCGCCTCGGGGCAAAAATTCAACGAAGGTGGAATCACATGGCGCTTAGCCAAGTCATCATGCCGAAAACCGGTGCGGAGATGGAAGAAGGCAAGATCGTCTCCTGGAAGAAGCAACCGGGCGAGCGGGTCGCGACCGGCGAGATCCTGCTCGAGATCGAAACCGACAAGGCCACCATGGATGTGGAATCGCCCGCCACGGGGGTGCTGCTGCGCAGCCTGTTCGCCGCCGACGAGAAGGTCCCCGCCACTCACCTGATTGCGGTCATAGGTGAAGGCAACGAATCGGCAGCAGAAATCGAGGCCTTCATCAAAGGTATTACTCAACCAGGATCGACGCCCTCCGCGCCAGTTGCGCCCACCGTCCCAGAGCCCGCTGCTGCCCCTGCACCGCAAGCCAGTTCCAAAGGAACTGACCAGAGAGTAAAAGCCTCACCCCTTGCCCGCCGATTGGCCCAGGAAAAAGGCATCGAATTGGCGACGATTCAGGGAACCGGCCCCGATGGGCGCATCGAGAAGGAAGATGTGTTGCGCGCCGCAACGGCCAAGGTGGCTGCGCCTGCGCCTGCGCCCATCACTGGCGACGTGGTTGCGCTTTCTTCCATGAGGAAGGCGATTGCCCGCACCGTTGTGCGCAGCAAACAGGAGATTCCCGAATTCAGCGTCACCATGCAGATGGAGATGGCGGCGGCATTGCGGAAGAAGAATGCCCTCAAAGCTGCGGGAACCCCCGTTTCGGTTAACGATCTGATTCTATTCGCCACCGCCCGGACGCTCGCCGCGCACCCCGATTTGAACTCGCTGCTCGAAGGTGACTCGCTGCGCCGGCGGGAAATCAACATCGGCTTCGCCCTGGGAACTGACGATGGGCTTTTTCTGCCGGTCGTCCGCAAGGCCGATAAACTGAGCCTCGAAGAAATCGCCGCCATCACTGGGCAATACGCCGCCAAGGCCGAGAAGAAGCAGATTACCGAAGAGGATTTGACCGGCGGGACTTTTACCGTGAGCAACCTCGGAATGTTTGGCGTGGAATCCTTCACCGCGATCATCGTGCCGTCCCAGGCGGCAATCCTGTCGGTGGGCGCGGTGGTCGATCAACTTCGCCGCGATGACAATGGAGGTTTGACCTGGCATCCGGTCATGGCCGCGACTCTTACCCTTGACCATCGCGTTGCCGACGGCCTTGCCGCTGCCCAGTTCCTGCGCGATTTGAAAGCCCAACTCAACGCGATTTAGCCCGGACCTGTACTCGTGGTCCGCGCCTTTCACTTGCCATTGGAGACGAGCCGCGGACAAGACAGGTCGCGCCACATCTGCTCTGAGGACTTGTTTCCCGTTTTTCTCTGTGCCCTCCGTGCCTCTTAAAATCTCACACAGAGTTCGCAGAGGCTCCGTGGACTCTGTGTGAAACCTATTCTGGACAGAGAGGCCACAGAGAGCCCCGCCGGTTCTGGCTTCCAGAGCGCCGCTGACGTACAATGCCATGTTGGCGCGGCACTCGATTTTCTGGAGGGGGGTTCACGATGGAGAGGCGAGATTTATTGAAAGCTGCATTACTGGCCATCAGCGGCAACTTGCTGGCAGACGATACAAAAAAGGCGGGAGTTGTTTCCCCGAGTGGCTTTTCCGAGTCATTCCCTCCGCCCACCAACTTACCCACCGGCAAGCTGAAGGTTCAATACATTCGCGAAGATATTCCCTCCTTCCAAGTTCCGGTGGCACAAGGCGCGCGCTACGTTGACACCGTACCGGACACGTTGGACATCGCCGAGAGAGCGAAGTTGTGCATCAATACCATGACTTCCATCGCCGATGGCAATGCCGACCAGGAAGTGTATTGGCTGACCACTTTTTACCAGAACCCGCCGGTGATGCGCCATGACTTCAGCGACTGGGTGCAGAGTGTGGAAGGAATGATGGAAGCTCTGCCGCTGGTTCGCGTGGCAACAGGAAGCACCCAAAACGCTCACGTTGATGCCGAGTGGATGCGCGTCCAGCTCAAGACCATTGGGCCCGATGGGCTGGTCTATCTTCCCTTAAGGGGCCGGCCGTGGAGTTTGCAGAGCGTTCCGCGCGCTTATGAAGAGCCGGTTTGGAATGCTGACGGCGCCACGGTTGGCATGAACGACCCTTCGGTGACCCAATTGGGAAGTGTCGAGTCATCCCATCGTGCCATTGCCACAATGACGGTTTACTACCTGCGCGACAAGAATCCCATTTGGAAAGCGGCCATCGAAAGAATGATCCTGCGCCTCAACGAACTTGCCGTGGACCGCGGCGACTATGCGTACTTCCCCGCCGGAAGTTTTCTGCCCGGCGGCAGGTATGATCCGAGTTCCCCCATGCCCACCGGCATCATGGCGGAAGAGCTCAGCGGACGCATCATTCAAGGCCTGGCCCAGTATTATCAAGCCACGGGCTTCGAACCTGGGCTGCGCCTCGCGCGAAAGTTGATGAATTACCTTCGCTACCACGCCCAGTATTACGAGCCCGGCGGCGCATGGCTTTTCAGCGCAATTGAGAAAAAGTGGGAAAGGGGAAGTTGGAATGTCGACGCCCTGGTGCACGGAGGGCACGGCCACGGCCACGGGATTGGCCTGATATCGGCGCTTGAATATGGAATCGCCGCGAACGATAAGGGGACGATCGACTTTGTGAGGGGCGCCTACGAGTGGGCAAAGTCGAATTACAGCTCCCCGTCAATCGGGTTCTTCCCCGAATGGTTCATGCCGCATTTCGACGTCTGTGAAACCGATACGATTGCCGACATGCTGGCAATGGCCCTGAAGATGAGCGCCGCGGGAGTGGCCGATTACTGGGACGATGCCGACCGTTGGACGCGCAATCACTTTGCCGAGTCGCAGATCACCAGCACGGAATGGATCAATCGCCTGGCAGAGCGGTCGCCTAAGAAGCCCGTGGCTTGGAACGAAACGGGCGATCGCGTGGCGGAACGAAGCATCGGCGCCTTTGCCGGCTGGTCCACCGGGAACGATTTCGGCGTGGAAACGCCCAAGCATCCGCGCTCCATCCAGCACTGCTGCACCGGGAACTCATCAAGGACGATGTATTACATTTGGCAGCATATCCTGACTTATGACCAGGGGCGGCTGCGCATAAACCTGCTGCTGAACCGGGCTTCCGAGTGGGTGGATATCTGTAGTTACATTCCCTATGAGGGAAAAGTCGAATTGGTCGTAAAAAAGCCACTCAGCGATGTGCTGGTACGCGTCCCCGAGTGGGTGCCGGCGAACAGTCCGGACGTGGTGGCAAACACCAAGACGGGGAACCACCCGATCACCTGGGAAGGCCGTTACCTGAATCTGGGGAGCGCGAGCCCCGGCGAGATGCTTACGGTGACATTCCCGATTTCAACCCGCAAGACCACGGAAACAATCGGGGATGTACTTTACACCCTGGAATTCAAAGGCAACACCTTGATCAGCATCGATCCGCCGGGCAAAAACGGGCCTCTCTACGAGCGTGCCTATTATCGCGCCTCTCAGGCGCCTATGCGCAAAGTGGAGCGCTTTGTTCCTGACGAGCCCGTCAAATGGTGAGCGTAGTAGCGCCGACCTTGAGGTCGGCATTTGAGTGCTGACCTCAAGGTCAGCGCTACATTGCAGGGGTCGTCGCGGCGACCGTTCGGTCTAGGGCCAGCGCCGCTGCCCCCTGCTGAACGGGCAGGGCAAGCCCAGTCACTAGCAAACAAGCGCGCCTTACCACACAATCGTCTCGTCAGGTACGAAGCGGCTGACCTTTCGCAGGGGGGCGCGGTTCGCCCGGTAGCAGGCACGTTGATACAGGGGGCCGACTTTGCCGGGGGGATCGATGGTGGTCACGGTGTTGCCCTTGATGGTCAATGTGTAAGGAACGTCGCCAATGGTTTCCTTTACCGTACGTTCTGCGATGGGGAAAGTCATCACCAGCTTTTCACCCGGATGGGCAAATCCGGCATTCACGTATCGCCCTTCCCAGCGCACATTCCGTGGAACGCCGTTCATCTTGCAGAGCACTCCCCTGCTGCCGCTCGTGATCCACTCCGGCACGCGCACCAGTACCCGTTGACAGGGCTTCTTGATTTTCAGATCGACCCGCCCCTCATAAGGAATGTGGCTGTGAACATCTGCCCAGTGAGAAGCTCGATTCAGAAGCAAATTGACGCGTAAATCCTCGCCTTTTCGGTCCAAGATGCCCTGCCAGATGTAGTACAGCGTGCGCGCGGAATTGCCCAGGCAGCATTGTTGGATGCCAATCGTGTTGGCAAATTCATTGCCGCTGGCCCATCCGGCAAATGATCCGCGAAGCCGCTCCACCAGCCGGTCGGCTGTCTCGTTGGATGCCACGGGTTGCGTGGGCTGAGTCTTGGCGAATTCGTAAATCCAATCACCATCCACAAGCTGTTGTTCCGCGAACGTGTTGCGAACCCAGCGGTCCACGTCATCCCAATAGTCGCCCGCTCCAGCCTGAGTGAGCTTCAGTGCGATCGCAATCATATCCGCGACCTCACAGGACTCGCAGGCGAGGTAGCGATTGTTGATAATGAGTTCGGGGAAGAATCCCACCAGGGGCGATCCCTGAGTTCTGGCCCATTGGTAACTTGAATTCACAAATTCCAGCGCGGTCTGATCCTTCACGGCGGCGGCGTATTCCAGCATGCTGAGCAATCCGATGGTGTGATTATGGAAGTGTCCGCCGAAAGGTGCGTCCTTGGCCTCCGGGTAATTCCTCTTCATGCGCTTCGAGGTCATCAGATCTTTTCGCTCGTTCGGTGAGAAGAGGAATCGTCCTTGGGCGTCGTAATACTCGGCGTGCCCCATGCCAAAGGCCGTGAGGCCCGCGGCCAATTTTTGCGCCGGCTCGTAGCCGGTGACTTTGTAATATTGCGTCAGCCCCTGAATCAATCGTATGTTGCCGTAATCGACGGCGTCCCAGCCGGTGGGCATGGGCGCGTCCGGGCCGCACCTCGCAAAGGGTTCAAAAGCCCAGTTGGGAAGGTAGGTAAAGTCGCTCCGCTCCACCGCCAATGCGGAAAGGCGCTGAATCATGCGCTCGATGGTTTGTGTCCAAACCGGGTTCTGATCGTGAAGGTAGTAGACGGTCATCGTACCGATGATTCGCCCGCATTTCGATGGCGTAGTGGCCAACACCAGTGAGGGGTCGTCGATCCCTTTGATGCTGCCATCCGCCATCCAAACCTTGTGAAAACTCCACGGATTGAGCCTGCTCCAGGGAGTTCCATTAAGAACTTCGTAGATGAGACCGTCCGGGCCGATGCTGGCCAGGTTCACGCGCTCCCACACCGCGTCCACCTGCGCGTTGAGGTTGCTTCCCGTCGCCAGGCGCAGCAGGGGGAGCGCCTCCATAAATCCCTCGCAACTCGCCACCCAGTCGTTGTGATCGTGCATCATGATGGCAGGGTTGCGGAAAAACTGGGCTTCCCAGTACACCTCGTAGTCATACTTCGGGTCCGTAATGCCTGTCATGGCATTAATGGCCAATTCGGACCGGGTGGCGATGTCGAGTGTGTCGGGGACCGTGTCTTCATACCGCTTACCAGGATACGGGGCGATCTCGAGGGCGGGGATGTTCTTTTGCGGGTAATCAACCGTCAGCCTGGGGCTGGGGTTCGTGTCTGCGTCCGCAGGGAACGCCAATCCAGTTTTCAAGGTGGAACTGCCCAAGGCCACCAACGAGCCCTTTATGAAATCGCGCCTATTCACCATGATGAATACCCTCTTGAGAAGCGGTCATCGCCAGTGACTCATCAAGCATAACCCGGATTTCTCTTCCCGATTGTACGCTCCCCGGGGCTCCCGCATCCCCCCCTTTTTTGACCTCTTGCCCGTTCTCTTCTTGTCATCGACGGCGCGGTGTGCTACGGTCATGGGGTGGGGAGAATGCGATTTCCTGCAATCGAATCGCGGCTTCTCACGTGTTAACTAAATAATAAGCTGAGGTCACACGCTCAGATTCAACCCCGGCAGCATGGGTAGGAATGGAAGTCCGATTCCCCAGTGATGAACGCCCGCCCGCTTGGAAGACAGCATTCCTTCAGTATGTCATTGCCGCAACCTTCCTGGTTTTGTTGGTGGGATATTGGCGGCTGCAAATTGGACAACACCAGCAGTACATGGATCTCGCGGAACGCAACCGCATCCGCAACCTTCCCGTCATCGCGCCGCGCGGGCGCATTTTGGACCGGGACGGCCGCATCCTGGCTGACAACTTTCCGGCCTTCAGCGTGCTGCTGATGCGCGAGTCGGCAGCCTCGCTGTCGCCCGATCGCGTGGCAGGAATCGCCCGCGGGCTGCAACTTGACCCCGAGGAACTCCGTGGCACCCTGCAACGCACGGCCAACCTGCCGCGCTTCCAACCCGTGCTTTTGAAGCAAGCCGCGACGCTCGAAGATATCTCCTTCCTCGAATCCCACCGCGTGGAATATCCCGAACTCGACCTGATCCAGGTGCAGCAGCGGCTCTATCCCAAGCATCAGGTGGCCGCGGCGCTGCTCGGGTATGTGGGGGAAGTTCCCGAGGAAATGATCGCCAAGCTCGGCTCCAACTACCGGCCGGGGGATGTGGTGGGAAAGTTCGGCGTGGAAGCCGCGTACAACAAGATTCTCTCCGGCCATGATGGCATGCGGCGGGTGGTGGTGAATAGTCGGGGACAAGAAGTGGGGGTGCTGGGGACCATCAACGCACTCAATGGTAACGACCTGCGCCTGACCCTCGACCTGGACCTGCAAATGGCGGCAGAAGCTTCTTTGGGCGACCATGCGGGCGCGGTAGTGGCCCTGGACCCACGCACCGGCGAAGTTTTGGTAATGGTCAGCCATCCGTCGTTTGACCCCAATGATTTTGCCAAGCGCATCGACCCCAAGGAATGGAACGAACTCATGAGCGATCCCATGAAGCCGCTGATGAATAAGTCCATTCAAGCGCAGCTTGCCCCGGGTTCGGTATTCAAGATCGTGATGGCCACCGCCGCCCTGGAGACGGGGACGGTCACACCCGATTACATTGTGCACTGCGCGGGCGCCGTCACGATTTACGGACACCTCTATCACGACTGGGTGTTCGAGAAACATAGGTCTCACGGCGCCGTAGACATGCACAAGGCTATCCGCGAATCCTGCGACGTGTTCTTTTACACCGTAGGGAAGATGCTGGGAATTGACAAGATTGTCTATTTCGCCAAGGGCCTGGGCTTGGGGGCGCGGACGGGCATCGACTTGCCCTCCGAGGCGTCGGGATTGATTCCCTCTCCGGAGTGGGTGCAACGCGTTTTCAAGCGCAAATGGTACGCGGGGGAAACGATTTCGGTGGCCATTGGCCAAGGCGCTGTCTCCGTCACGCCTCTTCAGCTTGCCCATACGATTGGGGGCATCGCCATGGGCGGAGTCTTTCATCGACCCCACGTGGTGTTTCAGGACCAGTTACGGGCGCTCGGCGAGGATCCTCCCGAGACCTCCCCGCACGACTTCCCCCTAAGCGAGGATACTCTTGCGGCGGTGAAATCGGGTATGTGGGCCGTAGTGAATGAGGGCGGAGGTACGGGCGGCGCCGCACGCAGCCCGGGAATCGAGATCTCCGGGAAGACGGGCACCGCACAGGTGGTCAGCCAGACATTGGAACAGTCAGCGAAGAGTTCTGAATACAAGAGCACGGCTTGGTTTGTGGGGTATGCGCCGCCCGACAAGCCGGAGATCGTGGTGGCGGCGCTGGTCATGCGAGGTGAGCACTCCGCCGTGGCCGTGCCCATTGTGCGCGAGGTCATCAAGGCCTACTTCGACAAAAAGCTTGGGCCCAAGCCCCCTAACAATCAGATGGAAACCCAGGTGAGGGTGCTGAGCCAGTTGGGACCTGCGACCTCGCCGGAGCCACTCAGGTCTGCTTCCAGGCAGTAGCACCGCGCGGTGGGGCATCAAGAGCAAGGCAAAAGGCCAAGGGCAAAAGTCAGAAGTTAAAAGCCGTACGTTCCTGGATGTTTACCAAAGGAACAAGAAATTACGGTATGGCAATGAAGGGTTGAGAATTGGGCAGACGATTCCGAATGAGCGACATCGATTGGCTCCTGCTGGCTCTGGCGCTGGCCATTGCCGCCATTGGGGTTGTGGAAATCTACAGTACAACCCTTCATTCGCCCCTGGCGGGTCAGTACAAGAAACAAATCTATTGGCTCATCCTGAGTTGCGTTTTGGCTCTGATTGCGAGCCGGCTCGACTACCACATGGTTATCGAGCAAATCCCGTGGCTCTATGGGGTTTCGTTGGTGCTTTTGGTGGGACTGCTCGTCGCCGGTCACTCCATTGCCGGCACCCGCCGGTGGCTGCAATTAGGGCCCATGAGTTTCCAAGTGTCAGAAATCGTCAAGTTGATTATAATACTTGTTGTGGCAGCCTACTTCGCCGATCGGCGGACCAAGGCGGTCACTTGGGGGGACTTGGTCAAGCTAGGGATCTTCGCCGGAATACCGGCAGTCCTGGTGGCTTTGGAACCCGACTTGGGCACTGCATTGACATTTATCCCGATTGTCGCGGCTGGTGTTCTCTTCGCGGGAATCCGTGTGCAACACATCGCCGTCTTGTGCCTGATCGGAATCCTTTCGTTACCGGTGGGGTGGCACTTCCTCAGACCCTACCAGCGCGAGAGAATAATGACCTTCGTGCATCCCACACAAAATACTCAGAGCTCCAGTTACCAAGTAACCCAAACCAAGATTGCCATAGGCTCGGGCGGCTTTTGGGGAAAAGGATTGGGCAATGGCACGCAGAGCCGGCTGGGATTCATCCCTGTATCCCACGCTGATTCTATTTTCGCCGCCTTCGCCGAAGAACAGGGATTTGTCGGAACGCTACTCGTTCTGCTGTTGTATTTTGCTCTACTCTTGCGTTTGCTGGATGGTGCGCAGATGGCTCCTGACCGCGCTGGGGCTTTCCTTCTCATTGGGTTAGCCGCGGTACTGTTTTTTCAAGTTGTTATCAACACGGGGATGATGATTGGGGTGCTCCCGATTACCGGAATCCCCTTGCCGCTCATGAGTCAGGGCGGCTCCTCCTTGCTCTTCACGTTCCTGGGCCTGGGATTGGCGATGAGCGTGAGGGCCAGGCGATATGTGAATTGAAGTCAGCATTATGCCCGCTGGGTAAGGGTTCGCATATTCCCGCCGAGCGGTTCGGTAGATTGAGCGATTTGCCGGCAAGATTCAGACGCAGGTCGCAAGCCGGGTGATGCCAATGAGTCTCGCGCCTGGAAGCGCGTCTTGGAAATCCTCCGGCGCCGATATTTATCCGGCCGAGGTCAGAGCAGTCCGTCCCTGCTAATTGGGACACCCGGTCGTTTGGAACGTTGTTGGTCGATCTCCGTCAGATGACGGATTGATTCCCTGGCGTTCCGGAAAAAGGAGTTTCCATGTCTAAGGAGATGTATATTTCCTCGTCTCCTCACGAGACGAAAGTGGCCGTGTTGGAAGACGACCAATTGGTCGAGGTGTATTTCGAGCGGGATACCGATGTGGGCCTGGTAGGCGGTATTTACAAGGGGCGCGTCAGTCGCGTCCTCCCCGGCATGCAGTCGGCGTTTGTGGATATCGGCCTCGAACGTGACGCTTTCCTCTACGTTTCCGACTTCTTCTTCGAGGACCAGGAAGAGTACGACAAGGTCTTCGAAGAAGCGGAAGCGCGCGCCACCAAATTCACTACACAGCAGGCAGGCGCCGCCGCGACCACGGCAGCCCCGGTGGCTCCCGTGGTGATAGAGCCACCCGCGCCCGTTTTCGCCGAAGTTGCTCCGCCTCCTGTATCGCCGCCGGTAGCGCCTCCCCCCGTGGAGCCACCCGCCGCCACGGTTGCGCCACCCACTCAGTTCGCCGCCCCCCCAGCCTCCCGGGAATCCCACGACCGTCGGCCCTTTGATCGGCGTGGTCGCCGACGCCGGCACCGTGGTCGGCCCGAATACGGCGACACCCGTCCGGGCGACCGCCGGGTCCCGCCTCCGACTCACCACGAAGAGCCGCCTGCGGAATCCCAAGCGTTTGAAATCCTGCCGGGCGAATCTTTGGCAAAATACAGCCATCCCAATTCGGCGCCAGTTGAAGAAACCGAAGTTCCGGATGCCACGCTCCCGGAAGTTCCCGGAGAGGGGTACGTGAGCGCGGAGGAAGACACATTTAGCCAGAAAATGTCAGAGCATGGTGCCCTAAATGACCCCGCTCCGGGTGCGCCGCTCGATCTGTCTGCAAA
>Ga0182027_10011514_pt1 | contig 12497 bp, 7 predicted proteins | sample 712E1DmetaG_FD_121300 | JGI IMG/M metagenome (GOLD analysis project Ga0182027, IMG submission 121300) | Permafrost microbial communities from Stordalen Mire, Sweden - 712E1D metaG (Illumina Assembly) | ecosystem: Environmental > Terrestrial > Soil > Wetlands > Permafrost | place: Sweden...
ACCTACGTCGATATGGTTTTCCCATTTTTTCTATTTATCGTGGGCATGTCCTTGCCCCTGGCCATTCAGCACAGGCTCTCCAAGGGAGATTCAGAGTGGGGCCTTTGGGCGCACGTCGCCAGCCGGTCTGTGGGGCTCATGGTCCTAGGCTTGATTCTGGCAAACCGAGAGAAAGTCGATCCGCAATTGATGCACATTGGTGCTGATGCCTGGACACTACTCGCGCTGGTGGGGGCCATTCTCTTCTGGATCGGTTATCCAAATTCGCCTAAGTACAAGGGCCTGTTCAGGACACTGAAGATTGCAGGCCTGGTCTTGCTGGTGGCCATGTTAGCCATCTTCAGACGACTTGCTCCGGACGGCCACGTTGCCTGGATCGACACGTCCTACTGGGAGATCCTGGGACTTATCGGGTGGGCTTATCTGAGCGTCTGCATCCTATACATTCCCACCCGGCGTTGGCGGCGGATGCAGGTTGCATGGTTCATCGGCTTAACCGCGTTGAATGTCTTCTCCGCAGCTCACTGGCTCACATTTACTCACAAATTGCCGAATTATATATGGCCTTTCAAGACGGGCGCCGGCCAATCCATTGTGATGGCGGGCATTATAACTTCATTGCTGTTCCTGAGCGATGCCTTCGCCAGCACTCGCAGGCGAAAGACGATATGGGCGCTGAGCTTCGCGGTCGCGCTGTTTGTGGCTGGCTGGCTGTTGGCCCCACTCGGCATTTCAAAAGTGCGGGCGACTCCGACGTGGTGCCTTGTCTGCTCGGGCGCGGCTATCTGTGCTTTCCTTGTTCTCTATTGGGTGTGTGATGTGCAAAAGCGAGTGCGCTGGGCTTTGGTAGCCAAGCCTGCCGGATCCAACACACTCCTGACCTATCTGCTTCCATTCTTGTGCAGCGCCGTGTTTGGCAGAGAGGTTCTTATCGGTCGGTGGAACTACGGATGGCCGGGCGTGATTCAGGCAGTGGCATTCACTGCCGGGATTATCGCAATCTCCGCCATCCTGACACGATGGAAGGTTCGCCTCCAACTGTGACTCCGGCCGACTCACAAAGGCATAAGGACAAGTGAATGGGGCCTCACCGGGATGCGCGGGACGAATGCGCCAAAGCGATCGCGGTGAGATCCCAACTCATTTCAGTTAGGGAATGAGCGTGCTTCGTTTCAAACGCGATCATATAGACTGATTACACGCAATACTCTTATGGCTGACCTCCGTTCCATAGCGGCGCTTGCACCTGGCAGCGCAAAAGCCACGCACGGCTATAACCAATTACTCATGTTGGTGGCCGGCCTGGGTGGCCTGCTGTATGGAATTGATATAGGAATCATCGGCGGCGCATTACCCTACCTGGAAGCGACCTCGGGACTGACTGCTGCACAGCTTTCTGTGATCGTGGCGGCTGTCCTGCTGGGGAGCGTGATCTCGACATTGTTTGCGGGGCTGCTTGTCGACTGGTTAGGCCGCAAGCCCGTGATGATCCTGAGCGGCGCATCGTTCATCTTGAGTATTCCGATGATTGCCCTTTCGCACGGCTATGGGGCATTGATCATGGGACGGCTGTTGCAAGGGGTCAGCGGCGGATTGATTGGAGTGGTGATTCCGCTGTATTTGGCCGAGTGCCTAACCGCATCCAATCGAGGCAAAGGAACCGGTTTCTTCCAATGGCTGCTTACGCTTGGCTACGTTGTGGCAGCCGCGGCCGGCATCTACTTCAGTTACCGCGTAACCGCAGTGGCCTTGACCGCCGACGCCGCAGCCCTCTTCGCCTTCAAGGACCAGGCCTGGCGGAGCATCTTCTGGGCTTCACTCCCGCCGGGCTTGCTGTTCGTGGCCGGCAGCCTGTTTGTGAGTGAGTCTCCGCGATGGCTTTTCAAGAAGGGGAAGAGGGAACTGGCGCATGCGGCGCTGCTTCGCTCCCGAAGTGCGGAACAGGCCGAGCTCGAATTGAAGGAGATGGAAGCGGCGCAGATCGCCGAAGCACGGAACAATTTCGGGCATATAGCAGGGCAACGGATCAAGGAATCTCTCTTGCGCCGAAAGTACGTAATTCCATTTCTGCTGGCCTGCATCATCCTCTTTTGCAACACGGCTACCGGCGTTAATTCGATCCTTGGTTATAACACCAGCATTCTTCTGCAAAGCGGGCTCTCCGATCTGCAGGCGCACTGGGGCTATGTGATCTTCACGGTGGTGAACTTCGTCATGACCATGGTTGGGATGGTGCTGGTCGATCGCAAGGGGCGCAAGTTCCTGCTGGTTCTGGGGACCAGCGGAATCATTGTTTCTCTGGTTGCGGTCGGGGTGCTGTTTCTTGGAGTGGAAAAGCAGAGCGTGGATTGCCGCAGCCAGGTTCAGGCCATGGTGGGCAAGAGCCAGGAACTGACTCTGCACTTCGATCGGGCTGAAGCGGCAAGGCTGCTGGCTGCGGAAGGATATTCGGGAAACGATATCGGCAGCGGTCGGGCGTCACTTGCAATCACCTACTCTTACGGAGACTTTACGGCCTCAACCACTTATGTGCGCTCCGGCGATCCGGCGCCTGTTCCCCTGAAGATGACGCGCGCAAGCTGCGTTCCCGCGAACAAGGTGGAAGCGTTTTTCAAGAATCCATTTGCCGACTTGAAAGCGGCCCGGACCGCGCCACTGAAGATAGAGAAGGCCATGGTCGGCCGCGTGCCGGATGCCGGCCACGGCTGGCGGGTCGCTTTCTGGTTATATGTGTTCAGGGCATTTTTTGCGCTTGGCCCCGGTGTGTGCGTCTGGCTTGCCCTGTCGGAGTTGATGCCGACGCGGATCCGGTCGAATGGAATGAGTGTCGCGCTGACGATCAATCAGTTAGTGTCTACCACACTGGCGGGGATTTTTCTTCCCTTTGTGGGTAGGTATGGGTACTCCTCGATCTTCTTTCTGTTCGCTAGCTTCACGGTGATTTACTTCCTAGTGGCGGCATTCTGGCTGCCTGAGACCAAAGGCCTGACCCTGGAAGAGATTGAAGCTCATTTTGCAGGCAAGCCTGCCAGCGCTTGATGGCAATGATTTGAACGCAAAAAAGGCGAGGAACCTACATGAAGCAGATTCCTCGCTTGAGTTGAAAGGTCAAAAGTTGCTAGGCCACTCCGTATTCCTTTGCGTTGACCGGAGACGAGAGCAGCACTTGACGGTCGGCCAGATGAGTCTTGAGCAGTTCGATTTCATCCATTGCGCCGGTTAGAGGAAGCGCCACCTGACCGCCGGTTGCGGCCGAGCGGCAGAGAGCCATCATGATTTCGAAGCCCGCATAGGCGCTGTCGAAATTGCAGGAATGGACCTTGCTATCGTCGTCGAGCCAGTCGGCGATCTCTTGCACATAAGGCGGCATATCGAGGTCGTAGTTCATGTTGCCCGGTCCTGAAGAAGCACCGTCTTTTGTGACCGCGCGCCAGCCGCCGCCGGTGATAACTTCCGCGTAGCCATCCGTGCCCTGCGCGCCGATGCGGCACTTGCGCCACCAGGCGTCGGCTTCCGGAATATCTGGCGCGCCTGCCCCGCACTCGTACACGCCACGCACGCCGTTGGCGAACTGGACGAACCCAGCAATGTAATCCGGCGAAGGATGGTTGTCAGTCAATTTGCCGCGTCCTGCGGCCTGCGCCATCACCCACTGGGCTGGGGCCTCAGCGTTGTACCCGCGCGTGTAGTCGATCAAGTGGGAGAGCATATGCGTCATCCAGCCCGTGGACGTGCCGTACACGGTATGGACCCGCCCCAGTGCGCCACTGGCGATGATCTCCTTGACCTTGCGATAGTGCTCGCCGTAGCGATGCTGATGGCTTACCACGGCCTTTACCTTGGCCGCGTCGAGCATGCGCTTTACCTCGAAGCCCTCTTTGGTAGTCAGCGCCACCGGTTTCTCGAAGGCAATCAGCCGCGCCCCGCCTTCGATGCCCGCCTGGATCATGGGGGTGCGAAGTTTGGGGAGGGTGCAAAAGCAGAAGACATCAGGCTTGAGGGACGCGCACAACTGCTGCGCGTCCGTGCCCTTGGCGGCGCCAAACTTGGCCGCCGCCGCATCCAGACGAGTTGGGTCGATATCGCAGACCCCTACAACCTCAAAGCGTCCGTTGGCTTGAAACGCCGTGGCATGGTGCATGCCTCGCTTGCCCATGCCTACGACCACAACCCGATACTTCTTGCTCACCGAGTCCTCCCGTCCCACTCGAGGACCTTGGCGATGGTGTAGTCAACTTCCTCGGTGGTCAGTTCGGGGAACATAGGCAGCGAAATGCAGGCGGCCGCGTTGTATTCCGAGTTCGTGAGCGAACCTACGATGCGGGCTTCATGGCCCCAGGGGTATCCCTCTTGCTGGTGGATTGCGATGGGATAGTGAGCCTTTGCGTCGATGCCCTCGTCGTTGAGGAACTTCAGGAATGAGTCACGGAGCGCCGGATTCTTGGTCTCGACGACGTAAAGGTGATAGACGTGACGGTAGCCAGGGGTCTCATAAGGCAGCGTGAGATTCTTCACGCCAGACAGTGCCTTGGTGTAACGAGCCGCCCACGCGCGCCGCTGGTCGCTCCACTCGTCGATGTGCTTCAGCTTGGCGCTGAGCACGCCGGCCTGCAGATCGTCGAGACGGCTGTTGTATCCGACGCTGTGGCAGGAACGCTTGTCCGATCCGTGGTTGCGCAGCTTGCGCACGATGCGGTCGATCTCAGAGTTGTTGGTGACGATTGCTCCGCCGTCGCCAAAGCATCCCAGGTTCTTCTGGATGATAAAGCTGGTGGCGACCGCATCGCTCAATTCGCCTACGCGGAAACCGTCGCCGGCGGACGCGATGCCCTGGGCATTGTCTTCAATCACAAAGAGCTTGTGCTTGTCGGCGATCTTCCTGATGGCCTTCATGTCGGCGCATTGCCCGTAGAGATGCACAGGAATGATTGCCTTGGTTTTCGGCGTGATGGCCGCCTCAATCAAGGTAGGATCAATGCATTTGGTTTTCGGATCGCAATCGACGAAGACGGGGGTGGCCCGGCGCAGCCAGACCGCTTCCGCAGTGGCGAAGAAGGTGTTGGTGTGGGTGATGACTTCGTCGCCGGGGCCCACGCCGAGAGCCTCTAACGCCAGCCAGATGGCATCCGTGCCGTTGCCCACGCCGATGGCGTACTTGGTGCCGTGGAACGCCGCCAACTCCTGCTCAAACCGCTTACAGACCGGTCCCATCACATACTGGCCGCTCTCCAATACATCCTTGATCTGGGCGTCGATTTCCGCCTTGATATTGTGGTATTGTCTTGTGTGGCCATAGAAGGGCACGCTCAATTTCTGCTCAATCATTCAGTGTTCTCCTTGCCCATTGGGCTTATGATTGCTGATCCTGATCAGTATACGATATTTGGCCTTAGTTTCGCAGATGCGGATCACCGCCAGGGACGGCAATGTACCGCGCCTTTGACGCAGTAAATTGTAGGATTTTCAGGCTTTATATGCCGCTTTCAGTTAAAGCAATTACCCGCGCTCTACCCTTCAATAACCGCTTTGGAGAGATTTCTGGGCCGGTCAACGTCCACGCCATGCTCCAGCGCCGTGAAATAGGCAAACAGTTGCAGGGGAATAACCTCTGAGATAGGGAGCAAGTACTCAGTGGCCGGATTCACCTCGACGCAATCGCTCACCAGGTGCGGAACTTTCTTGTCCCCGGTGTTGGCAACGGCAATCACCCTGGCTCCCTGCGCCTTCAAGTCGCGCAGCAGTTGCAGCGTGGTTTCATAGCGCAGCACCGATCCCTCCAGCCCACGGTCCACGGTAGCCATTACGACCAGCGGCAACTGGTCGCTGACCAGCGCATTGGGCCCGTGCTTCAGCTCGCCTGCCGGATAGCCCTCGGCGGGAACGTACGAGGCCTCCTTCAGCTTCAGGGCTCCCTCGCGCGCAATGGCGTAGTGAATTCCCCGGCCCAGGAAAAGAAAGGTCGAGGCGGATTTGTATTTGCCGGCCAGCTCGGCCATCTGCTGCCGCCAACCGTCGAGCTGCTCTTCAATGCTTGCGGGCAGAGCCAGCAGCCGCTCAATGTTTGCCGCGATCTCCGGGCCATCGGACCGTCCAAGCCGCCGCGCCTCATAAAGCCCGAGAAGAAAGAGCGCGGCCAACTGGCAGGTAAAGCTTTTGGTGGCCGGAATCGCCTTTTCGACGCCGGCGCCGAGGGGCATGGAGACGTCAGCCTCGTGCGCCATAGTCGAGTCAGTAACATTGGTAATGGCCAGGGTCTTTTCCCCGCGACGGCGCGCCTCGCGCAGCACGGCCAGCGTATCGGAGGTTTCGCCCGACTGGGAGAGGACCAGCACGCTTGGATGACGATGGTCCTTGCTTCTGCGAGTACTGTATTCACTGGAATACTCTACGTCGACGGCCAGTCCGCACAGGTCCTCAAGCAAGATCTCCCCCGCCACGCCGGCATGGCGGCTGGAACCCGAAGCCGCAATCAGAACCTCGCCCTCGGGCGTGGTCCAGCGCGCCAGCTTGCTGGTTACCTCCGGCTTCAGCTTCTTGTCTGCCAGATAAAGCGCCACGGTGCGGCGAAGCGCCTCAGGCTGCTCGTAGATCTCGCGCAACATTTCATGAGCAAAGCTCTGCATTCCACTATTCCTTCCAAATGCTCTGATCGGCGGAAATCACAGCTTGATCGATCCTGTGACGATCATACGATCGAAGGCCTGATGATTCCCGGTCTGCCGCGGCACAAACTTATCCATGATTGGAGCGGTGTTATTAAGCGAATGCGCCACAAGCCGCGGCATACACTTTCAGTACGCGCTGGATATGGTAGCGAACGATTGCGGGCGCGGAGTTCTCCAGGCGACCGTCGCGGATGGCATCGTACTCATAGGGCAGGTACTGGCTCAGCAGCGCCAGCGGCAGCGGACTGCTCAGGTTGTGCAGCAGCCGGTCTACCTGCTGTTGTATGGGCGGTTGCGGCCAATAGTAGCGGCAGCGGTCGCTGAGGCTGAAGGCGCGCGCAAACTTCTGTTGCGCTTCGTCTCCGTGATAGTACGGTTTCCAATTTGCCGGATTGCGCAGCATCTCGGCTTCCATCGCCTGTCGCACCCGCGACGCGCCTTGCTTGTGTTCCGGCATCTCGCTTTCAACGAAGCTCAGAGCGAAAACAGCTTCCCGGTAGGCGAAGGTGAGCCACGGACCTACCTTCAGGATAGCGAAGTGATCCTTCACCAGCCGCGCCAGGCTCAAAGGCGTTTGGTAGTCGGTGGAGTGGGCTTCAAAGACCAGTTCCGGGTTGGCAGGCAATCCGGCCACCAGATGCTTGGCTTTCTGCAGGTCATATTCGAAGATGGAAGTATCGCCGAACTCCACTCCCGGCTGCACCACCATACCGATCACGTTCTTCCAGGCCGATGCCAAGCCGTGCGCCGTAAATGCTGTCTGGAAAGCGTCCAGCGACAATTGCAGGTCTTTAATCGTCGTCGGCGCTGGAGGCTCGCCTTCGGCCACCTCTCCGCCGGGCACCGGAACCTCTGTGCCAATCACATACAGGGGGCTAGGCGAACCCTTGGGCAGGGAGGCATAGCTTTCTTCGGCAACCTGGCAGAGGATTGCGGTACGTTCGGCCACTACCGCGACGGGGAGCGCCACAGGATCGCCTCCGCAAGCCATGCTCGCATCCAGGTGAATCTTCTGGTAGCCGGCAAGCACGCATTGCGCGGTAAGATCGCGTGCCTTGGCCATCGCCGCCGCGGCCGGCTCGGAACGCCAGCAATACGGCCCCAGATGGTCTGATCCCAGCAGCACACGCGAGGAGGGCAGGCCCAATTTCTCCGCGGCCCCGCGTATCTGCGCGGCAAACTGGGCGGGATTGCTTCCGGTGTAACCGCCGAACTGGTTAACCTGGCTGGACGTGGATTCCACGTGCAGCATCGTGCCGTCTGTCAGGGACTGTTGAATGGCGGCATCCAGCACCGCCGGATGCGCCGAGCAGACGGCATACGTGCCGGCCGCCTCGCCGCGGCGGTTCCGCTGAACCACATCACGCAGAAACTCACTTGGTTGGGAGGGTACAGTTTCTTGAGGAGGCAGGGAGGAAGTCATGCTCATATAGCGTCATTATATGCGCCCAACTGCACAAACAATGACGTATTGGATTGCCATGGCCACGAGGGGAAGAGCCACTTGGGTTCATCAACTTGGCATAGAAATATTCGCGAAGCCGATCTACAGGTTAAACCGGAATTCTTTATCAGGGGTATGCAGACATCGAAAGTCTACTTTCAGTCGCACATACGCGCGTTCACGAATCACCGCAGCCTGTGAAAGCAACTGGCAATACGAGCCTAGGTACAACCTGCAACAGATTTATGAGGTCACTATAGCTACGTTTTGCGTTGAGATTCCGGCTCCGCCGGGAGCAACCTGCGGCCGCTGGGAGCGCAACCACCCTGCGGAAAGCCAGGTTTGCGGAATCCGGAACTCCGACCAGCCACAGTCAAGGCAAACACACACATCAGGGGAAGGCGTCATGGGTGGATGACTCAGCGTGCGCGGACCGTTGCGATAGAGCCGGATTTCAGCCGGAATGACGGATAGAAGGCCAGTTTGGCACTTCGGGCAAATCATAGTAACACCTCTGGAAACAGGAACTTCAAAGAAAGCCGAAAAGCAATGGGTCTAGAAAATCAACTTTAATCTTAGAAACCACTTTTCCACAACAAAGTTTGTATAAACATTCGACATAGTTATGAATATTTAATTATCGTTTTTATCCCATGAAAATATTTTTCACTTCTTATCAGCGTTTCCGGGCTATTTTACAAAGTTCGCAATCCACCCTTCGAGCAGCGCCGGGAAGCAGCCCAGCACCACTACAGCGGCAGCAATCCCTAGCAGTACAGCCAGCGTAACGGGGTGAGCCTTCATCGGCGATTCGTCCACGGCAGGCATCACATAAGCCCGCTTGAGCACCTGCAAATAGTAGTAGAGGGAGACCGCGCTGAACGCGACGGCCAGAGCCACCAGCGCAAACGGAACCGGCCCGGCAGAGACGCCGAGTACCGCGGCAAAGAGATTGAACTTGGCCCAAAAGCCGACGAGGGGGGGAATGCCGGCCAGCGAAAGAAACAGGACCAAAAGCACCGCCGCCAGCAGCGGATTGCGCTTGTGCAGGCCGAGGAAGGATTCGAGGCGGTCGCTACCTGTGGCGCGTTCGACCACGGCGACTACGCCGAATGCGCCAACGGTGGTGAGGCCGTAGGTGAGGATGTAATAGAGAACCGCTGCGGCGCTCCGGGAGGAGTAGGAGAAAAACGCGAGTCCCAGAAGAATATAGCCAGCGTGCGCTATTGCGGAGTAGGCCAGCAGTCTGCGCACGCTCGTTTGCGCCAGGGCGGCAAGGTTTCCCAGCACCATCGAGGCAGTGGAAAGCACCGTTAGAATCAGCGACCACGAAACCAGAAAACCCGGAGAAACCGGCATCGCGGGTCCGTCGTCAAAGACATGGAGTGCCGCTGTGCTAATGGCGATGAGCAACGCAAAGCTGGCAACCTTTGAGACCGAGGCAATGAACGCCGCAGCTGGGGCAGGAGCGCCTTCATAGGTATCCGGCGCCCACAAATGAAATGGCACAGCCGCAACCTTGAACCCCAGCCCGGCGGCTACCAAAACGATTGCCACATATAGTAATGGCGCTGTTTGGCTGGCGTTCCACCCATAAACCATTAACAGAATCTGGTGCAGATTCGTCGATCCGGTAAGCCCATAGAGGTAACTGAATCCAAAGAGGAGAAATGCCGCAGACATTCCCCCGAATAAGTAGTACTTGAGCGCCGCCTCCGCGCTTTTGCCCGAACGCTTGGCAAATGCAGTCAGAATGTAGAGCCCAAGGCTCAACAGTTCCAGCCCGACGAAGATCACCAGCAGATCCTGTGCCGCCGCAATGAGCAAGCCGCCGGTAGCCGCCATCAGCACCACTGCAACGAACTCGCCCACATGGTGCGTAAAATCCGCATCGATCAGCAGCAGCAGCGTCAACGCTGTCAGCACCAGAATGCCCACCTGCGCCGCGGCCGTAAATCCGCCCGTCGTCAGCAGCAGCTCGCCGCTGCTCTGGTAGCTCAGGCCCTCGGTCCCTTGCTGGAGCAGAAACCACGCCGCCGCGCCGCACCCAGCCACGCCCAGCAGCGCCGCCACGGCTACACGCACCTTGAGCGCAGCTTTGCGTAGCAGCCCCAAGTCCACCACGAGCACCAGCAGCGCCGCCACTTCCAGCGCCGTCTCCGGCAGCGTTGCGCGAAAGAGATCTGCGTAGTTCATTGTCCCCCTCCCGCAAGCAGCGCCTTTACCGCCGGTTCAATTGTTTCCAGCAGAATCCTCGGGTAAAGCCCAACAGCGAGGCTTACCCCGCCCAGCAGCACCACTCCCGTAACCTCCGGCCAGGTGATTGCGGCGAACTTGTGGGCTTGCTCCTGCTCCAGGATGTGCGCGGCCGGCAGCGCATCGCTGAAGAACGCCTTCTGCAACGCCCTCCACGTATACGCAACGCCTACAACAATCCCCACGGCAGCAGCGGCAACCCACCACGGATTCACTTTCCACGCCCCCACCAGCACTTGCAGTTCGGCCACAAAGCCTGAGAACCCCGGAAGCCCCATCGAGGCCATGCCCGCAATCACAAAGGCCCAGGCGGCAAACGGCAGACGCTTCGAGAGGTGCATCGTCTCCAATTCCGCGAATTGCCGCGTGTGCGTGCGGTCGTAGACGATTCGGCCGACGATGGCGAAGAGCAGCCCGGCAATGATCCCGTGCGAAAACATCTGCAATACCGCGCCGGTCACGCCGATCTGGTTCAGAGTCATCAGCCCCAGCAACACAAAGCCCATGTGGCTGACGCTGGAGTAGCCGATGACAAACTTGAAGTCGGTTTGCACCAGCGCCACCAGAGCGCCATAGACAATGCCTACTACGGCCAGCACGGCAAAGACGTCGCGCCATGAACCGAGACCGGCAAACGAAAATCCCCATGGATCAAGGCCGTACGGGAAGAGCGCAATCCCCACTCGCAGGCACCCGTAAGCGCCCAGCTTCATCACCACGCCGGCCAGCAGCATGGATGCCGCCGTGGGCGCGGCTACGTGGCCGGTTGGCGCCCAGGTATGGAAGGGCCACATGCCGGCCAGAATCGCAAACCCCGTGAAGACCAGAGGGAAGCACCACATCTGGAAGCTCACCGGCAGCCCGGCGTGGGCTAGCTCCACCAGCCCGGTCGAGTGGCTGCCCGCCGTGGCGTAAGCCGCCAGCAGGCCGATCAGCACCATCGCCGAGCCAACAAATGAGTAGAGCGCCAGCTTCATGGCCGCATACTCCCGCCGCGTGGAACCCCAGATGGCGATCAGGAAGTACTTGGGCACGATGGCGACTTCGTAGAAAACGAAGAGCAGAAAGAGGTCGAAGCTGAGAAAAACCCCGTAGACCCCGCCGATGAGCGCCAGAAAGAACGCGAAAAACTCATTGGTGCGCAGTTCTATGTTCCAACTGAAGAGGACTCCGGCGACTGCGGCGAGACCGGTGAGCAGGACCAGCACGCGGCTGATTCCATCGGCGGCCAGCAGGAAGTGAACCCCCATCGACGGCACCCAGGGAAGATCGACAATTGTGATTCGTCCCTGCCCCATGCCGGCCACAAACCCCTGCACGGCCAGTCCCAGTCCGGCCACAGCCACAGCCAGCGCCAGCCAGCGAGCCAGCGCCGGTCGCCCCTTGGGCAGCAGCGCCAGCACCAGCGTTCCGGCAAACGAGAGATAGATCGTCCACGCCAACATCAGAATCTCCAGTGCGCCAGCAGGTTTTGAACCGTTGGGTTCACGCTCGCCACAATCAACTGAGGAAGAATGCCGACAAGCAGCATCAGACCGATTACCGGGGCCAGCGCCATCCGCTCGCCGTGGTGCAAGTCAGGGAAACCCACGCACCGCTCCGGCACAGGCCCGGAAAATACTTTCTGAATCACCGTCAGAATCACAGCTGCCGTCACCAGCAGGCCCAGAACCGAAACCGTCGCCGCTACCCATGCCAGCGGAAAAGTTCCGCGGAAGATGAGAAACTCGCCGGGAAATCCATTCAGTCCCGGCAATCCAAGGGAAGAGAACAGAGCAATCCCCATCAGCCCGGCCAGCACTGGAGCAGGCTTGCGCAGCCCGCCAAAGTCGTCGATGCCGCGATGGCCGCCGGTGCGGAACTGCATGATGGCCACAAACCAGAACAGCGCCGCCGCCGTAACCCCGTGGTTGAACATCTGCAGAATCACACCGTTCAGAGCCGCCGACTGGCTGGCCAGCGCCCCTTTGTCCCCTACCGCAACCGGAACCGCCAGCGCAAAGATCCCGACCAGGCAATAGCCCAGATGATTCACGCTCATGTACGCAAACACCCGCTTCAAATCCTTCTGCACCGCCGCCGCCCATGCTCCCATCACCACCGTGGCTACGGCCAGCACCAGCAGCGGCGTG
>Ga0182027_10011515_pt1 | contig 12496 bp, 12 predicted proteins | sample 712E1DmetaG_FD_121300 | JGI IMG/M metagenome (GOLD analysis project Ga0182027, IMG submission 121300) | Permafrost microbial communities from Stordalen Mire, Sweden - 712E1D metaG (Illumina Assembly) | ecosystem: Environmental > Terrestrial > Soil > Wetlands > Permafrost | place: Sweden...
ATAACTAAGAGCATTCGTCAGGAAGCATATTCCCTCCCCTGCCGAAGCCAGTAATACTCCGGCAATAGACGGCCCAATAATTCTGGCGCCGTTAAACATTAAAGAATTGAGTGCAATAGCATTGCCCAGGTCTTCTTTCTTTTCTACAAGATCAATTACAAATGACTGCCTTGAAGGGACATCAAAAGCATTGAAACATCCCAATACAACACTTAAAATAACTATGTGCCAAACCTGAATATTACCGCTGTAATAAAGCCATGTAAGAATAAAAGCCTGAAGCATAGCAACAATTTGAGATACAATGAGAACATAATATTTATTCCAGCGATCAGTAACAACACCCGCAACCGGAGCAAGAACAAAGGTAGGGATCTGACCTGCAAAGCCGACAACTCCAAGAAGCATTACTGATCCTGTGGTATGATAAACCAGCCATGGCATGGCAATACGTTGCATCCATGTTCCGATAAGCGAGATGCTTTGTCCTCCAAAAAACAGACGATAATTTCTGTAATGGAGTGAACGGAAAATGATTTGCAGTCTTGTAGGATTATTGGAGTTATTGTCCAAATGGCACTTTTTTATGGAAAAATATTTCTTTAAAAGTAACTCCTTTTTAAGATCTGTGAAATTTCTAAATCAATTTTCAAATCTTAATTGTTGAATACTAAAATTACCAGGGATTTCACAGAATTCTGAAAATAAACAAAATTACAATAACTATTATAGTAACGGATGAAACTCCTATCGGAAACCAGACAGGAGCGATCCACGGTTTCGGGATCAGAAAAAGGACATCAATAGTTGTAAGTTTTGGAGGCCATTTGATAAGAATATAAAGCGAGACATAATAAAACAGGTCCCAGAATGCGAAAGTCCACAGAAAGAAAACTCCTTTTTCAATCAACGATGCTCCTGCGAACCATGAAATTATGAAAAGCATAATAATTGTGGCAGCTTCTCTCGTCATCTCTATTTTAAAATATCGTTCAGGAAATTTCTCAATTGATTCTTTATTTGATTCAGAATCTAGTATTCCCAGAGCTTTTCTAAGGTAAACAACCACAACACCTTCCAGATGTGCCATTGCAATTCCAAAAAATGCAAGTAAAATGAGTTTTGTCATCATTTGAAATCGGTCCTAGTCTTTTATTGTCCGTGAATTCTTAATTACCTTATAAACACGTTGTTCTGATTCGGAATGAGTCGGGTTAAGTTCCTCTGTTGTAAATGTTCCATTCCTGATATTTATTTTCTCGAACACCATAAGATATAACTCAAAAACAATTTCAAGGCTCAGTTGATATCGTGGCTCAAGATATGGCCAGATAGCTCTTATGCAATCATAAGTTTTTTGACGATATTCATCCGCAAGCAGATAGTATTCATTAATAAGTTCGCGGAATCCGTTACTAATCTTGGCTCCCTTCGCAATATGTAATAAATCATTTCTGTTCAGCCCGTTCTTTTCGATAAGGTCATCCGCAAAATAATTGAGGTTATTAAGTTGGTCTTTCTGAAAGTCACGTATTATATGAACCAGGTAACTGAAGACAGCACATGAGGTTGCAGCCTCTTTTACATTGAAAGCCGGTGCTGAGTACTTGTTCTCAAGCTCCCGCAAACCAGCGAGATGGACAAATATGGCGGCAGGGGCTACTGATGCTCCACCGGCATATTCAAGAAAAGCTTTCAAATCATGGAATCCATCATTATTAATGTCATAGATCATTGATCTGGCAAAAACTTCAAGCGGCCAGGAAGGTATACGGAATTTTTTTATAGTTTCGGTTATCTCCAACTGAACTGAGTTATCACTACTTCCGTCAATGATCATTTTCAACCAGTTATTTACATTTTTTGTAAAACGTCTTCTCTCTTTTTCTGAAATAGTTTTATTAGCTGCCTTATGATTATCTATCAGATCGTCTATCTCTCTCATAAATTTATAAATCGTCTTCGCAGCTTCATATCGTTTTTCATCCCAGAACCGCGCCGCAATCAATATATTTGGATGATCATTAATCTGTTCAAAATCAATTGAATTGAAGATCTCGAGATATTTTTCCTGAAGTGCATTCATTTCCTTCTTTTTTCTTCTTTGAGTATTCTTTCTGCTGTAAGTTTTGCTGATAACAGAACTAAAGGTATCCCATTACCGGGATGAGTACTTCCTCCCACAAAGTAAAGATTTTTATAATGATTATGCCTGTTGTGAGGACGAAAATATCCCATTTGAAATAAGCTGTGGCTGAGACTCCCGAATACGGAACCTTTTGATACATGATATATGCTTTCCCATGTTTTGGGAGAATAACAACGTTCATACTTAATATGATCTTCAATATCTGTTAATCCTGCTTTTTTCAGGCGCCTGATCACGGCATCTCTGGATATCTTTCTGAATTTATTCCAATCCTGTTCTTTGGTATCATCAATATGACCTATGCCTACAATTACTGAAAGTGTATCATGGTTCTCGGGTGCAGCAGAAGGATCGGTTCTAACCGGAGCATGAACATAAAAACTCGGATTCGGATCTGCAGATTTATCCTTAAAAATGACCCGTAGTCCTGTCCTGAATCCATCATTTAAAAAGACATTATGATGGGCAAGCTGAGGATACTTTTTATCAAGTCCCCAATGAAAGACAATAGCTGAACATGAATATTTCAGTTTATCAAGTTTGCGTGATCTTCTTTTATCAGGTAAAAGTTCGCCGTAAACATATGGCAGGTCAGCATTGGCAACAATAAGATCAGCCTCAACGATCTTACCGTCTTTAAATGTTATAGATTCGGCTTTATTGCGTTTGACCTGTATCCCTGAAACTTCTCTATCAAAATTGAAGGTCACGCCATTTTTAATGGCTTCATATCTGAGCTTTTCCACAACACTGAAAATCCCGCCTTTCGGGAAATAAGATCCTTCGACAAGCTCAATAGCCGGAATCATTGAAAAGAAAGCAGGTGCATCAAAAGGACTCTGCCCGACATAGATATTCTGAAATGTGTATGCCATTTGCAAATGAGGATTCCTGAAAAAATTCTGAACATATTTCTGATGCGTGAGCCAGGTCTTAAGCTTAATAAGCATCAGAACATTTTTTAAAGTGGCAAATTCAAAAATATTGTAGAAATTCCTGCCGATCAGCTTCTTATGAGCAATCTTATAAAAATTGTACCCTTCTGATATATAAGATTCAGCTCTTTTGAAACTGCCTTTCTCTATTGATTCATGCTGAGCCTCCATTTTTTTCGAATCTGTTGAAAAGAAAATCTCTTCACCATCGTCGAAATAAAGCTTATAAATATCTTCAAGCGGTTTTATCTCAAGTAATTCATCGAAATTCAGACCAAGACTATCGAAAACCTCCCTGTAAACTCCGGGCATAAGAAGCATTGTTGCTCCAAGATCGAATCTGTGTCCCTCATGTATAATCTGGCCGCAGCGTCCTCCGGGAACATCGTTTTTTTCGTAAATATTTACACTATATCCATTTTTTGCCAGATATATGGCAGTAGTTATTCCTCCTATTCCGGCTCCGATAATTGCAGCCGATTTATTATTCTCCATTCCTGAAAAAGTACGTTATGAGAAAATATATTTCTTATTAATGATTATTAAATTACTGATCAAAGGACATGTTTTTCAGAAGAGTGTTGCTTTAAATGATAATTAAATTCTTTGATTTTGTGGCTAACGATAGAACCCGAACTTATATGCAGCTTCATACATTGCTATAATATTTTCGGCAGGTACTCCCGATTGGATATTATGCACATTGTTGAACACGTACCCTCCGCCTGGTTTAAAAATTTCAATCAACTTATGAACTTCATTTTTTATCTGATCCGGTGTTGCAAAAGGCAGTAAATGCTGAGCGTCTATTCCACCACCCCAGAAAACGATATTGTCTCCAAACTTTCGTTTCAATTGAACGGGATCCATATTCCTGGCGCTTATCTGAACCGGATTAATAATATCCACACCCATTTCAATCAGATCGGGAATATATTCCATGCACGAACCGCAGGTATGATACCAGACCTTAGCTTTGGTTAAGGAATGAATATGCTGTATTAATTTCTTTTGCCGCGGTTTAACGACAGCTCTGTAAAAATCAGGAGAAAAGAGAGGCCCTTCCTGTCCGGCCAGATCATCACCCACCATGACAATATCGACTAAATCTCCAATGGCTTCCATAAAACCAATATAATAATTATACCAGAATTTAAAAGTTTGCTCGATAAGTGCTTCACAGAATTCCGGATCGGCCAGCATATCATAATACCATTGTTCCAGTCCTCTTAAATACCAGCAGGTTTCATATGTTACACCTCCTATGCCCGTGGAAATTGCAAAATCTGTTTCATCACGAAGTTTCTTCGTTGATTCACGAATACCTGTGAATCGGGATTTGTCAGAGCCATCCGGAAAGGGATAACTTGCAATATCATTAATACTTGCATTTGCAAGCGGGTGATGCGAAATATCCATGTAAAGCTGCTGATCATCAGGCATTGACCACACAACACCAAATTCATCTTTCAGATCATGCCAGATTCTTCCGTTTCTTACATTTTTCTCAATATTTCCTCTGAAACTGTCGGGCCCATGTGCAGTGATGTACCTTACATCGACATGAAATCTTTGAAGTATTGCTTCACCGGGTATAACGATTTGCTGAACAGGATCAAGCATCCTGATTTCTTCTTTAATATTAAGATAATTGATTAATTCCTGATAGGCATTTTTATGAATCCCTGTTTGAAAACCGCCTAAATCAATTGGCACCCGATCGGGTTCCTGATGGTTTAAAGCTGTTTCCATTCTTTCACGCGAAGTCATGGTCTCTTTTGACATAAAACTATTTTTAAACCCAGATTTATTCATCTCAAAAAATAATTTCCAGAATAATTATCTCCGGAAGAAAAACTGACTCAAATTTAACAGGATTTCATGCTTCCGGATCAATTGATTGAATTAAATATTTATTAGTATTTTTGGCACACGGCAAAAGTTCAGCTATTTTGTGCTCTCAAATGATGACAACTCCCCAGATAAACTTCAAAAATCTTTAAAAGGCATCAAAAATAAATACATGGAAAGAATATTATTATCTGATAACCACAGAAGATCGATTTCATCTTCAATGCAAATAATAGATAAAATGATGATGGATATAGAACGGGCTCTATTGAACCCTACTGAAGGTGTAATTTCCAGAACAGTAAATGACATTCCTGACCAGAGTGCCGGTCATTTAATTTCTGTAATAAAAGAGATGAAACAAAAGATTCGTTCTCTTGTGGTCAAATATAATCTTAAAACCGAAGAAGTAAAAGCAAGCAGAATAATAAGCTCCAGAAAAGCCAAGATGTGGGAGACAATCACTGATACTAACTCAAGGAAACTTAAAGGGTATAGTAAGTTCCCTGTCGAATTCGCAGAAGAATTTGACAAAGATATTAATGGTCTCAGGAAACTTATTGAAACCCTTTAAGGATCAACTGTTGTAAGTGAAAGAATATATTTTGCTTTAACTAAGTAGTTATTTTGCGTTTTTAAATGCCTGTTTACCTGCAAATTTTGAGCTTTTACCTAATTCGCGTTCAATTCTCATAAGCTGGTTAAATTTCTCAATTCTTTCTCCACGGCACCCACTTCCTGTTTTCAAGTGCCCTGCATTTACAGCAACAGTAAGATCGGCAATAAAACTATCAGGAGTTTCTCCGCTGCGATGTGAAACAAATGCGTTGTAATTATTTCTGTAAGCCAGCTCAATTGTCTCAAGAGTTTCAGTTACAGTTCCAATCTGATTAAGCTTTATCAAAACTGAGTTTGCAACACCTTTGGCAATACCTTCCGCCAGGATGGCTTTGTTGGTACAGAAAAGATCATCCCCGACTATTTCAATTTTACTTCCCAGAACTTTGGTAAGGTTATGCCAGCCAGTCCAATCGTTCTCAGCAAGACCGTCTTCTAGCAGTACAATAGGGTACTGTTTTACCCAGTTTTCCCAGAGTTTTATCAAGTCATCACTGGAGATTAATTTGCCTGTACTTTTGAATAGCTTATATTTGCCATCTTCCCACATTTCACTGGCAGCAGGGTCGAGACAAATACTGACATCGGTCCCTGGTTTGTAACCTGCTTTGGTTATTGCTTCAAGTATTACCTCAACGGCCTCATCGTTTGATTTAAGGTCTGGCGCAAAACCACCTTCATCGCCTACTCCGGTACTGTATCCTTTGGCTTTCAGAACTGATTTCAGCGTGTGAAACACTTCAATACCCATGCGGATTGCTTCAGTAAAAGTGGTTGCGTTATGGGGCGCAATCATAAATTCCTGAAAATCAACATTATTATCAGCATGTTTTCCACCGTTAATAATGTTCAGACAAGGAACCGGAAGAAGATATGCATTAACACCACCAAGATACTGATATAGAGGTATGCCAGCACTTTCTGCCTCAGCACGTGCATATGCCATTGATACAGACAGTATTGCATTTGCTCCAAGCTTAGCTTTATTTGGAGTTCCGTCCAGTCCGATCATAAAATAATCAAGTTCCCGTTGATTTGCAAAACATTTACCTTCAATCTCTTTAGCGATTATCTTATTCACATTTTCAACTGCCTTCAGTACTCCTTTTCCGCCGTACCGTTTTTTATCTCCATCGCGTAATTCGCATGCTTCACGTTCGCCGGTTGAGGCCCCGCTAGGGACCATTGCCCGGCCAATAGCACCATCTTCGAGTGTTAAATGAGCTTCTACTGTGGGGTTTCCCCTTGAATCTAGTATTTCAAGAGCTTCGACATTTAAAATTTCCATAAGACTATTGTTTAAGTTTAATAATATTCAAATTTAGGTTTTAACCTTAAAATAAAAAAACTATTGTCTCAATTCTTCTGATAGACCCTCACATAATCGATCTCGTATCTTATCGGAAAGATAGCTGATGAAGGGTTGCCGCCATTCTCTCCCAAAGCAAGATTCAGAAGAAGGTAATGTGGTTGTTTAAAAGGATTGAATCCATCAGGATTAAAAGTTTCACTGAGAGATGTTGTATTGATTATTACATCATCAATAAAAAGTTTAATTGAATCTTCATTCCAATCCATCCGCCAGATATGGAATTTTTTTACCCAATCCGGATCATTTTTTGTGAAATTTGAAAGGGGTGTTTTTTCACTATCCCATTTCGCTTTAAACCGCTCTCCTGCACCCCAGGCAACGTTTGCAAGTATTGTTGGAATATTCTTGATCCTATAAAATTCCATAATATCTATTTCTCCATTTGAAGGCCACTGCCCATCTATACCTAACGTCCAGATGGCAGGCCATGCACCCATTGATGTATCAATCCGCACCCGGATCTCAAAACGTCCGAATTGCCATTGTTTATGCCCTCTCGTCTGAATACTGGAAGAGGTAAATTCAGCAGATTCCCTCTTGCGCTTCCAATCTGAACTGCCCGCAACATAACCCGGATTTTTTATTCTTTCTTTTCTTCCTTCAATCAACAAAACCCCACCTTTGCAAAAAGCATTCTGTGGTTGATACCACTGCAATTCATTGTTTCTTACAAAGCCTTTTTCATATCTCCAGACAGATGAGTCGGGTTTACCATCAATATTAAATTCATCATTCCAGACAAGGTGCAAGCCCTCTATTTCTTTGGGTTTATTAAAATCTGGCCGAAAAGGATCAATTTGTGCCATAAGGCAACAGTTTAAAATCAGTCCGGCTAAAATTAAAACAGCTTTATTGAAGTTGAATTTAATTTTTCTCATTTCATATCTGTCCTGTAACCTAATAAATGTAAAAAATACAATTATTATCTACTTTTTATTCAGCTTCTCACAGGGACAGGGGATCGATTTTATCTTTCTGTATTTACGCTGAGTGGCACAACTGCTTCCTATTAACAAAAAGACTACCAACAGAAAGGAAAGCGTTCTGTAATTAATGCTTTTAGTGCACAATTTTAGTTTTTCCTGCCAGTAAATTTTATATCGGTTCTGGTTCCTGCTCATTCATCAAAACTAATCAATTAATTAAAATCCTGATGCAGTTGGTTCTCTCATTAGGGTTTTAAATATTTTAAGGTTATCATCAATAAAGAGATAGGACCTTTTGGAATTCCGTTAAATACTTGTCGATATATAGATCCTTTTGTTTTGATTTATACTGCATTATGTAACGAGGGTGTTCAAGCGGAATTATCTTTTCAAAAAAACTGTATCTCCCGTTTAGCTCTGAAATATATTTAAAATTTTTCCCGGTACCAAAGCAGAAACATACATCAGTCATAATGCCCATTTCAATCTGTCTCAAAATGTTCTCAAAAGCAAAATCCTTAACAGCGCCAAGAAGTTTTTGACTGTCATAATAATTATAATTTATTTCTCTTCCGGTTTTACTAACTGAAGTAAATCCCAACGGGCAAACAGAATTAATATAAAATTGTGAATAAAACCTTTCTGGACCACCATATCTATCAATCATCTCATAAATAAAAACAGATGATGTTTCGAATATCTTAATTCCTGGCATATTTATACCGCACTTCTCAAGTAGCCTTTTAGTATCAGTAAATGGTATACCGGTTACACCGGCGCCAAAACGGCCCGGGTTAATGCCAAGGATCAGACGTCTTGGATTATTATCATTATAAAACTTATAATAGAATCGTGTAATAATCTCTATGACTTCAGGATTGTTTCTGAATGGATTCATAACTGAAATTCCGGGAGGCAATGAATCTTTAAACTCAATCTCTTTACAGAAGGATATTATTTTTTCAGCGCACGTAGTCATTCTGATTTCATTCAATCTCTTGATAAATGAAGAAATGGCAAAATGTCTCGTTAATTTAAAATGAGATGAAAGGTATTAGTTTTTTATACAGCGGACAGAATATTTATTTGTTTTCTCAGTTCCGTGCACATCTGCAATATCATCTATCCTTGAAATATCAACAACAGGTGTTTTTAATACAACCATATAGCTTAAATATTCAGCATTATCTTTATCATATTCTGTTGACGTCCAGTAGTAAGCACTTTCGTCCATTTCAGTAAAGGTTCCCTCGTAGTTCTGCATACCGCCAAGCTGAATTCCAAATGAAATAGTATCAGATGGATTGTTCTTCCAGTCTTCCAATTGTTCATAATGATTCTTTAGTGTCTGATATTCAACTCCTGTTGGAAGGTGCCATCCGGAAGGGCATACTTTCATCGCAGTTTTCCAATCATATAAAATTCCATATACCTTATTATTGCTGGGGTCATTATCAAAATAATAAGCACCTTCTGTAGCTTTATATCTCAGGTTTTCAGCAAGCCATGTGAATTTATCTATGATTATTGTTTTATACACATTCCCATCCCTGGAATCGGTAAACCTTACCTGACCGGAAATATTTAGCATCAAAACGAAGAAAAACAATAAGAAAAATATCCTTTTCATATATGTTGTTTTTTCAAAGTGGATTAAATAAAATCTGAAACTATGCTGCAAATTTTATACCACGAAGATCATTATAATATCTTTCGCAAAAATAAATTTTGTGCTGACATTAAACAGCTTAAAAGTAAAAATGTTTTTAACCATTTGACTGTCTGTCAGGAAAGTTTTTAACAGGTAAAGTGAAGATATCTATTTATAAACGGCAGAAGCGAATGATTATCTGATTTTAAGAAGCCACTCCCGGGCTTCCTCTTTTGTTTCAAACACTCTGAAATGGATTCCCCTGTTTGATTCAATTACCATCTCTCTGAATTTTCCTTTTATCTTTTCTGAAGGTATAACTGCAGCTACTTTTATTCTATATGTCATAAACTTCTGAAGCACTTCACCAGCCAATCCTGTTTTCAAATCAAAAAAAGAAGGAGCCAGGTTTTTATAATGAAAGAGAATTGAAGGAACACCTTTCTCTGCACATAAAGCAGCAATGTCAATCGCATCCTGTTCACTCCTGATCATGAATTCTTCATCAACTTCAATATATTTTTTTTCTGGCTTATTGTTCATAGGAGCATTCAACAATATAATTAACTGTTAAAATGAACAAAAAATGATCATTTGAGGCTTGTTCATGAATGCTTCGTTAAAATAAATCAAAATTAATTAACTTTGAGCACTTTAAAAAAAAGAGAATTTCCGGGAAAATGTCAGGTAAAGATACTTTGAGACCATATGGTGAAAAACAGGTAGCTTTCGATAAAAGGTATCTTGAAATGGCTTTGATCTGGGCCCGCAATTCATATTGCATAAGGCGGCAAGTTGGAGCATTGCTTGTAAAAGAAAAGATGATTATTTCAGATGGTTACAATGGGACTCCTTCAGGATTTGAAAATGTATGTGAGGATGAGAACAATGTCACCAAACCTTATGTTCTTCATGCTGAGGCAAATGCAATAACAAAAGTAGCAAAATCAAATAACTCGAGTGAAAATTCAACATTATATGTCACGACTTCACCATGCATGGAGTGCGCAAAACTAATTATCCAGTCGGGGATAAAAAGAGTAGTGTACTGCAATAAATATCATAATACCGACGGTCTTGATCTTCTAAAACGTGCCAGTATAGAGCTGGTTTTTATTGACCCTGAAAATAACATTTATGAATTACAATAATCCGAAAAGATCTGTTTCCCTTCCTTTATTTATTGCATTTGCGCTTGTGATCGGAATCCTGATTGGTATCTATCTGCCAGGTAAAAACATTATTCAGCCAGCGGCCAGCATAAGATTAAAAAACGACAAAATCAACAATGTTCTCAGAATTATTGAAGATAGTTATGTTGATTCCGTGAACAGAAAAGATCTGGAAGAAGCTGCAATACCTGCTATGCTTAAAAAGCTTGACCCCCATTCAATTTATATACCTGCAAAAGACCTGAAAAGAGCTAACGAACCTCTTCAGGGTAATTTTGAAGGGATTGGTATTTCATTCAATTTACTTACCGATACAATTCTGGTTATCGGTACAATTCCCGGAGGTCCATCTGAAAAAGTCGGACTTCAGGCAGGAGATAAAATAATCTACATAAACGATTCTCTGGTTGCCGGGAAGAAGATAAGCGAAGAATCTGTAATGGGTATGCTTAAAGGTCCAAGAGGCACAAAAGTAAAACTGAAGGTTCTCAGAAAAAATCATGAAGCTTTTCTGCCTTTTGAAATAACCAGAGATAAAATTCCCGTTTACAGCGTTGATGTAGCATATATGATAACCCAGAATATAGGGTATATCAAGATAAACAGTTTTTCCTTAACGACCTTTAATGAATTCATGAAGGGATTACGGGAGCTCAAGGAAAAAGGTATGACAAAATTAATACTTGATCTGAGGGAAAATTCCGGCGGAGTTATGGATGCAGCAACGCAGATAGCTAATCAGTTTCTGAAGGAGGGACAGCTTATTGTTTATACAAAAGGTCGTACTTCACCAAGAAATGATGCCACAGCAACAGGGAAAGGTGAATTTGAGACAGGCGATTTAGTGGTTCTTATTGATGAATGGAGTGCATCAGCCAGTGAGATTCTTGCCGGAGCTATTCAAGATAACGACAGGGGGACAATTATCGGACGACGTTCATTTGGAAAGGGACTTGTTCAGGAACCAGTTATGTTTTCCGATGGTTCGGGAATGAGGCTTACTATTGCTCGTTATTATACTCCTACAGGCAGATCGATTCAGAAGCCATACAATAAAGGAGTTGATAAATACTATGCGGACCTGAATGAGCGATATGCCAGGGGAGAATTTGAGGTTTCTGACAGCATCCATTTTTCCGATTCTCTGAAATTTAAAACACCCGGTGGCAGAATTGTATACGGAGGTGGAGGTATTATGCCCGACAAATTTGTTCCTGCAGATACATTAGGAATCTCAGGTTATTTTCTTAAGGTCAGGAATTCAGCTCTTATTTACAGGTTTGCAATTAAATATACTGAGAATAACAGGGAAATTCTGAAAAAATTCACTGAAGCGGGAGAAATGGAGAGCTACCTTAATAAGCAGGCACTTCTCGATCAATTTGTAAAATTCGCTGCTAATAACGGAATTAAACCTGACCCGACCGGATTAAAGACTTCAGGAAAAATTATCCACACACAGCTTAAAGCATATATTGCAAGAAATATAATCGATAACAAAGGATTTTATCCGATCTGGGAGAACATAGATTCCACTCTGAAATATGCGATCGATTTTCTGAAAAAGTAAGAGGAACGTGAGGCGTGAGGATAGTTAATATGGTTCCCGGTGTTGGGTGCCCGGTACAAGGTGTTCAAGTTCAATATTTAATTTTTTCAATAAATTCGGTAATTACCTCCACCGTCCTCTCCTCCTCTTCAATAAATCCCAGATGCCCTGAATTTTCAAGAACCACAACTTCCGCATTCACTGGCATATTGATTTTTTTCTGAATAGCTTCGCATGGAATGTAGTTATCTAACGAACCTAAGATCCAAAGAC
>Ga0182027_10011516_pt1 | contig 12496 bp, 11 predicted proteins | sample 712E1DmetaG_FD_121300 | JGI IMG/M metagenome (GOLD analysis project Ga0182027, IMG submission 121300) | Permafrost microbial communities from Stordalen Mire, Sweden - 712E1D metaG (Illumina Assembly) | ecosystem: Environmental > Terrestrial > Soil > Wetlands > Permafrost | place: Sweden...
CATGTGGTATGTATATTATATAATATACATACTTGTCAACGGAAAAAATGAGAAAAATGCAACTTTTGCTTTCGTTACCAAATCTGGGAAATCCCCGCCGTCACTGACGCATTACAATAACGGGCAAATATATGGTGACCGCTGCTACCCCTGCTATGGGAATTCCAGTGTGGGGAGAACACCCCATACACAAACCTGACAATCCAGGCTAATATAGCCTTATGAAAAAACTCCTTGAGGCGCTTAACGCGAACCGAACGAAACAAATACTCGCGGCCAGTTTGCTGGCTTGGGCGCTCATCGCCTCGCCCCGGACATTGTTGGCGGCAGGTCCAGCCCCGGTCAACTTGCGATCCACCGCCCATTTCGCCATCCTTGCCGGCGCCGCCATCACCACCACCGGCGGCGGCGTCATCAATGGCGATGTTGGAGCCAGTCCGATCACCGGCGCTGCCATCTCCTTGACTGCGGCTCAGGTGAACGGGACCATCTATTGCGTGGATGCCGCCGGGCCGGCCGGTTCTGTCATTGCTCCCGACCTCCTTACTACCGCCAAGGGGGATTTGACCATCGCCTACAACGACGCCGCCGGACGAACCCCCGTGCCTACGGGAGACTTCCTCAATCCCGGATCCGGGAATATGGGCGGGCTGAACCTCGGCCCCGGCCTCTACAAATTCACGGGTGAGGCTTTGATCACGGGATCGGACCTCACACTCACTGGTGGTCCGGATGATGTCTGGCTTTTCCAGATTGCGTCCGACCTTCAAGAGGGGAGCACGATTAAGATCATCCTGGCTGGCGGCGCGCAGCCCAGAAACATCTTCTGGCAAGTGGGCACAGGCGCCACCATAGGAACATTCGCTGTGTTCTACAGGACCATCATGGCCAATACAGCCGTCGTGATGAACACCAGCAGCACCATGGAAGGCAGGGCCATGTCATTCACTGCCGGCGTTACCTACAACGGGAAGAGCGGCGTTCTGCCCGCGCCCGCGGCCCCCGTTTTCACCGCCATCTACGGACCGCACACCAACTCCGCGACCGTCGTCCTCACCACCACCCCCTATTTTCCCATCACCCTGCAAACTTGCCCGAACCTGTTCCTAACGAACTGGACCACAATCGCCAGCAACACTCCAATCACCGACATCTGGACCTTCACCGACACCCTCACCCCCGCAACCGCCCCCCAATCCTTCTACCGTGCATTCCTCACGATCCCATAAATAGCAATTTCAAATCGGTGTTTCCGTCGCGTTTGAGCCGGAGCCGGAGCCGATGTCACCCAAGCCGGTGTCCTCACTATTTACACTTTTTGCGCAGATGTACAGGTGCAGGTGTTCTCACTTTTTTAACTGGGAAGGAAGAAGGGTCCTCGGAATCGCGTAAATTGTTCGGACATGACGACCTTGTCAGTGCAGCATTCCCTTGCGAAGAATTTGAATCGCTGGCGAGAGGATTGCGAGTTCAATGCCCTGGCGACGTGTATCACATCATGGCGCACGCATATCCTGTGGTAAATCCATGTTTTACGCCTTCTCTAATCGCCATTCAGGTTGGCCCATTCTCCCGGCTGGAGGGGATATGGATGCCAGACATTTCGGCGCGGGCCGCGAGGCCCGCGCCGAGTCCAGCGCCCGGCGTCACCCATCCACCAAACCGGGCGAAACCGCTGGGTAGTGCCTTGATTTGGTGTAGAGTCGAGCCTGTGGCTCGACATCGGCGCACAGCGCCGACACTACAACGATTGAATCGAGGCGCTACCAACCGCTGGCGGCCGCTGCCGTTAGCTCGAGTAGCCTTCTTCGCCGTGGTCGGACAGATCCAGACCCTGCGTTTCGTCTTCCTCGAACGGGCGAAGGCCAATGGTGTATTTGACGATGCAGGCGATGATGGCCGTGCCCGCGATGGCCAGAACCAGCGTCAGGCCGATGGCCTTGAGTTGCTCGAACACCAGCGGCTGAAATGGGGAATCCTTGACGTAATCCTTCAGGTTGGCGGCCAGATTTGCGTTGGCCGCGTTGCGGGCCAGCACGCCGGTCAGCAACGCGCCGAGGGTTCCGCCGACGGCATGCACGCCGAAGGTGTCGAGCGCGTCGTCATAGCCAAACCAGTTCTTCACTTTGTAGCAGAAGAACCAGGGAACCAGTCCGGCGGCGATGCCGATGAGGACCGCGCCGTTCGCGGTGACGAAGCCGCAGGCCGGCGTAATCACCACCAGGCCCGCCACAGCCCCCGAGCAGAATCCCAGCACGCTCGGCCTGCCCCGGACGATCCATTCCATCATGGGCCAGACAAAGGAGGCGACGGCGGTGGCCAGGGTGGTGGTGGTGAAGGCGTTGGCGGCGATGACATCGGACGCGACGGCGCTGCCGGCGTTGAAGCCGTACCAGCCGACCCAGAGCATGCCGGTGCCGATCATGCAAAGCACCATGCTGTGCGGGGCGAAGTTGGTTTTGCCCCAGCCCAGGCGCTTGCCCAGGATCAGGCACAGGATGAGCGCCGACCAGCCGGAGGTCATGTGGACGACCGTGCCTCCGGCGAAATCAATGGCGTGGATTTTGGCGTCGTGATTGGCCACGCCGTTCATCATTCCATCCGCGCCCCAGATCATGTGGGCTTGAGGGAAATAGACGATGAACATCCAGAGCGTCATAAAGAGGCAGATGGCCGAGAATTTCATGCGTTCGGCAATGGCGCCGATGATCAAGGCCGGGGTGATGATGGCGAACATCAGTTGATAGATGGCATAGACGTTGTGCGACACCCACGAGGAATAATCGGGGTTTGGGCTGGAATCCACTCCGTTGAAAAAGGCGAAATCAAAACCGCCCAGAACCGGCGAAAGCGGCCCTCCCTTGGCAAACGACAGGCTGTACCCGCAGGCCCACCACAGGATCGTGACCATGCCGGTTATGAAGAAGCACTGCGCCATGACGGAGAGGACGTTCTTGCGCCGAACCAAACCGCCGTAGAAAAGAGTCAGTCCGGGCAGGGTCATAAACAGCACCAAGGCGGCCGAGGTCATTTGCCAGGCGTTGTGGCCGGGGCCGGGGTTGGGCGTGAAGGTGTCGCCTTTGTCGTTCACGCTGCCCAGTTTGGAGCTGACGTGATTGGTTGGGGTGTCGGCCTGCCGGGCGGTGTTGTTGATGTAAGCCTCCAAGTCTTCCAGGCGCTGTTCGACGGAGGGGGCGGCCAGTTTGTTCGTGTTCGCGGCGCCCTCCGCTGCGCGGACCGCCAGCGGGCCGGCGCAAAGAGAGGCCAGGAAGGTCAAACAGAACAAGGTTCTTTTCATATTTCGATTCATGGGGTTTGGGTATGGATGGTTTGGGTTTAAAGGGCTTTTTCTCCCCGCTCCTCGGTGCGGATGCGGATGACTTCCTCGATGTTGGAAATGAAGACCTTGCCGTCGCCGATCTTGCCGGTCTTGGCCGAGGCGACGATGGTCCCGGCCACCTCCTCGGCGCGCTGGTCGGAGACGATGACTTCAAGTTTGATTTTGGGCAGCAGATCCACCGTGTATTCGCTGCCGCGGTAGATTTCGGTGTGGCCCTTCTGGCGGCCGCAACCCTTGGCCTCGATGACGGTCATCCCTTCAATGCCGATTTTGGCCAGGGCGTCCTTCACTTCTTCGATGCAAAACGGTTTGATAATGGCTTCTATCTTCTTCATGTTTTGATGCTTGTTGGATCACAGTTGAGCGCATGGCGGCTTTCGAACCCTGCGACGGCATCATCCTTTTGATGCCGGCAATAAGCCCGCTTCCGGCTGATTCGAGCCGAATCGGAAAATGCGCGTGGGAAACATGCAGCAAGCGAAATGCCAATGGGTTGCGCAAAAGTCGGGCGACTTTCTAACAACTTGTGCAATAAGGATTTAGCAACAAACAAGGAGCGGCTGAGTTGGCGCCCAGACAGGCTTCTGGTGAAGAGAATTTGCCAGAGTGGCTGTTTTTGGCCATCTAGAGCGGAAGGAGGTGGCCGAGGTCTTTGGCCACCGTTTTGTGCTGCGGGTTCAATCAACGCATCATTCCTTCTTTACTTCCGCTCTGGCGGCGGTTATCAAATTTGCGGCCTGGAATGAGCGGGCGGGCCGGTCTGTTTTATGAAGAAAATGGTGATATGGGTTTTGGCGGCGGTGTTGGCGGTGGCGGCGGTGTTGCAGTTCTTTAATCCGGCGCTGACCAATCCGCCCGTCGCGCCGGGAGAAGATTTGATGGCGAGCAATGCGCCGCCGGCGGAAGTCGCGGCGCTGCTGCATAACGCCTGCTATGATTGTCATTCCTACACCACCCAATGGCCGTGGTACAGCCATGTCGCACCGGTGTCCTGGTTTTTGAGCAGCCATGTCAACGATGCCCGCGAGGCGTTGAATTTCTCGGTGTGGCCGCATGACGACGCGTATAAGGCGGGCAAGCGATGGAACAAGATCAGCCATCGGGTGGATGACGGCTCGATGCCCCTGGCCAGTTTTACGTGGATGCACCCGGCGTCGCGCCTGACAGAGGAACAACGGAAGCAGTTGAGCGATTGGGCGGCAAAGGAGGCGGAGAGGCTGAAGTGAATTGCGGATTGCAGATTGCGGATTGCGGATTGCGGATTGCGGATTGCAGATTGCGGATTGCGGATTGCGGAATGTCCGATCCGACTGATCCGACGGATCCGACCGATCCGACCGGCCTCCGCCATTGCGGATTGCGGACTTGTCGCGCCGTAGCTCGCAGAGCGAAGATGGATTGAAGTTCATCATTCCAGGCTTGCCGGGCTGGCGGAAACAGGGTAACAAAGGAGCATGATGTCGAATTCATATTCCAAGATGCGTGCTCCCTTCGCCACAGCCCGGACGACGGTTTCCACTCTTCGGATCAACCGCCGGCGGTTCATTTATTCCACCGCGCTGGCGGCGGGCGCCCTGGCCACGCGGCTGACACCCGCCGACGCCGGTGTCAAGTTGAAATCACCCAATGAGAAGCTGGACATCGGGTGCATCGGGACGGGCGGCTGGCGGGGAGCGCAGGATGTCGTGGGGCTGGCCGACGTGGATGAGAAAGGGGTCCTGCAACAGAACATCGTGGCGCTGTGCGATGTGGATGAGACTTATTTGAAGGCCATGGCGAAGAATTTGCCGGGGGCGCGGCTTTATTCCGATTACCGGAAGATGTTGGACAAGGAGAAGACGCTGGACGCGGTGAGCGTGACGATACCGGATCATCAACACGCGCCGGCGGCCATGCTGGCGATGGCGGCGGGCAAGCATGTTTATTGCGAGAAGCCGATGACGCACTCGGTCTGGGAGGCGCGCCAGTTAACGCTGGCGGCGCGCAAATACGGGGTCATCACGCAGATGGGCAACCAGGGGCATTCGATGGAAGGGAACCGGCAGCTTTGCGAAATGATCGCGGCGGGGGCGATTGGCGCGGTGCGCGAGGTCCATTGCTGGACGGACCGGCCCGTCCATGTCGAGGGCGGACCGGGCTGGGCGCAGGGCCGTGAGCGCCCGCCGGGTTCGGATCCGGCGCCCGCTACTTTGGATTGGGATTTGTGGCTCGGCCCGGCCCCCAGCCGCCCTTTTGTGGCCGGCTGGCCGGATGACAAGCGCATCCCGGTTTATTGCCCGCATGTCTGGCGGGGCTGGTGGGACTTCGGCTGCGGAGCCATCGGGGACATGGCCTGCCACATTATGGACGGCCCGTATTGGGCGTTGAAGCTGGGCGCTCCCACGACGGTGGAACTGGTCAAGTCCACCAAGTTGATGCCGGAAATGGCTCCGTGGGTGTCCATCATTAAATTTCAATTTCCGGCGCGGGGCGACATGCCCCCGTGCAGCCTGACCTGGTACGATGGCGGCCAGAAGCCGGCCAAGCCAACCGAAATGGAGGCGGCGCAGTTGGACGACTGCGGCGCGCTGCTGATTGGCGACAAGGGAAAGATCGTCGCCGGCACGTACGGCGAAAATCCGCACTTGCTGCCCGAATCGCTCATGGTGGATTACAAGCGGCCCGCCCAGACGATTCCGCGCGTGCCGGGGAACAGCCCGCACAAGGATTTCATCCGGGCGTGCAAGGGCGGCCCGGCGGCGTGCTCGAATTTCGATGTTTCCGGCCCGTTCACGGAAATGGCGTTGCTGGGCAACGTGGCGTTGCGCCTGGGCAAGAAGATTGAATGGGACCCGGTCAACCTCAAGTGTCCGGGCACGCCGGAGGCGGACGCCATCCTCCATCCGGCCTTCCGCGAGGGGTGGAAGGTGACGCCGGCGTAACGAGAGAGGCCCGCGCAATATGAATATGAAGTCCTTTGCGGCGATTTTGGTTCTGCTGGCCGTGGCGGGATGCGGCACGAATTCCCCAATCTCGTGGTTTAGACCGGAACCGGACGGCTTGACGGTTCGTTCCGTGAAGGGAGAGGTTGAGTATTCGCACGGCGGAGCCTGGGATCCTCTGCGGGTCAACATGGTTTTCACCAATGGCGCGCAGATTCGGACCGGCCATGACTCGGAAGTATATTTCAGCGTGGGCCGTTCCGCCGTCGTGAAATTAACGGTTGACAGCGAGCTTGTTCTCACCGCGATGATGGTCCAGCGCCACCTCTTTGCGGACTCCACCCGAACCGTGCTGGAGTTGCGCCAAGGCACCATTCAAGGCTCCGTCAAAAAGCTCGCCCGGGAGTCGTCCTTCCAAATTCGCGGCGGCGGACTCACGGTGGAGAATCGCGGAGGGGATCTCAGAATGAGCGCGGACGGGAGGGTAGAGGCTGTCGCTTCCGAGAATGGCGCGGTGACCGTGCAGGCCGGCGGGAAAGCCTATCCATTGCAGACCGGCGAGTATTTCGATCCCAAAAAGAACGAAGTTGGAAAGTTGCCAGACCGTCCGATCATTCGGCCGGACCTTTGATCACTTTTTGACAGATGCGGGCAACCGCAATAGGGTTTGATCGGTACCCAATCATGCGCATGATATGAAAACCTTGGCGGCAGTTTTGGTTCTGCTGGCTCTTGCGGGATGCAGCACGGAATCCCGGCCTCCAGCGATTATTCCGCAACTCGTCAGCGACTCGTCGCCATTCCCCGAGTTTTCCATTGCGGATTCCGAAACGGCAGGATTTAAACCGGCGAAAGCGATTGTTCGTGCCGTGCTTGGAGAGGTTCAATTTGGGAACGGCGGAGCCTGGGATCGTCTTCGTATCAATTTGGAATTAGCCAATGGCACTCTGATTCGGACCGGACATGGGTCCTCTACGTACGTTCAGGTAAATGGTTTCATCTCCACCATAAGAGTAACCGAGGACAGCGAACTCGATCTTACGGAAATGATGGGCCGGAATACGGATGCGACGCGGACGGCGCTGGAGGATGCAACGCGGACGGCGCTGGAGGTGCGAAAAGGCACAATCCTTGGGTCTGTGAGAAGACTTTCTTCGGAATCGGCGTTTCAGGTTCGCGGCGGCGGAGTCACGCTCAAGGTTCACGGAACGGATTTCCAAATGAGCGCTGAGGGGAGGGCGGACATGATAACAGGTGCAGCGACTGTGACCTCAGACGGAAAAAGCTACAAAGTGACGACTGGCGAGTGTTTCGATCCCAAGAAGAATGAGGTTTTCAGCGTTCCATATGAACTGATACCTGTTTCACCTGTTTGGCGTTTTGGACCTCCTTTCCCCGTGAATCAGTCATGGCCGGGGACAGAACTGCTTCCGCCTTTTGAACGCGGAATGGAAAATGCGCTCCATGGTTTTCCCGGGCACTGATCCGGCGGCCGGCAGTGGATCGTCTTGACAGTTCCCGCCTGTAGCGTCGGCGCTACGCGCCGATGCCGAGCCACAAGCTCGACGCTGCATCCAAGCTACTTTTTCCAGTCGAAGGCCTGTTTTTTCCAGGCATAGAGGTAGCCGACGAACAGGATGCCGAGAAAACAGAACATCGAGCCGAAAATCAGCGGCGCGTTTCCGGCGAGCATCTTGCGGTAGATGATGGCCCACGGATATAGAAAAACGACTTCGATATCGAACAGAATGAACAGCATGGCGACCAGATAAAACTTGACCGACAGCCGGGTGTTGCCCGGGCCGACGGGCAGCATGCCGCATTCGTAAGCGGTGTCCTTGATGGCGGAGTCTTTGCCGCGTTTGCCGACCACCACGGAGGCCACCAGCGTGCCGGCGGCGAACAAAAAGGCGACCAGGCCCAGGATGGCCACCGGAATATATTCCCGCAATTGCATCGGTTCCATGGACGCAAGGTAAGAAACGGCGGCGCGCCTGGCAAGAGCAAAGACTCATGAAAAGATTTTATTTGCGGGCGCGTTAAGTTCTGAACTAAACTGACCGCTCCTTTGGGGAGTGGGTTGACATGGATGCATTGGCCCGATGAAACCGGATGAACCGGGCGCATGTTGGACGGCGGTGGAGCCGCCCAACCAAGCGACGGCGTGAATCCAGCAACCGGTCCGGGGCAGTGGCGCCGGCTCACCCCAAGGCTATAGATTTATGAAAGGACCATTAAAAGTAGTAATCATCACGGCGCTGGCGGTGGCGGTGGCGCTGGGGGGTGGAGGAGGATATTGGGTCTGGCACGCGCGTCATGCCAGCCGGCCTTTGTGGCGCACGGGCACGGTGCGGAAAGGAAACCTGACGGCCACCATTACGGCGACCGGGACGGTGGAACCGGAGGAGGTGGTGGACGTGGGGGCGCAAGTGTCCGGGCAATTCCTCGAGTTCGGCAGGGACAAGAGTGGAAAGCCCGTTGATTATGGATCCGTGGTGGAGTCCAACATGCTCCTGGCCAAGATAGACACCAACGTGTTCCAAGCCGATGTGGACCTGGACACCGCAGTGGTGGCTTCGGACAAGGCCGGGGAAGAACAGGCCGCGGCCAATGTGGAGCAGATGGAAGCCAAGGAGGCGCAGGCCGAAGCGGATTGGCAACGGGCGCAGAAGCTCGGCGAGGGAGAAGCGCTGGCGCCAACCACGTATGATTCCTACAAGGCCAATTACGAAATTGCCAAAGCCAACAAGAAGCTGGCGATTGCGGCCCTGGCCTCCTCCAAAGCGGCCACGCGGCAGGCTCAAGCCACCCTGCTCAGAGCCCAAAGAACGCTCGATTACTGCACCATTTATTCTCCGGTGGATGGCGTGATCATTGACCGGCGGGTGACCATAGGCGAAACGGTGGCCTCGAGCCTGAACACGCCGAGTTTGTTCCTGATTGCCAAGGATCTGAAGCGGATTCAGGTGTGGGCGTCGGTCAACGAGGCCGACATCGGGAACATCCATCCCGGCCAGCCGGTGACGTTCACCGTGGACGCTTTTCCCAACCGGGTGTTCCATGGGTCTGTCAACAAGGTGCGGTACAACGCGACCATGACGCAGAACGTGGTGACCTACACGGTGGAGGTCAACACGGACAACTCGGATGGCAAGCTGTTGCCCTACCTGACAGCCAATGTCAACTTCCTGACCGGAGAGACGACCAATGCCCTGCTGGTCTTGAACTCGGCCTTGCGCTGGCACCCGCAGAACGATTTGATCGCCCCGAAGTTTCGCCAGGCGGGCAATCAGGCCGGCGCGGCTTCCGAAGGGGCCAGGGCTTCGGAGAGTGCCAATGCGCCTGCCGCAGGGGCCGCGGCTTCCAGCGGCGGCGGACGGCGGGGAGGGGAGCGCGGGGGCGGCGGACAGGAGGCCATTCCGATACAAACGGGAACCTTGTGGGCGCAGGAGGGGAACTATGTCCGGCCCGTGCCGGTGAAACTGGGATTGACCGATGGGACCTGGACCGAGGTGGAAGGGGAGGGCCTGGCCAAAGGCACCGTCGTGGTGACGGGCACCATCAGCGTGGAAACGGCCGCGGAGGAATCCGCGTCCGGCGCCAATCCCTTCATCCCGCAAATTGGCCGGCGGGGCGGGCCTGGCAATGCCATCCCCATGAGGCGGGGGGGAGGCGGGGGAGGGGGCAACGGTTAATGACAGCAAGGCACGGTTATGGAATTGCTTGAATTGCGCGAGGTCTGCAAGACCTACCACTTGGGCGAGATGGATTTGCAGGTGCTCAAAGGCGTGACCCTCTCCGTGGGCAAGGGAGAGCTGGTGGCGCTGATGGGGGCCAGCGGATCGGGCAAGAGCACCCTGATGAATATTCTCGGCTGCCTGGATCACCCCAGCTCGGGGGAGTATTGGCTGGACGGGCAGGAGATTTCGGGCGCGTCCGCCAATGAACGGGCCATGCTGCGCAACCGGCTGATCGGTTTTGTATTCCAGAGTTTTAACCTCCTCTCGCGCACTTCGGCGCTGGAAAACGTCTCCATGCCCCTGACCTATGGCGTGGAGTACGTCCACGAGGAAGATATGAAGGCGCGCGCCACGGAGATGCTCCGCAAGGTGGGCCTGGCCGACCGCATGGATCACCAGCCCTCGCAGCTTTCGGGCGGACAGCAGCAGCGGGTGGCCATTGCGCGCTCGCTCATCAACCGGCCGCGGCTGCTCCTGGCGGATGAACCGACGGGCAATCTGGACTCGCGCACCAGCGAAGAGATTCTGCAAATGTTCCGGGACCTGAACGAATCGGAAGGGCTGACCATCATCCTGGTGACGCACGACCCGAATGTGGCGCAACATGCCAAACGGGTGATACGGATTCGGGACGGGTTGATTGCCAGCGGATCGGACCAGTCCCAGCAGGAGAAACAGACATGAGAGCTTATCGCACCTTTAAGACCGCCATGCGCGCCTTGCGCCGGAATGTCATGCGGGCGGCGCTGACCACGCTGGGAATCGTGATCGGGGTCGCGGCGGTCATCGCCATGATGGAGATTGGGAACGGCTCCTCGCGGGCCATCCAACACACCATCGCCACCATGGGCGCATACAATCTGATGGTCTTTCCCGGCAACAACATGCTGGCCGGCATCAGCTCGGGCACCGGCGGGAGCATGAGGCTGACGCCCGCGGACGCGGACGCGATTTTGACCGATTGCCCGTCGGTGACGGCGGCGGCGCCGGTGGTGTTTGCGCGCGCGCAGGCGGTCTATAACAACCTGAACTGGCAGCCCGGCAGCCTCTACGGAACCACCCCATCCTTCCTGGAGGTGCGGGATTGGAGCGACATGGCCGAGGGCAATCCCTTCACCGAGCGCGATGTGCGCAACACCAGCAAAGTCTGCGTGATTGGCAAAACGATCGTGAAAATGCTTTTCCAGGGCGAATCGCCCATCGGCAAGGAACTCCGCCTGATGAACGTCAACTTCAAAGTCGTCGGCGTGCTCAAGGCCAAGGGCGCCAATATGATGGGGGCGGACCAGGACGACATCATCCTGGCTCCATGGACGACGATCAAGTATCGGGTTTCCGCGGCTTCCAGCAGCGGCTCCGGCACGGTGACCACCACGACCACGAGCGTTCTTCCCAGCCAGGTTTATCCTCCCGCCCCGGCCTCCTTGTATCCGATCCCGTCGAGTGTGCAACAGGCCGATACGCCGCAGCCGGTGCGCTTTGCCAATGTGAACCAAATCGTCGTGTCCGCCAGATCGGCCGGCGAAGTGCAGTCGGCCATTGACGAAATCACCGGGCTGCTGCGCGAGCGGCATCACATCCGGCGCGACATGCCGGAGGATTTCACCATCCGCGACATGACGGAAATGGTGCGGACGATGAGTTCGACAACGGAGTTGATGACGACGCTGTTGCTGATCGTGGCGGCCATTTCGCTGGTGGTGGGCGGGGTGGGCATCATGAACATCATGCTGGTCTCGGTGACGGAGAGGACCCGCGAGATCGGCCTGCGCATGGCCGTCGGCGCGCAGTCCAACGATATTCTGCATCAATTCCTGATGGAGGCCATTGTGCTCTGCCTGATCGGAGGCGCGGTCGGCATTGCGCTGGGACGGACGACCTCGGTGCTGGTGCGCCTGATCAAACACTGGCCGACGGCGGTGTCGGTGGGGGCGATCATTGTCGCGGTGGCGGTTTCGGCGCTGGTCGGCGTGCTGTTTGGATTTTATCCGGCGTGGAAGGCTTCACGCCTGGATCCGATTGACGCGCTGCGTTACGAATAAGCAGCGGGTCCTGCCATGAACGAAATGCCATGAACAAAACTTCTCCATTGGCGCGGACGGTCCTGGCCGTTTCCTTCGCCGCCCTAACCCTCCTCAACGGCTGCATGGTTGGCCCGAATTACCAGCCGCCGAAAACCCAGACGCCGCCGGCCTGGGTCGGGTTGACCAATTCCGCGGCGGCGGCAGACACCCGGCTAACGGACAGCGCGGCGGATCTGGCGCAATGGTGGACCCGGTTTCAGGACCCCAAACTGACCGAGTTGGTCAATGTGGCGCTCCGAACCAATCTGGACGTGCAACTGGCCGAAGCGCAACTGCGCGAAGCGCGCGCCACGCTCGGCAAGGATGCGGGCGGGCTGTGGCCGACACTGACGGCTTCAGGGTCGGCGTCCCGCAGCAGCCCGGTCGGCGGAGCCAACGGCCCCTCCAGCACATTCAAGACCGGCCTGGGGG
>Ga0182027_10011518_pt1 | contig 12495 bp, 10 predicted proteins | sample 712E1DmetaG_FD_121300 | JGI IMG/M metagenome (GOLD analysis project Ga0182027, IMG submission 121300) | Permafrost microbial communities from Stordalen Mire, Sweden - 712E1D metaG (Illumina Assembly) | ecosystem: Environmental > Terrestrial > Soil > Wetlands > Permafrost | place: Sweden...
CCAGAAAGACCGCCAGAGCGGCCAGACGAGCCTGTTCGACGGCGGCGGCAATACGGCCGAAGAAAGCGCGCCTCCCGAACCGCCGCTTGCCAACGTTGAACCGTGGCCCTACAACGAGCTGCTTGCAAAAGAAAAGGACGTGCTCAATTTCTACGTGAGCGGGCATCCGCTGGAACGGTTCCAGGACGAAATCCGGGGTTTTGCCGACATTTCGCTCAAGCTGGAATCGCTCGAAAAGGTGCGCGAGGGGCAGAACCTCACCGTGGGCGGCATCATTACCGTGCTCAAGTCCCACGTTCAGCGTGACGGCAGGCCCATGGCGTTCCTGGAAATCGAGGATTTCGACGGTTCTATGGAGCTGCTCGCCTTCGGCGACGCATTCGAGAAATTCAAGCACCTGCTCGCGCTTGACGCCATGATACTCGTGCGCGGCCAGGTGTCGGTGCGGGAGGGCGACAAGAAGCCAAAGCTCAAAGTGGACAACGTTATCGCCCTTTCGGAAACACGTGAGAAACTCGCCAGAAGCGTTCACGTGCGGCTCAAGACACAGGGGCTCGAAGAAGCTTTTGTCAAGGTCCTGTACGACGATTGCGCCAAGACCCAGGGGGAATGCAGCCTCGTTCTCCACCTCACGACGCAGGAAGAAAACGAATACCGGGTAAAGGCCCGAAGTGTCACCGTCAATGCGGCCAAGGATACCGTCGATGCGCTCCGCAAGCGGCTGGGAAAGGAAAACGTGTGGATCAGCAAGACGGCCGCGTAGCCGGTGCCCTCAACATCATGCACAACCTTGCAGCCGTCCTGTGGATGCTCGCAAGCACAGTGCTCTACGGCACGGCAGCCATGGCGCTTTCCCCGCTCAGCAACAGGAAGGCGCGGTACTTTGCGCATCTTTGGTGCGCGAATCTCACGAGATTCTGCGGCGTCCGCGTGAGGACGCAAGGCTCGGAAAAGCTCGCGGGCATGGATCGCTGCGTTTTTGTCGCCAACCATCAGAGCTACTTCGACATTCCCGTGTTGTATACTGGGTTGCCGTACTCGCTGAGCTTTATTGCCAAGAAGGAATTGTTCTTCATCCCTTTCTTTGGCTGGGGCATCGCGGCCATCGGCCACATCTGGATCGACCGCGACAACGCGCGCGCCGCGCGCAAGTCCATCACCCGCGCAACGGACAAGCTCAAACGCGAGGGCATATCGCTTGTCCTTTTTCCCGAGGGCACGCGCAGCGTGACGGGAGAAGTGGGCGTGTTCAAACGCGGCAGCTTTACGTTGGCGTTCGAGGCCGGCGTCCCGGTGGTGCCCCTGACCATCCTCGGCACGCGCGACATTCTCCCCAAGCACCGCGGTACCTTCAGGCCCGGCACCGCAACCATCGTGATAGGCGACCCGATTCTTCCCGCGGACCTTGCCGCTCTTGATAAAACAAAGCTGTCGGAAATGGTGAGGGAGAGGATAGTGAAGGGACTGAAGAGCGCAGATCAGGTAAGAAAAACTGTCGGGGGAGAGGTACAGCCCGTCTCAAAATTGGGCTAAGCACTTGGGCGCCCCGCGCCGCAAAGCGGCGCGGCGCCCAAATTTTTGTCTTGATAATGGACTAAAGCTCGTGGCGAAAGGAGCCGCTATTTTCCGACTGCCTCAAAGTCAATAAATCCGCGATCCACATCCGTGCTCATCAGTTTCACGCGGAGCCGGCTGCCGACGTCAAGGCCCTCAAAACCTCTTGACAATCTGCCTTCCACCGGGGGGTTCGCGATGCGGACCCACGTTCCTTTCTGCGACGCGCCGGTAACAAGGGCGTCGAACATTTCTCCAATCCTTGACTCAAGCAAAAGTGCCGCCGCTGATTTTACCACTTGGCGCTCGACCTTCTTGGCAGCGTCTTCCATTTGTGTGCAGTGTTTCGCGAGCGCCTCCAGTTCATTCACCGCATACGCCGAGGATTGACCCGCGATCGCCGCTCCCAGCAAACGCTGTGTGACAAGATCGGGGAATCTGCGGTTGGGGGCGGTGGCGTGAGCATAGTCCTTGACTGCGAGACCAAAGTGCCCGGCAACGCTGTTCCCTGGAATTTCGACGGCGTATTCACCCGGCCCCAGCAGTTTGATGACGCTGAGGGAGAGATCCGGAAAGCGGACCGGGTCCGCTGCTTTCATTTTTATCAGAAACTGCTCAAGAGCCATCGAATCCGGGTCTTTGGGAAGCTGTGAACCGTGTTGTAAAGCAAGTTCAACAATCCTGTCCCACCGTTTCGGCGTGCGCACGACCCGGCGCAGAGACGGCAGATGTTTGGAAGCGAGAAACCGTGCGGTAACCCCGTTTGCAGCGATCATAAAATCTTCGATGATGGCTGTTGCCCTGGAGGCTTTTTCGGTTTCCAACCCCGTGAGCGCATCTCCGTGGAAAACCGGGCGGGCTTCAAGCGTTTCGAGGTCCAGCGCGCCATGAACGTGACGCACGGTTTTTAACTTTTGCGCAATGCAATCCTGGAGGCGCAGGTTTTCCTCGAGTCCTTTGAAGGCTGCGATTTCCCGGGGCATCGGCCCGCTGTTCTCAAGCCACACCGCAACGCCGTTGTAGGCAAGTTTCGCATGGTTGTTGACTACCGCGCGATAGATGTCGGAGCCTTGAAGCGTTCCATCACCGGCGATTGTCATTTCTATGACCATGGCCTGCCGGTCCGATTCGAAGTTAAGAGACGTCAGATCGGTGGAAAGCCTTTCCGGCAGCATGGGGAATATCTGAGCCGCGGTGTATACCGACGTCGTGTTATGCCGTGCGTGCTCGTCAAGTGCCGACCGGCTCTTTACCACGGAATCGACATCGGCGATTGCTACAAAAACCTTTACGTCACCGTTCGGCATTGCCTCGGCAACCGTAAGCTGGTCCAGGTCGCGGGAATCATCGTTGTCAATGGAACACCAGGCAAGGTTCCTAAGGTCGCGAACCTGTCCGCCCGCGAGCGCCACGGGCCCCCGGATGCCATCGAGTTCGGCAAGGGCCTGCGGCGAGAAATCCGGAACAAGCCCTTTGTCAAGCATCGCCCGGCGGGCTATGCGTTGCAGCAAAGAGCGGTTTTGGCTGTCGTTTGAATTTGTCATGAGATCAACTTTCGGAAAGGTGGATGCCGTGCTCGGACGTAACCTAAATATAGAATCTATTTCCGTACTATCGTCAATTTATGGCAGAGATAGGTTTTTCTCTTTAGAATCAGAAATGATCTTTGACGTGTGATTGCCGGTCGTTCTCACACAGGCTTGGGTTTGGCTCGCGCTGCCGTCACGATGGACGCCCCTGAGTGGACCGCGGCAGAAACGCCGTCTTCTTTGCATGCGTTCAAACGGCGCACCCCTTGTTCTTCCTTCAATTGTTACCGTAGTGGTCGCAATAATAAATAAATCCCATCGCATTTGCAAACTGACCAGTGAATGGCGAACCCGACGCATATAGTTTTGCCGTTGCTCCGGGCTGCAAGGTATCAAATTGTCTGGTGCCCAGCACGCTGGAATCCGGCATGAGGAGCAGATAGGCGCAGGGCCGGTCCGATTTGTCGAGGAGCATTGCCCAGCTGCTCGCCACAATTCCCTGGGACGAACCGGTGTTCTGAATGCTGGCCACAAGCATGGTGCCGGACATGTAATAGCCTGTGCAAACGACGTTCGAGCCGAAAGAGGCAAGCGGGATGCCCGAGGTGTCGTAGGAAACGCTTCTGGTGGTAACGGAGGCGATGCTGTCGTAGGCTACCGGCAGCGAGGACAGAACGTAGCCGGTGTCGCCAGGCAGTATGGTGGCAAGCGGCACCCAATTGTTCGTCTGGTCGTAATGTTTCCGTTTGGCGCCGACCACCATGGCCTGAACGACTGCGCCGTTGAAAATGGTCTGCCCGGAAGCGCCGCGGAAATTGACCGCATTCACCGATGTCATGGTGATATCGTGCGAACTCTGGTTGACAACAGGGATAATGTACTGGCCTTCCTGCGTGTTTTCGCTGAGCCGGCACACGTAGCACGTTTTCACATCGGCTGCAGGATTGAGGGTAAGCGGAACGCAGGGAAAAGATTTTAGGAGGCCGGTGCTGCCGGTTGGCGTCGGGTTGGTGGTGCTAACCGACGGTGTTGTGGGCAACAGACACGAAGCAAAAACGCACGACAGAAGCGCGATAAAGGGCAGTGCGCTACGCATGGGACCTCCCGAAAGGTTGAGAATGCAATGCTTTTGGACAACGATTATTATACCACGCTTTGGCGGCTCTGTCCACTCGCCTTTCCGGACCCGCGAAGTTACAGCTGGTTATTGTCCTGGGGAGGCGCATTACCCATTTTACTATCCCAACAAGAAGGAGATTGTGCTATGCCGCTTGACCTCACCTGGGCCGAACGCCAGATATTCGTGAAGCACGCCTGGGGTCCCGGGCCGATACTGGACATGTTTTCCGCGCTTGGGTTCAAGGCAGTGTGCGCGGCAGTCAAGCTCAATCTGTTTGAGGCGCTTGAGACCGGCGGGCCTCAAACACCGGCAGGCCTTGCCACAAAGATCAATGCCGACGAGCGGGGAATTGGCCTTCTTCTTGTCGCCTTGTGGGGCCTTGGCTATGTTGCCCGCAGTGGAAAGTCGCGCTATGTCAATTCGGCCATGACACGTGCCTGGTTGCTGGCCTCTTCCCCGGTCAATCTCGGGAAAATGCTCGGGTATTTCGAAGACGCATGCGAACGGTGGACGCGGCTCGACGTTTCCATTCGAAACGGCAAACCCGCGGAGATGTGCGACGCCTGGCTCGACCGCCACCCGGAGAGCTGGGAGCGGTACCACGCGAACCTCTACGCTGTGGCCGAATTGATTTCCGGCGAAATTGTCGCCCGCGCAAAACTTCCCTTGACCGCAAAACGGCTCATCGATATCGGCGGCAGCCACGGGCTGTACAGCGTACAATTCTGCAAAAAACATCCAGGGCTCCAGGCCGTGATCTTTGACTGGCCGCAGGCTCGGAAGTCTGCAGAGGAAACGATCGAACGTCACGGCATGTCGAAAAGAATCCGGTTCCAGGAAGGAGATTTTTGTCGGGACGGCATCGGCGAAGGATACGACGCAGCCCTGCTGTTCAACGTGATCCGCATTTATCCGGAAAAGGACGCGATATCGCTGCTCGAAAAGACGCGCGAGGCGCTAAAGTCGGGTGGGAAGGTGTTCGTTGCCGACCAGTTCAATTCCAGAACGCCCACGCCGTTCTCACGAGTCAATGCATTCCTCATTCTGCTCGAGCTGTACAACGGGAGTCCGGGTCATTCATATTCCGCAACCGACGCGCAGGCCATGCTGCGCAAGGCGGGATTTGCGCGGCCGCGCGAAATTCTGCTGCGCCACGCGCCGGGGATCAGCATGGTCGAGGGTGTTCGGTCCTAAATACCCTTTACTTTCAGCACGATCACGACGAATGCCGACGTCACGATCGTGAGCAGCAGCGAGAACACGAACGCGATCCGGATCACCTTGTTCTCTTCGCCGATCTTGTCGATCGAGGCGGCGGCATTCTGAAGCTTTGCAGGCGAGATCACGCTCGCCAGCCCGCCGCCGAACGCCAGGCCTGCGGTTATGATGATGAGGCCGGCAAGAGGCATATGCAGGTTCTTTGCCGTTGTTAACGTGTACTTGGCGAACATCGCGATTGTGGATGCCTCGCTGCCCGTGATGAACCCGCCGAAAAGCCCGATAAATGTGACCACGCCGCCATAGGAATGCTGAAAGAACTGCGCGGAGTAGTCGGCCAGGATCTTTACCATGCTTGGGACCGCGAACTGCCTGGCAGCCATGCTGTAGCCCGACATGTTCATTACCTCACCGATGGCGAAGAAAATCGCGGCGGCAAATACCGGCCGCGGCGCACGCTTGAGCCACACCGCAAGCGAGTCCCTTATCTGCGCGGCGGTGGGCCGCATAAAGGGAATTGCCAGCACGATGCTCGCGAATATCCAGGTATAGGCCTGCCAGAGCGCGCGGGTGTCAAGAGGCTTGCCGTCTGCGCAGAGCCCGTTTACGGGCAGCTTGAGGGTGCGGTACAGGTAGTTGAATATGTCTTTGGGAACGTTCAGCGCGAGGATGAGGGCTACAAGCAGCATCCAGGGCATGAGGGCTTTCCACAGAGGATATTTCTTCTCGTATTCGATCTCCTCTGCGGAAAGCTTGCTTTTGTCTATTATCTTCCTGCCCGTTGCTAAAAGATACAACGCCATCACGATAATTACCGCAATGCCGCACAATACGCCGGTGAGCACCACGAAGTTGTCGAACTTGTTTGTAAAATAGGACACAATACCGATAGCGGCGCCGGTGATGAGGCACGGCAGCCAGCCTTCTTTGAGCGCCTGCCATTTTCCCGCGATCCACAGCATGCAGAACCCGATGAGGGTGGAAACCACGGGGAGAAACATGAAGAAAATCATGCCTGCCTGGTGAAGGCTTATCTCGTTTCCTTTTCCCAGGAAGCTGTTGGCAATGTCCACGAACACCACGATGGGAGCGCCGAGCAAAGCATACGTGCACAGCGAGTCGTAGCCGATTGCCGGGAGCGCGATGGCGACGTAGGTGGAGTATCCCATCGCAATGAGGATCGGCGGCAACAGTGAAACCGGCGTAGCGCCCACGGCAACCATAAGCGTGCCGAACCCGATATTGATCATCATGATCTGAACAGCGCGATTATCGCTTGCGATGGTCTTGATCAGGATGATGATTCGTTTGAGGGCGCCGGTTTCTTCCAGAAAGGCCATTTGCAAAAGGGATGTCGCAACGATGAGGGAAACCGAAAACGACCGGATAAGCCCGGCAAGGGTCGACCGCACGATGACGCCGAGGGAAGTCTCAAAGAACAGCAGGGCTACGAGCGAGATAACGGCCCATCCGATAATGCCGCTAATGTCCGCGGCCTTCCTGAAAACGATGAGCATGCACAGGATCACGACGATGGGCAGGAGGGTGAGCAGCAAATGCCAGAGTGTCACGTTCCTCTCCTTTTTGGGATTGATGTAGACAGCTATTGCCGAAACAAGGATTTTAGAATATATTTGTTTGCAAGGAAGGGCTACACCAAAATTCTTGCTTAACGATACTTCTGGATGCCGGTCGCGCCTTCATCCGTCAATTTAATTCTGAAAAATTTAGCCGCTCCGGCCGTGGAAACAAACTATTTTTCGGCTGGAACTTTCCACCCCCAAACGAGGAGGCTCACCGTGAACATGATACCAAGGTTCGCAGCTGCGGCATGTCTTGGCGTGCTGATTATTTCCTGCAGCGTTCCGAGTCCTTCGTCACCCGGGACCACCCCGACCTACGCATACAGCCTTGACGCAACGGTTGACGGAGCCGCGTTTTCTTCCGGAGCCGCCGTAAACTTCACCACATACCCGGGAGATACGTCTATGGTCGTGCTTGACGTCAGCGGCACTTCGTCGGCGCTGGGCCAAAGCATCGAGCTTACGTTTCTCTGTCCCAAAAAGGTGACGGGTGCGATAACGCTCACATCCAACAGCCCTTACTACCTTGTGGGGAAATACTTTCAGGGGAACACCAGCAGCACGGTCAGCTGGACAAGCGCCGTGTTTTCGGACTCTGCGCATGGATCCGTAAATTCCGCCAATATCAGTCCGACAGACACGAGCATTTCCGTTGACTTTTCGTATTCGGCCCAGGGTGGGCCGACAAGTGGCAGTGCGACGGTCAAGCACATTACCTCCGGAACCCTTCGCAGAAAGTAGTGTCGCGGCAGAGCAAGCGCAGGCTGTGAAAACGAGAGAGGCGCAGGCCGGGCCTGCGCCTCTCTCGTTTTTGTCGGACCAGTACGGCTGGCCCTGGATCGCCGTCGGGGGAAGATCCCGTGAAGGCGGCTAGGATGGAGCGAAAGACTCCGATTTCAAACGGATTCTAGTTGTACGTTCCCCAGTGCCTGCGGGCAGTGTCGGTAAGTTTCTCCCAGGGGATGAAGATGGAATCGGTGCGAACGCAGTCCATGCCGTTCGCAGTCACCTGGTGAATGATTTCGATCCCGTCTTTCTCTTCGTAATACCAGTTGTGCTCGTCGATATTCTGCGGCGCCGCCGATTGATGCACGAATCGCGCGTTCCGGTCGATGCCGATGTCGTTCTGCTTCTTCATACGCAATCTCCTTTTCCCTCGTGAAGAATCCGACGCTAATCTTCTTGTACGGTCACGTTCCCGCTGGTGGCGGAACAGCTGATAACTGCAGACGGATTGCCGCCGTTGAGGCTTGTCTTGTTGCCGCCCGGAGCAGTAATGTTTCCGCTGGTGGCGGACAGGTCCAGGTTCGCCTTGAAGCCCTTGGGCACGGTGATCTTTATGTTCCCGCTGGTGGTCTTGAGTGTCGCGCTTGCAAAGGTGCTGTCCGGCTTGAGGGAAACGTCGATGTTCCCGCTGGTAACGGCGATATAGCACCCGCGAACAACGTCGGCGGTGACATTGCCGCTCGTAGTTTCCAGGTCCACGAATCCGTTGATACCGGTGAGATTGATGTTTCCGGACGTGGTCTTTGACCATACGTCAAGCTCCTGGTCGGAAACCAGCGTCACGTCTTCCAGCCGCAGCACCTCCCACGCGTCGTTCTTGTCGGCCACCGAGAACCCCACCGTGCCCACGCCGCCGGCCGGGGTAATGGACACCGCGAGCTGGTCGGCCGCCGTCTCGCCCGATCCCTGAATCGCGATTTCGCTCACCGTGACCGTGGCTTTCACGAGCGGATCGGTGGTGCCGTTCACCGTAATATTGCCCGAATGGTCCCGTGTGTCAAGCGACACCAGGTTGAGGCCGTCGCTTGTTGCCTGGCCGCTTCGCTGGGTGGTGATCCGTGTGGCGTTGAAGACGCACCCGCCCGTGGCCAGGGCCGTAAGCGCGGCCAGGCAGAGGACTTTTGATGGAATATTCTTCTTCATTGCAAAGGCGTCCTTTCGTCAGAAGTTGAACGTATAGCCCATGCCCACATCGAGCCAGAGCGCTCCTTGCGGCAACACGCCGGAATGCTGGCTGAGCGCGGCCGTATAGAGGGGACCGTAGGCCGCGTAGTTGAGGCGAAGAATGGGGCTGATTGAGAAATGGTTGCGAACCCAGACTTCGTTGAACAGGGCAACAAAGGGCGCCACGCTTGCGCTGGCCGAACGCTTTGCGCCCACCCGCCCCTGCACTTCGGCGCCCGCCACCGCTCCCAACTGCAGCCTCTTTACAGGGAAGAATGCCAGGCGCACCGACGGGGAGCCGGTGATCGCATAGCGCTCACCGTCGGGGGTGTCCTGCCAATACAGGGTAATGTCCTGGATGCCCGCGTCCACATTCTTTGTGAGCGAATAGGTGAGGAACATGCCATGCAATAGAAGCAGGTCGAGTTTTTGCTGATTGTACGGGCCCACATCGGTGATGCGCAGCTGGAACCCGAAATGCAGGGGAAAGCGTTTGGAGAGCGGCAGCGTATTCTGATCCTCCGCAAGGCGGTCGGCCTTTTCGAAAAGGTCTTCGGCCAGGTCCTCTCGTTTGCCGGCGGTTTCCTCGAGTTCTCTGGCCTTTGCCGACATTTCGCGGGATTTCTCGAGCAGTTCCTTTGAGTTCTCCTGGATTTCTTCAACCAGCTTTTTCTGCTGTTCCAGGTTTTGCGAGGTGTCGCCCGACATGCGGGCAAGAACGGTGTCGAGGCTGTCGGCCTGTAATTCGTAGAGGGAGTCGTCGGCCGCCTTGACGCCGTGCGCACGCTTGATGCGCTCGACATCGGCCTGGATAAGACGCTTGATGCGCTCGATTTCCATTCTCACGTGACCGGCGGCATGGCGCATGTCCTGCACGCCGATTTCTTCGCCGAGCTTCTCGGCCTTCTGCTGGGCCTCCACGGCCCGTTTCTCCGCGTCGTCGGAGGAGCGGTTGAGGGTGTCGGCCAGATCGCGCAGCGCCCTGGCCTCTGCCTTGAGGCGCCCGGCGTCGGCGCGCAGCTTCTCCACGCCGGCGCCGCCGTGCGCGGCACGGCTTGAGGCCGGCGTCGGCGCGCCGCTCGTTTCCGACGTGTCAATTAGCGGCTGGCCCGGTACGGTGTTTTCCGGCGCTGCAACGGGCTTTGCCACAGCAGAGCCTGAGTCTGCCGTTGCGGCCGTTGCGCGCGTGGGCGCCGAAACGCCGACTGTGATTTTCTTAGCGGCTGCCATGGAGTCCTGGGCTGCGCGCAGGGGAAGAAACAGCGCGGGCAGGACAAGAAGCGTTATTTGCGTAAACCAAGAAAAAGACCTCATGCGGCACCTCAATGAAGTTGCTGGTGAAAGGAGTGCTACGTTTAATAATCTATGCCCCCCGGCCCCGGCGGGCAACCCGGAATCCGCGACCTGCACGCGGGGTCGGTGAACTGCATTGCCGGCACAGCGGGCAGGGCGCAAAAGGCAATCATCGTGCTGCAGGCAACAAGGAAAAAGGCTTGGCCTCGCATGCGGAACATCGGGGCGATCACAGCGAGCCGCGTCGGCGAGAGTCCGGTCGGTCAGACGGGTGGGTGCTCCAATTTGTCCAGAATAGCCTGGTATTGCGTACGGCTCACGGGAAGCCGGGCGCCGTCGCGCATTTCCAATTCGTACTTGCCGCCGCCGAACACGTGGATCTGTTGTGCGGCCGCAAGGTCCACGATGTAAGACTTATGAATGCGGCAATACCGCGGAGGCAGGAGCTGGCACAGCGCTTCCAGCGACTTGCCGTACAGTTCGATTGAACCGTTTGTCAAGTGCAGCTCCACATAATCGTCGGCCCCCTTGAAGAACCGGACCGTTTCGACGGGAACCAGACGCACGGTCCCCATGCTTCTTACGGAAAGGACCCTCATGCCGGGAGTTTCGGCCGGCCTCCCGGCAAGGAGCCGGTCGAATGCCTTGGCGAGACGGTGCCGGTCGTACGGTTTTGGAACGAAATCCAGCACGCCGTACTCGAACGCCCTGAGCGCCTGGTCGACGCTGGCCGAGACCACAATGGTGTGGAAGGATCCGGCGGCCAGGCGCGACAGCAGCTCAAAACCGTCTGCGCCGTTCAGGTTAAGGTCCAGAAGAACAAGGTCCACGCAATGGTCGCCGAGGAATGCTTCGGCGCCGGCAAGAGAATTTCGTATTGTTAACGATGTGGCCGCCACGCCTAGCAGTTCGGCGGTCATGCGTTCGAGTCTTCGCGCCGCCGGCGCCTCGTCCTCAACAATAAGTACATGCATGCTCGTATCGCCCTGTTACAAGTTCTATCCGGGTTTCCCAGCCGTCGTTCGCCGGCCCGCCGCTCAAGCGCCAGGCGCCCGGAAACGCCTCCTCGAGTCGTGTCTTTACATACCGGATGCCGGTTCCCTCGCGTAGCGGTACTCCGTCGCCGTCGCCCGAGCCGCCATCGTTGAAAAGCGTGTAGCATATCCGGCCGCCGGAAACTTCGCGGCGGAACACGAAGGTTCCACCCTGCTTGCCGGCAAACCCGTGAGTGAGTCCATTTTCAACCAGGGTGTGAAACACCAGGGGAGGAACGAGGTCCGTTTGCGGCGCCGGGTCGGCCTGCAGGGAGTAGGTGCGGTCCTGGCGCAATCCCATTACCTCCAGGTGCAGGCGGCACAATCTCAGCTCTTCACTTACAGGAACAAGGTTCTCCTTTGAAAATTGGAGGATGAGCCGGAGCTCCTCGGCAAGGGCTTGCACAAGCCGGACGGCGGTGGCCGGGTTTTCCTCCAGCCATGCAATTATGGAATTGAGCGAGTTGAGAAGGAAGTGCGGCTGAATGTGTTTCTTGAGCAGCTCCAGTTCGAGCCGGGCGCTGCGCAGCTCGCTTTCCTGGCGTTTTCGGTTCTGTTGGGCCATCTGGCGGGAGAGCGACAAGGTAAGCAGGACGATGAGCGCGCAGAATCCCAGCGCCCAGGCGTACTCGACGCCGCGCTGGAACGAAACAAAGACGCCGGCAAACAAGGCAATGCATCCCGCGAGCGCGAGCAGGCTCCCTTGCTTTCTGCGCACCACATTAACAAGAGAGATTGTTGCGGAAAACAGCGTAATAGCGTACATGTAGAACCGGTTCAAGGATTCGAACGCGGGGAGCCAGGCTACGGGCAGCACATTGAACATGATGAGGCGCGGTGGAACAACACAGGCGAGCGCCACGGCCGCGACAAGCGCCGACGATTGCAGGCGCAGCGGAAGCTCGAACTCAAACAGGAAAAATACCGGCAGCAGCACCATCATGCAGAACCACGGAAGATCATTGATAAGCGCGAGCGCATAGTACCACGAAAGGCTTGTGGGGAAGTAATTGACCAGTGCGCCGATCAGCAGGTACAGGGCCGACGACAGGCACAGAATGCCGAACAGAGCATAGGCTGGTCCGCGAGTGCGTCCGAGCATAACTGCGAAATGGAACAGGGCTGCGATGAGGAAGACGCCGGCGCACAGCAGCAGGACCGTTTGGGTCCGGTGCATGCGGCCGAGAATCTCATCGAGGTACCCGATCTGCAAA
>Ga0182027_10011521_pt1 | contig 12494 bp, 10 predicted proteins | sample 712E1DmetaG_FD_121300 | JGI IMG/M metagenome (GOLD analysis project Ga0182027, IMG submission 121300) | Permafrost microbial communities from Stordalen Mire, Sweden - 712E1D metaG (Illumina Assembly) | ecosystem: Environmental > Terrestrial > Soil > Wetlands > Permafrost | place: Sweden...
GAATCGAGCGGCATGGCAACGTCGTCAGACTCGGTGAAGCCGCTGCAGAGCAGCACGCGAGCGTTGTCGACGGAGGCATTCTTCTGAATGAATTCAAAAGCATATTTCGACGAGTCAGCTTGCCTCGGAGATATATATGAGGAACCCAAGTACTGGGAATCTGCCGCGATCAGCAATACTATGCAAAACAGTAGTCGGAAGCCGCGGAAGTTAAAGTGACTGACGACCAAGGCCCAGCAAAGTGCGATTCCTGGAACCGTGACCAGTTCGTGACTTGCCTTGAAAAGATGGATCGATGTTCCAACACTAACACCATACAGAATAAGAACCGGAATAAGCGCCAAAGATGCACAAACCAGGAGATGCCAACCCTTGAAGTGGATCTGCGAACCGCGTTGCCGTGATAAAAACACGGAGACAAGAACAAAAAGAACAGCAAAACAGATGAGTGGCAAAAGCCAGCCTGGAGCGAGAATGTGGGCCAGATCCAGCAGCTTCGGCGCAGGTTCGTAAACGTGGCTTTTGCTGGTGCGAAACATACTTACCAATCCGGGAATAACCGGCAGGAACGCCAGGATAAACACCGCGAGAGCAACGCCGAACTGCCTCCATAAAGTCTTGCGATCGCAAACCTTGACGGCGAAATAGCAAAGGGCGAGTGCTGGCAGGATAACTATAAACAGAAAATGGAACCAGACAATGCATGCCGCCGAAAAACCGAACAGTGCCGCCAGCCAATTTGAATCACTGCGCCTCAAGCGAAGCAGAATGAAAATAGTTGCATTCGTCACCAGCACTGCAAAGGCGTAGGGCCGGATATCAATGGACTCGAAAATGACAATGAAATTCGAACAGAACACGATAGCAGCGACAAAAGCGGCACCGCGCTCGAAAAGCTCGCGTGCGGCGAGGTAAAGCAGATAGACAGCGCCCAGCATAGCGAGAATCGAAGGAATTCTAAGGGCGATCTCGCTGGTTCCGATGATTTTGGTTGAAAACCAAAGAATGTAGGAATAGGCGGGGAAGGAAAGATCGCCTTGGCGAGACAGTATCCCTGAAAAACCCTTGCTGATCTGCCAATACGAGCCCGTCTCATCCAGCCACAGCGGGTCGTGAATGCCGATGAACCAGACAGAAATCGACACCGCAAGAGCCAAAGGGTAAATCAGGTACAACGCCAAATCGCCAATGGTGCGATGGCTCAAAGGTAGAGAGCGGTCAACCCGAGCTTCATTAGTCCTGATTCCTGAAGCAGCGCCGATAACTTTCAATATTGTGCTCCTAGTGCTCATTCTCGTGCGGGCGGGCGAGCATTGTCACTACGTCACCACGACGCGGAATGTTCAGTTCGTACAGATGATAAAGGAAGTTCGCGATCGGCTTCTGCATGGTTCCATACTTCCCCTCAGGAGGGCCGCCTGGAAGCCATTCGATCACAGTGCGATAAAAAGGGGAGTAGAATGGGAATCCCCGGCCGAATATATCGACGACCTCAAGCCCTGCATGCTCCGGCTTGGCGGTCAACTCAATATTAGAATAGTTGCGGAAATGGCCGATGGCAGCTCCGAAGCAGAGATGCCTAATGCCGCTGCTGTGTGCGGTTCCAATCAGCCCTCCTTCAACCATGCATCAATCCAGCTTTCCGCATTTCGGCGAGCGACTGTTCATATTTGCGATTCTCGGGGCGTTGGCTACTGGTCCAGCCCAGGAACTCTCGCACCGCGTCTTCAAACCTCCGCACCGGGACAAAGCTCAGCGTCTTCCGCAGTCTTTCGACACTGGCGCAGTTGTGGCGGATATCCCCTTCGCGGAATGCGCCAGTCACCGTCACCTCGGAGTTGCTTGAGAAGTATGCGAGAGTTTGCTTCACCAGTTCGGCAACCGTCACGGTAGCTCCGGTGCCAACATTCAACGCGACGGGGCTCTGCGGTGGCGCCTCAACGCAGCGGAGCGTCGCCTCCACCGCGTCATCGATGTAAACAAAGTCTCGACTCTCCAGGCCGTCCTCAAAGATATAGATTGGTTCATTTGCCCGTGCCAGATTGGAAAAGATTGCCAGAACGCCAGTGTAGGGATTCTTGAGCGACTGGCCAGGCCCGTAAACGTTCTGATAGCGCAGCGCGAAGGCGTTAATGCCTAACTGAGCCGCATACATCAGAACCAGTTGCTCCTGGACCTGCTTCGTGAGCCCATAAAGCGATGAAGGGTGCAGCTTGGCATCTTCAGAAGTCGGAACCATCGTTGTTTCGTGCCCGCAGAAAGGGCATTTCGGCTCGAAGCTTCCGCTTTCCATATCCCTCTTCGATCGCGCATTGGGGTAAACCAGGCCATGTTCCGGGCATTGCGCGGAGCCTTCTCCGTAGATCGCCCTGGACGAGGCGACCACCATGCAGCGCAGGGCGAAGTTTCCGGTCAGCAGCAACTCCATCAGATTGGAGGTGGCGCCAATGTTTACATCCGTGTAATGTCGGACTCGGTACATCGACTGCCCAGTTCCAGTTTCAGCCGCTAGATGCACCAATACCGACCGTCTTTCCAGTGCCTTTCCGCAAAAATCCGCGTCCCGAACATCGCCACGTAGCAATTCGACCGAGCCGCGCAGGTCGCCAGGAAGTTCGGAGTTGTCGCCATGAACCTGGGGACTGAAATTGTCGAGGATCGAAACCTCATGGCCCGCGGTCAATAGTCTGCGGGCGAGGCAGGAACCGATGAACCCGGCGCCACCGGTGATGAGTACGCGATCCTTCAATCTAAACCTCTTCGCTTCTAGACATGCACGGTCAAACACACCTCATGACTCACGCACACTCATAACTAAGTTCTTTCCAGCCACCGCGCCTTTAGCCTTGAGCCGACCCTTTCCACGATCCTTGAATCTCTGAAATATCGGTGCCACCCAGCCGGGCCCAGCGCAAGCAACTCACGTAAGACCCTCGGAGTTCCAACCGACTGACCGCGAGAGGCGGCAGAAAGCGATGCATTGACCGCAATCGATGCTCGTGCAACACGCTCAACCGAGCTTCTGCATTTCCCGGTGCGAGTCCAGTCGTTCAAGCCGCGGTCCAACACAGTCATCAACTGCACTCCCCATTCGTTTGCAGCCAATTTGCGCGCTGCTGCCTGCGATGCAGCGTGGACGCGGAAAGCGCCAAGTTCTTCGGCGATGAATCGAACTGGGCCAAGCGCTCCGAGGCGAAGCCAAAGATCCCAATCCGCGCAAACCCAGAGCGTCTCATCCATGGCCCCGGAATCGAGCGCAGCCCCTCGCCGGAAGACCGGCGAATTAACGGCGATGAAGTTTTGAACGAGGAGGCGCTCCATGAATTGATCTGGCCGGAGGACGCCGTCGGAGAATGGGCAGGTCCAAGGCCCAAGTCTTTTTCCCTCCGGCCCGATGAACACCGCATTGTGAAGTATTAACGCACCCTCGCTGCGTTCCATCTCCTCCCAAAGCCTCAAGATTCGGCCGGGAAGCCACAGATCGTCCTGCTGGAGAAAACAGGCCCACTCCCCCGTTGCTTCGCGCAAGCCGATGTTGCTCGCCTTGACCCAGTTTCCGATTCTACCGGGGGAGACGACTCGTATGGGAAGAAATTCAGAAAACTCACGCACAATTTCGAGAGTGCGGTCCGTTGAGCCGTCATCGACAACCACATACTCGATCCCGTGACGATGCTGGGCGCGTGCACTTTCGATGGTTTCGGCGATGAATTTCTCGCCGTTATAAATGGGCATGATGACTGAAAGGAGAGGATTCACCGCACCCCTCCTTTGTCTTGCCAGCGATTTAACGTTGCCCCCATGCCGTTAGCGATTTCCTTCCTCCGCCTCACACGGCCGCTTTAAATGTTGAACAAAAAACACAGCATTATTCCGCCATGGCCGCACAGTGTCGGCTTGCTGGATGCAGCCGTCGCCGAATGTCCCGGTGAGCATTGCATTGATGCTGGTTGCAGTGAAGTAGGAGACGTCGTCGCCCGTCAGATAGCGGTCGGACATCTCACAAAGCCAGTGAATGGGCCAGGCTGAGATCATCCAGTCCTTGATCACTAGACTTCCTTCCGGCGTTAATGATCGCTTGATGGCGGACAACAAAGACTTGCGGGCTTCGGGAGGAACATGGTGCATGACATCGCAGAGAACGACAAGATCGAACGACGCCGGTTCTCGCGCGGCAACAGACTCGACTGTTTCCTTTCGAAACGTAACGGCCGAGGCGTTTCCGCGAAAAAGCCGTCCAGCCTTAGGCGCGATATCGATAGCGGTGATGGAAGCAGTTGGATAGGTACCTGCAAGGCGCTCCGTCATGGCACCTTCCCCGCAACCGACCTCCAGTATCCTGTGCGCCTGCGGAACCCAAGCGCGCATAAGCTCTGCAAAGTCGTCGAGATCTATAAAGATCCTTCTGTAGAGTTCCGCAACGCCATGCTCGTAAGGGCCAAACGCTCTCCGAATCAGTGGACCAATGGGTGTCATCGTGTATCCTCAGGCGCGACTTGGTTTCGCATTCCTTGCGGACACGTCGCTTGCACGGCCATCTTCGATTTGGAATTCTTCCTGACGGTCCACAATCTGCGGGACAATAGAAGAACTGCGGCGCAGACCGCGAAGAGAAGATAGGACACAGAAACAAGAACCCTGTTCGCCAAGGCCCACTGCGCGCCTGTCACAAATGGTGTGCCAAAGACGCTGAGCGTGCCGACCCCCGCCAACTCATTCACACCGATTCCGCCCGGGGTGAGCGCGATGATACTTGCAAAAATCACGAACGGAATCGCGGCTGCCAATTGCCACAGCGAGATGTGCAACCCCACGGCTTCAGCGGTTTCAACTGACATTAGCGCAACGGTACAGAAACGAAGCACGGAGAGGGCGACCAGGCGGCGTCCAAGGCGTGCATTCAAGACACCTGAGTGCTGAAGCGCCCAGACACTATGAAATATCTTGTAACGGGGCATGCTATCCAAGGTGCCGCAGCGTACCGCAAGCCACCGGATGGCGCGAACCAGCGGTTCGACGGCGAGCAGGGCGAGCGCAGTTGCGGCCGAGGCGCTGAGCACCCAGGTCTCCCCTCCGCCGTGCCCGAGCCAGGTAATGGCTGATGCGGCGGCCAAAAAGCACACCGTGTAAACATCAAAGCCCTGTTCAAGAAGCGTTCCTCCCGTCCCGCGTTTCAGCGCTTGGCCATGAAAGTATGTCCCCAGAGTTCGAGCGGTAGCCATGGCGAGTTGTACGGGAAGGATTATTCCAATGGCCAATCCTACGCTCGTCAGTGCGTACGAGGTTGTTCTTGGCGGGACGGTATCGGAGAGGCGGCGCCATGCGGCGTCAATACTCCTCCACTTCTCGGTGGAAAGATAGATCAGCAGAGCATTCAGCAAGAGGATTTTGGCAAATGCTATCAAGCTGACGCCTTTAAGTTGTTGCAGAGTTAGCCGAAGATCTACCTTGCCGATCTTTATGAGCAGGACGATCAGAACTATAGCCAGCGCGACTGAAGCCACCATCAGGAAGGAGCGCCGCATGGTCATGAGCGTCGCCTGAGTCCGAGAATGCTCAGAAAGAAGCTGCTGCAGACAACCTGCACACCCAAGGTCAGAGAGAAGACGGACGGCATGACAATGCGCAGCATATGCCCAGCGTCCAGAACTCCGAAACTCTCTCTTGCCCAACCGGAGACGGCAAAGACCGATCCACCAATTCCGAGAACCATCAACACCCCCCCGACAACCAAGCCGGTTTCCAGAGTGATGTATCGAAAAACGCGGTTGAGGCGCGGATCTTCGGGCAGCAGGCCCTCGGAGATTGCGAATATCTTGGTGAACACAGCAAAAGCAACAAGCTGAAAGCCCAGAAGCACCGAAACGAACGCATAAAGAAGCGTATGCACGTCGAATCCGACGCCATGGACAATGCGCGGCCCGGGAAGGAGCCAAACGGATCCGGCAAGTCCCAGCAGAATCAATAGAGCCCCGGGATACAGGAACAACCAGCGAGGGCTGTACATAAGCAGAAAGCGAAGATGGCGCCAGCCGTCGCGCCAGGTCCGCAAGTGTGGCGGGCGGTTGCGCCCGGCCGGCGATAGCGTAGTGGGGACTTCACTGATCCTCATCCCGAGCAAAGTGGCCTTCACCACCATTTCGCTGGCAAACTCCATCCCGGTGGAACGGATGTCCATGCGTTGAAAGCTGTCCTTGCGGAAAGCGCGAATCCCACAGTGGAAATCTCCGCAGGGCGAACCGAAGAACAGCCTGCCAAGTCCTGTAAGCCCCGGGTTTCCCAGATACCTGTGAAGTGGCGGCATGGCATGATTGGCGATACCGCCGCGAAAACGGTTGCCCATGACCAAATCCGAACCCGAGCGCAATTCCTCGAGGAATCGCGGAATGTGGCGGAGGTCGTAGCTCCCGTCCGAATCGGCCATCAGCACGTACGTACTGCGGGCAGCCAGAATCCCCGTTTTCAGGGCGTTCCCATAGCCCTTCTCCGGGACAGAAACGACTCGTGCGCCTTCCGCCTGGACAATCTCCCGCGAGCCATCCGTCGATCCGTTGTCCGCGACAATCACTTCGCCCCCGATACCCGCTTCGCGCAGGACCGCGATCGCCATGCGCACACACTCGCCCACGGTCTCGCGCTCATTCAGGCAGGGCATGACAACGGATATCTCAATCTCGGCTGTGGCATGCACGGGATCGTCCACCCCCCGGTCTTTCTGCGGAGATTCCGTGATCGGAGCTTCGGTGAGAGAGGCAGAAGCTTTCAAAAGATTTCTCCTGGCGAGGTATCCTAACAGGCACTCGCTCCGTTCACAAGCCCTACGACGTCCGCCCGCAGCGTTCCTGACCAATTCTTCATCCCGTTGCCCCAAAGCGCGGCGCACAAATGCGGTTCTCCGCGCGTCTGCGTCACCGGTTCAATGGGATGAGCGCTTGATGAGGCGTATCATCCAGGCCTCCCGGTTTTCCGGAATCATCATGACCGTTCCCGGCAGGGCGGCTGGCTGTGCTCTCTCTCAGCTATCCCTCGTTCTTTTCCCGCGGCCAGCCCCCTCCACCTCCGCAAGAGTCACGGCGAGCAACAGCATGAAGACCACGTAGAGCATACTCAGGTCGCGTATTTCGGCTGGTTGGCAAAAAAGCAAAAACAACGGAATGTTGATGGCTGCCGCTATCTTCCCGTGCTTCCGAATCGCTTCAGGCAGCTGGTTCCAGCCGCGCCACACAGTCCAGGCAATCAGGGCCAGAGGAACCACCGAAAACGCCCGGAATGCAATCACGCCGTAAGTGCTTTCGAAGGTGACCAGATTCATCGGATGGGCCAGGAACAAGACCTGGCTAGTAAATCTCTCGAGCACTGTACCACCTGGGTTATTTTGAAAATGCCAGCGGAGCGCACAGTAAACCAGCCCGGATGTAACCAGGAGCGACCAGGTTGCGATGGAGGCTGCAATCCGGGAATAACGGCTTCTTAAAATCGGATACAGTGTGATGGTCACCAGAAAAAAGGATTCCTTGTTCCAGGTAGCAACCGCAATGAGCGGTAACAACCACCACCAGTCAAGCCGCAGGCACATCCAAACCGCAAGCGCAAGAAACGCCAGCTCGGGATAGTCGTAAAAATACCCACCTACACTCATGAAATAGGGCATCGCGAGAATCATCGTCACCGGCGCGAAGACGCAGGTCAACGGGGGGAAAACGAGCGCTTTGCAGACCAGATACATGGCAAAGACCGAGAGCCATGCAAAGAGAAAAGTGAGGAAGTAAACGGCATAATAGCGAAAAAAATACAACGGATTCTGGGCCAAAGGTGAGCCGGTTATGATTGCGGTCTCTCGCTCCCGGTTTGAGACGAGGTTATACAGCCACGCCTTGTCCTTATCGGGTGTGGTCTTGTTGAGCCAATTGGCTACCGAGGGAAGGAGTTGCCTGTACACAAACGGACGCGTGGCGGTTCCATCGAGTATATCGGTAAACCCAAATTGTCCATTGATGGCGCTCGATGATGCGTATGCGACTCCGGTCTCGCGGAAGTGCCATTTGCCGTAATATCCATTGAACGAGGCCGACGCGGCTGCAAAGAACAGTGCGCAGCAGCATATCTGGCGATAGAGCTTCGAAGGCAAAGATTGTTGGGTCATGTTCATTTTCAATACCTAAGAGAGTCTGCCGTTTTTTGACGCGCGATTATCTTGTTGCTTCGCTAACTCCGTTTTCCGTTTGCTCCCGGTCCCTGTGCAATCTCGGACTAATACCGCTGCTCTAACTTTCTTCCACTGGCCCCAAATTGCGGCGCGTAAGCGGGCAATGTGAGGAACCTTCAAAAGGACGCGTGTTTCACGAGCCGTATGTTCCAACCCGGCGGATTCTCGGGAAGAACAACGACCGTCCCCGGCGGCGCGGGCTCAAAGCTCCATGCAGCTTCAGCAAAGTGAAAATCCTTAAGAGCGGGTTGCTGCCAATCGCGCACAACCCCGAAGCACATTACGCACAAAAGAACCACCGCTGTCACATGAAGGCCTTTGATTCGGCTTCGCGCCGCCCACAGCATCGACCAGGCGCAGGCAAGCATCGGGAAAAGCCAATAGCGAACGCCCTGCGATGTTGAAAGCAGCTTCCACCTGGAAACTCCCGGAGGAGGGTAAGCAGCGGGCGAGATCAACGAGGCAACCAGGAGCATGCCCGTCAGGACGAGAAACAGCCTCATCTCCAGTTCCATGCGAGCAAAACACACAGCAAGAAGGGCCGATCCGGCCACCGCGACACAAACCAGGAGGACGAACACTGTATGGCTGGATCGTGCAGACAGGCTGTTGCTCCCCAGCAGTGTGGACAGGTAGATTTGCCCCGCGAGCACGCGCATAAAAAGCGCGGCGCTAGCTCCAAGAACACAATGAGAGCGACCGTACCGGTCGATCACCATCAATGCCCAGGCCTGGACGAAAGTGGTCACCAGAAGCACGCTTGTCATCATCCAGCGCCATCGCTCCCTCCGCTTCCAGGCCAGGAACGCGCCTATTGGCAGAAGGAAAAAACAGAAGGGGCCAGTCAGTCCGCAAAGCGCCAGGATCAGTAGATCACGCGCGCGATCCGCTGTTCCGGCCGGCGATGACGAGGCAAGCGCCAGAAATGAGCAGAGCGCCAGCAGCCATTGTGAGCTGGTTACAATGATCAACATCTCGCGGCTGTTGGGTAGCGCTAGGAAGGAAGCAGCGAGAACTGCCCGGAAGCGCAGGCTGCCCCATGCCGAGGACCGCGAGGAAAGAAGAAGGTTCACCGGGAACGCCTCCGCGGCCAGCGCTGCAAGGTTCAACACAAGCGGAGCCAGCGGGAGCGGCGCAAGCAGGGCAAGTGCGGCACCCAGCCGCGGAAAGGTCTGGAAATATCCGTCCTGCGCGCGGAACAGCGCACTCCACCAGCCCAAGTTATAAGCGTCCGCAAACCACACATGCCCATCTTCGGCGTAGAACTGCGCATGAAAGATCGCGTCCGGCCGCCGCGAGATGAGGATGAGGCAGGCCAGCAGAAAAACCACGCCATGCTGCCAGAGTCGAAGGCCCGTTTGCCAGTCGCGGGAGGTTTGCATCCTGGAGTCTGTCATTTCGAGTCGTATCCGTTCGAGCCGCTTCTGATGAGTTGCATATCCCAGCCTCCCGGATTCTCTGGGATGACAGCCACCGTCCCCGCCGGTGCGGCTGCCGTTTGTTCAGATAGAGGGTACGGAGAAAGTGTCGCCGGCTGGGTATCCATCTGGATGAGCCAAGCCTTCCGGCCCTGGTAATAGTCCATCAGTTCCCGATTGGCTGCAGGGTCCATCTCCCATGCCCATATGACTTTGGAGGCATCAATGTCGGCCTGGTTGTAGACCCATTGGTCGAGGATATCCCGTTTGGGCGAGTCGCGAACAAGCACAAGCTGCTTGCCTGGAAGCTGTTCCAGCTCAGCCTCCATACGAGCCCGTTCCGTTCCGTAAAGGTCTGGACCGTACCAATTGGCCGACCAATTGCTCCCAGGCCATTCCGGAACCTTGAGGCCAAGTGGCCCGCCAAACACCCGCGCTGCGCCAATCACGAAACATAGAATCACGGAGAATCGCACTATAGCCAGACCTACAGGCTTACTTCCAGGGCTCCAAAGCCGGAGATGGCGCATAGCCTGCAAGCCGATGGCATAAAATGCCGCTGTGAAGGGGGCCATGTAATGAGGAATCAGGTAAATCTCGATCAGCATCCCGGCCATCAAAACGAGCACGCTCAAGACCAGGAAGCGGATACGGCGGTCGTGAAGCACGCGCCGTAGCATGACGAGTGGAGGAAGTAGAGCGCCGCCCGCAAAGAACAGGATGGCTCTCAGGGGCTTAGTGAGGGTTATGGGGACAAATAGGGGCCAAGAGTGCGTTTTTGAGTAGATCTTTAGCTCATCGCCTGAATAGAACCTTTGCATCCCCTGGTGCCGGTAGTGCGGTTCGGGACGCGGGGGCTGCCAGATGTAATAGGACGCAATGGCGTAATTGGCGCGGTTAACGGTGTAGGGCAGGATGAAGGGACTTCCGAATGCGCGGTAGTCGTAGTAGCCCATCCACGCTCCGGCAGCAACTATCAACAGCAGAGGCGCCGCAGCCCGCCGAAGAAGCACTGCCGGGCTGGGACGATTCTTTCCGAAGAACGCCCAGCGCACCAGGGCGACCGCGACGGGGATGCATAGCAGCAGGCCTTCGTAGGGGCGAACTGCAGCGGAAAGAATGATACCCGCCGCCATCAGCAGGCCGTAGCGGAAGCGCGCCATCTTCATCAAGCGCGGCAACGCACCCAACACTAGTGCTCCGCCCAAGGCGCCGATGAGGCCCCCGCCAGTGTAGGTATTGATCCAATAGCTGAAGAGGCCCAGGCGCACTAACGTGAGCATTCCCCCTAGCAGAGCCCATGCCGGCGGCAGCCACGCCTGCAACATCCAGCAGATGGCCGCACACATTAGCCCACTCAGGATGAGGACGGCAAACCAGGGGTTGCCGAACAGAACCTTGCCGGCGGCCATGGCCAGCCCCTGCGCGGGAAAGTACATGGACGTGTAGGTCGGATGCATGTCGACGTGGATGGTCTCGAAGTGGACCCACATGGCAGGCGTCGGATTGGTAAGGTGGCCGTGGGCGAATGTGTCACACGCCAGCATCTCGCTGAAGTCGTCGGGGAGAAACGGCAAAGGGATGGGGTGGAACGGAAGAATGGCGAGGCGGAGCAGAAAAGTGGCAATACCGACCGAGGCAACGGCCAATCCCTGCCTGCGCGCCAGCCTCACAAATGCCCGCTCGATGTGCGCAAACCAAGTGTTGCCAAGTCGCGGCCATGCAAACGCCACAGCGACAGCAATCAAAGTAAGGCCAGACTCGATATCCATGATCGAAGTGCTTTGGTTTGGACCAGGAGATACAATCATACAGAGCAGCTCGCTTCTCTTGGGATTTTCCCTTACAACCTAATACAGGCTCTCTCAAAATCATTGGCAAGCTCGAAATCATGCCGCGAAGTCTTCGGGTTCTGCGGATGCGCTTGCGTCGGAAGCATGCCGCACCTAGACCCAGAGATAGAAGGTGCCCATGAAGAACAGGGAAGAACCGATTGCGGCATTCTATGTCTCCCTTCGTTCATGACCTCTACTCAACCCGTCCGTAGTAATGCTGATCGATTTTTCTTCCGCTGGTCCCGAAGCGCGGCGCGCGGCGAATGCCCAGCTTGTGCGCGACAAAACTGCTGGTCGTGGCCAGCACGCCCAGTCCATACTGCACGCTGCGCTTGAAATTGATTGAGGAGGCTTCCTCGAAGTACTTCGTCGGGCAGGAGATCTCGCCGATGCGAAAGCCGAACATGACGGCCTGCGCGATCATCTGGTTGTCGAAGACGAAATCGTCGGAGTTTTCGAGCAGCGGGAGCGTCTCCAGCAGCTCCCGCGAAAAGGCGCGGAATCCGGTGTGGTATTCCGACAGCTTCACGCCCAAAAACAGATTTTGAAAAGCTGTAAGCAGGCGGTTCGAGACATATTTGTAGAACGGCATTCCGCCCTTCAATGCCCCTGCGCCCAGAATCCTCGACGCCAGAACCATATCGTAGACGCCGCTCGCCACCATCCCCGCCATTGCCGGAACCAGCAGCGGCGTGTATTGGTAATCGGGATGCACCATCACCACGATGTCTGCGCCGGCCGCCAGAGCCTCGCGGTAGCAGGTCTGCTGGTTGCGGCCATAGCCGTAATTGGCGTCGTGGATGAACGTCTTCACTCCCAGCTTGCGCGAAAGTTCCGCAGTTTTGTCCTTGCTGGAGTCGTCGACGAGAATCTTGATGTCCACAACGTCAGACAGTTCCTGCACGGTTTTTTCCAGCGTCTTCTCGGCGTTGTACGCCGGCATCACCACTGCAACCCGCTTACCGTTGATCATTGCCCAAACTCCTCAATCTTCGTCCTTGCGTCCTGGCGGGCTTAGTGCGAGGCGCCGGCGGC
>Ga0182027_10011522_pt1 | contig 12492 bp, 10 predicted proteins | sample 712E1DmetaG_FD_121300 | JGI IMG/M metagenome (GOLD analysis project Ga0182027, IMG submission 121300) | Permafrost microbial communities from Stordalen Mire, Sweden - 712E1D metaG (Illumina Assembly) | ecosystem: Environmental > Terrestrial > Soil > Wetlands > Permafrost | place: Sweden...
GCCCGCGAAGGCGACGAGTCCCTTGGCAACGAGATGCTTTCGCGTGTCTCCAGCTCCGGGCTCGATTCGCGTTGCGTTCACGGCTGCGGCGGCCCCGCGACGGATTTTGGCATGCGGCATTGTAGCCCAATGGTCGCGGTGATGCTGGCACCCGTGCTACCTTGCCTCGGGTGATTGACCAGCCAGTTGCAGAGCACCCCGGCCCCGTGCCGGACGGCCCGCTCCGGCGCACGTGGTGGATCGTCGGACTGTACGCCGCGCTCGCGCTGCTGGTGATTCCGATTTTTCCCCACCTACCGTCTGCGAACGAGTTCAGCCGCTGGGCGCTCAGCGCCGCCATCGTCGAACGCGGCTCGGTCGAGATCCACCCCGAGATTGCCCTGCTCGGTGACCGCATCATCGACGTGGCCACGCGCAATGGGCGTCTCTACTCGAACAAGGCGCCCGGCGGCTCGCTGGCGGCGGTGCCGGCGTACCTGGCGGCGCGAACCGTGGTCGGCCCACCGGATCGCCACAACCTGCGCGCAACCGTGACCTCCATGCGCCTTTGCATCTGCACCCTGCCCTTGCTTGCCCTGTGTATCTGGTTCGCCCTGCATGCCCGCCGCGCCGGGATCGCTCCGCAACGGATCGCCTTCGCCGTCGCCGTCATGTTGTTCGGCACGCCCGTCTTCGCCTACGGCTTGCTGCTGTTTTCCCACGTGCTGACCGCGGTCGCGCTGTTCGGGGCCTGGCTGCTGCTGTTTGGCGATTCCCGCCTGCGCGAGTCCACGGCCGAGCTGGCCGCGGGTCTGCTCGTCGGCCTGGCCGCCATCTCCGAGTACCCCGCGGCGATCCCTGGCGCGGTGCTGGTCGCCTGTGCCCTGCGCCGCCGGGGCATTATCGGCGGCCTGCGCATCGCCGCGGGCACGCTGCCCATGGTCGCGGCGCTGGCCCTGTACAATCACAGCGCGTTCGGCAGCGTCTTCGCCCTGTCCTCGTCCTTCGAGCGTAGCGCCGTGTACAACCAACTCAGTCGCACGGGCCTGTGGGGCGTCCAGTTGCCCTCGCCCTGGAGCGCAGTGCGCCTGCTGGTCGACCCCAGCAAGGGTTTGCTGATCTTTTCTCCCGTGCTCGTGCTCGCACTGATTGCGATCCCCGCGGCCCGACAGCGCCTTGCCCCCGCCGCATTCTGGGCGCTCACGCTTGCGCCGCTTTCGCTCTTCCTGGTCTACGCCGGCTATCCCAACTGGCACGGCGGCTGGACCGTGGGCGCGCGCTACCTCGTGCCCGTGGTGCCGTTCCTGGCCTACCTGCTGCTTCTCGGCCGCCCGCGCCTCGTGGATCCGTTCCTACTCGGCGCATCCGCCGCGGCCATCGCGCTCACCACGCTGGTCTTTCCTTTCGTTTCCGAGGGCTATGCCTTTCCCTGGGCATCGTTCGCCGCGCCTTTGCTGTTCAATGGCCTAGTCGCTCCCAACCTGCTGCACTTCGTGTCCCACACCGCCGCGATCGCCGTGCCCTTCTTGCTGGTGGCCGCGGCGCTCTTCTTGGCCTGTACGCCCCGCCGCTTTCCGCACACCATCGCCGGCATCGCGGTCTGGACCCTGGCCGGCTTCCTCTGCGTCGCCACCTGGTTTCAGCGCAGTGACGGATCGCGCTGGTATGTTGAGAACGTCTACTTCGAGAGACTCGATGTCCGGCGCCAAGCAAACCCGCAACTAGATCCGCGCGTCCGGCGCCAGATGCAACTCGACCGAATGCTGCCGCCGTCGAGTTGGCCGTTCTAGCAAGTTCACAGCGCCGGCAAGGCGTTGCGGACTAGGTCCACGAAATACGACTCGAACCACTGGCCGGCTTGCGGGGCGCCGGGGGCGGCGTCGCGGTTGGCGCACATCCCGTCGTAACGTGGCTGCGTGGGATCGGAAATGCCATCGGATTCTCCCGGCGGCTTGATCCAGAAGTAGGCGTCGACGCCGCGAATGGGCTCGGCGCGGGGACGCTCGCCCAGGCCGGCGCCCTTGACGTTGCACCAGCTTCCCCAGGCATGGCGAATGCCGCCCTTGCCATTGCGGGAGGTGTCGATGATGAAGCCCTTGCCTGGCATGCCGTACATGCTCAGGGTTTCGGCGAGCATCTTGACGTAGGTCAGTTCGTTCGGGCAGGGATTGGTCAGCGCCAGGGCAGCGCCATCGCGATTGGAAAGGTGGGTGTAGTTCGACACGTTGGTGGCGAAGCCGCGGATCATGTCTGGCCCGCCTGCCTCGTCGAGCACGCGGCGAAACACCTTCGCCATCTTCTCGCGATTCTGATCCCAGCCCAGCCACCCCGCGTGCGCGGCGTCGAGATAAACGCTCACGTTCGGCATCGCGAATCGCTTGATCGCGTAGACCACGGAATTGCGGTAGGCATCGGTCGAGGCCGCGCATTTCGGCACGTACTGGTTTGTGGTCATGTTGGCCAGCGAGTCGGGCTCGATGACGGCCACGACGGGCTGGTCGGGGTGAGCGGCGAATTGCTCGGCGATGGGGTCGACGAACTCGTTGCGGTAGCGGGCCTCGCCGTTTTCCTCGACCGACAGCTCGCCGGCAGAGGCATTGGCCGCGCAATCGCGGTTGGGCAGGTTGCACAGCACCACCACTGTAAGTGTCGGCTGGCCGCTCGCATCCTGCTGTTTCTTGGCCTCATCGAGCCAATGCTTGAGGCTGGGCACGCGCGCGATCTCGTCGAGCCAGACCGCCGTCGGATACTGCTCGACCTTGCGAATGGTGGAGGCCATTTCTGGGTACTTCTGCGCCGTGGCTTCCACCCTCTCGGCGTAGTCGGGGTTGATGAAGAAGCGCACGCCCTTGAAGGGATTCTTGCCCGCGGTTTCGCTGACAAAGGTCACCTTCGCGGGTTCCGGGCCCGCGTTCTTCAGCTTGCCCCCGCAAGCCGCACCACACAGGACTGGGAACAGCGTCCAGGCAAGAAGTTTGTGGGACATCGACATCGGCAGGCTCCTTCTACGCGTCTAGAGTCCCAGGTTCTGTACCGCGGTTCAGAAAACTTCGCCAGCTCCCCATCACGGATTGATTCGACCAATCTTGTTGCCGATCTGCTCGGTGAACCAGAGGTTGCCGTCGGGTCCGACGGTGATGCCGGCCGGACCGCTGCCGGGGGTTGGCAGGGGAAATTCCGTGATCTCGCCTGCCGGCGTGATACGGCCAATGTTGTTACCAGCGTCCTCGGTGAACCACAGGTTCCCGTCTGGACCGGCCACGATGTCGATGGGATAGCTACCGGGGGTTGAGATGGGGAATTCCGTGAGCTCGCCAGTCGGCGTGATGCGGCCGATCCGATTGCCGCCATATTCGGCGAACCAGAGGTTTCCATCTGGCCCAACGGCGATGCCCCAGGGTTGGCTGCGATCATTCGGCAGATCGAAAAGCGTGGCATTGCCATCGAGGCAAAGCCTGCACAGGCTGTCGCTTCCATTCCCGGTGAGCCACAGGCAACCATCTGGCCCCGAGGTGATGCCGACCCACACGCCGACCGTGCCGCAGGAAAGGACCGTGCTGATTCCAGCGGGCGTGATACGGGCAATGCTGTCCTCGAAATAGCCCGTGAACCAAGGGGCACCGTCGGGTCCGACGGCCACACCCTTGGGCAGGATGCTGTCCGAGACAGGCGGAAACTCGGTGATGCTCCCGTCGGTAGTGGCGTAGCCAACCTTGTGCGCGAGGACTTCCGCGAACCACAGCTTGCCGTCGCGCCCGGCGGCGATGCCGAAGAGGCCCGCGTCCGAGGTCGGCACGGGAAACTCGGTGATGGCGCCCGCGGTTGTGATGCGGCCGAGCTTGTCGGTGTTGTATTCGGTGAACCACACGTTGCCGTCCGATCCGGTGACGATCACGCGCGGCTGGCTGACGATGCTGGGGATTTCGTATTCAACAATGGTGTGGACCGCGCCGCCGCTACTGCCGCCGGTCGCGCCGCCGGCCACGTTGGCGCCGCCAATCCCTGGTTCGCCGCCCCCTGCCCCGCCGACCGCCACGTTGTTGCCACCGCCCGGGACACGCAACATGTCGGAACGGCCGCAAGCGACAGCCGCAAGCAAGACCGCAAAGATCGCGAAGCGCGTTCCCATCCTCAATCTCCCAACCATACTGGCGGAAATCGTCGCTGGCCATCAGGCTCGCTGGTCTCGCTGCTCGGTCACATCTTTTTCCACCGCCGCTATTTCGCTCGGGCGAAATGCAGGGAAAAGCAACTCACACCCGCCACTGCGCCAGCTAGTGCCGTCCGCCCCCGCGGCCACCGCCGAAGCCGCGGCCGCCGCCGCCAAACGAGGATCGTCCGCCAGGACTGCCGCCGCTCACGCCATGGTAACCGCCCACGGTTCCGCCCGGGGTGCTGTGGTACATGCCGGCCCGCGGACCAACTACGCCACCGCCAACATTGGAACCAGCGCGTCCACCAAAACGCGGCCCCCCGTAGCCGGCCCCGCCATAGCCGCCACCGCGGTAGCCGCCCCAGCCATAGCCACCGCGAACGAGCCCGTGATACCAGCCGTAGTGCCACGGTCCCACCACGCCGAAGTAGGGATACGGCCCCCAGCCCCACAGCCAGGGCGATGCCAGCCACATCCATCCATACGATGGATAGTAAACATAGGAATAGGGATAGGCGTCATTCGCCGTGCCTTCATAGGCGTACTGGTCGCCGTAGGGCATGTAGACCCAGCCGTACTGGCTTGTGTACACCCATTGGCCGCCAGCTGCCTGCCCCTGCGGAATTGACGCTTGGGCCTGCTCGGGCGCCTGCGCTTCCGCCTGCACCGGCGGTGCCGGCGGTTGCGCCGGCGGTGCGGGAGGCAGCTCCCCTGGCGCGGCGGTCGGCGGCTGCACCGGTTCGGGCGGCTGAGCCGCCTGCGCGACGTAGTAGCCTTGCGCCTCGTTGTTCTCCTGGGCCCGAACCACGGTGGCCTCGAGCAATGGGAAGCACACAGAGAAACACGTGATGATGAATGGACGCTTCATGATGCCACCTCCGGCTCATAAGTTAGACGGCCGGAACCTGCTAGGAATTCTACGCCCTGTACGTGCAAGAGCCACTTCAAGCTGCGCAAGCTGCGCAAGCTTCGATAGGTTGCCGCCCGGAGTATCGCCTGGCGCTATAACAGGCGGACGCAATGGATCCACCACTGGCACAAGCGCCGCCTGCCCTATCTCGCGACGTCCGACTCCTATTCACGACGCGCATCGTTCGCCTCTTCGCCTACGGTCTGGTTTCCGTGGTGCTGGTTCTGCACCTGGCGTCGGCTGGTTTGTCCGAAAGCCAAATTGGCCTGCTGCTGACCCTGACGCTGCTGGGGGACGCCGCGATTTCGCTCTGGATCACGACGCGCGCCGACCGGGCTGGGCGACGGCGCATGCTGCTGCTCGGCGCAGTGCTGATGATTCTGGCCGGCGCCCTCTTCGCTAGCACACGCTCGTTCTGGCTGCTCTTGCTCGCCGCCACCTTTGGCGTCATCAGCCCAAGCGGCAACGAGGTCGGCCCCTTTCTCGCCGTCGAGCAGGCCGCGCTGGCGCAGGCGATTTCCGCCGAACGACGCACGGGGATTTTTGCCTGGTACAACCTGGCCGGTTCGCTTGCCACCGCGCTTGGCAGCCTGTGCGGCGGGGCCTTGGCCGGTATGCTGCAAGGAAACGGGGTCAGCCAGCTCGGCAGCTATCGGGTGCTCGCGGCCGGATACGCGGTTCTTGGCGCCGGCCTAGCGGTTCTCTTCTTGCGCCTTTCCGCCGGTTCCGAGGCACCCAAAGCCAGCGAGTCTTCGACCAAGGATGCTGGTTCTCATCTCGGTCTGGCAACCTCGCGCAACAAGGTCTTCAAACTGGCCGGCTTGTTCACGATGGATTCCTTCGCCGGCGGTTTCGTGGTGCAGGCCTTCGTTGCCTATTGGTTTCAGCGCCGCTTCGGTGTTTCACCCAGCGTACTCGGCGCGATCTTCTTCGGCGCCAACTTGCTCGCCGGACTGTCCGCGCTCATGGCCTCGCGTGTGGCGCGCCGGATCGGCCTGCTCGCCACCATGGTGGCGACGCACATCCCGTCGAACGTCCTGCTTTTCCTAGTCCCATTCATGCCCAGCCTGCCGCTCGCCATCACGGTTCTGCTCCTGCGTTTCAGCATCTCGCAGATGGACGTGCCCACCCGGCAGGCCTACACCATGGCACTGGTGCCAGCGGGCGAACGCTCGGCCGCCGCCGGCGTGACCGGCATCGCCCGTACCGTGGGCGCTTCGCTCTCGCCCATGATCGCCGGCCCGCTCTACGCCTCCGCGACCCTGGCCAGCCTGCCCTTCTTGTTCGCAGGCGGGCTCAAAATCGTCTACGACGTGCTGATCTGGCGCACCTTCAGGAAGGTGAAGATCGAAAAGTCCGTGTAGCGATGAACTCGGTCAGCCGGTTCTGCTACTCTTTTGGCCTTGTCTTCTTGAATGCCGCAATCCATTTGCGACAGCTCTGCGCAAGGAAAAGCCGGACCTGCGCGCCATCATTTGTTCTGGCTATCTCGGCGTTCAGAGCATTCCGGCCTCGCCCGGAATCAACGTCCTGGCCAAGCCCTTCGAAACCGCGGTGCCTCGACGCGGGTGCTACGTCAGAAGCCAACCCCCGAGCAGTCGCGCCAGGGCCGACGGTACGAGGGCCTGGTAGGAGCGCAGGTTGATCTCCTCGCGGCGAAACCAGGTCCGCTGCCGGCGGGCGTAAGCCGCGGTCGCGGATTTGATGTCAGCCACGGCCGCTTCCAACGACAGAGCGCCGTCGAGGTTAAGGCCCAGCTGCTTGTAGCCAAGGGCCTGCATGGAACGCGCGGAAGCAAACCCAGCGGCGCGCAGGCCGCGCACCTCGTCGACGAAACCGGCGGCCATCATGTGGTCGACCCGCGCGGCGATGCGCGAGCGCAAGGTATCCATGTCGAATTCGAGCAGCACCGAAAAGGCCCGCAGGGGCGCGGGCGCGACCGCTTTCTGACGCCGCTGTTCGCTGATGGTGACACCCGTCTGCTCGTACACTTCCAGCGCCCGGCTGATGCGAACGAGATCGCCAGGCAGGATCTTGGCGGCGGCCTCTGGGTCGACCAGGCGCAACCGCTCGTGCAGGGCCGGGATGCCGATGCTAGCGGCCTCGGCCTGGTGGCGCGCGCGGATCGCGGGGTCGGGTCGTGGCGCCTCGAACAGGCCGCGCACCAGCGCGCGAAAATAGAGTCCAGTGCCGCCCACGATGATGGGCAAGCGCTCGCGTTGCTCGGCATCCCGAATGAGCGCGATCGCGGCCTCGGCCCACGCGGCCGCGTGAAACTGCTCGCCGGGCGAAATCAAATCGAGAAGGTGGTGCGGAATCGCGGCGCGCTCCTCGGACGTGGCCTTGGCCGTACCGATGTCCATGCCGCGATAGACCTGCATCGAATCGCAGCACAGAATCTCGCCGCCAAGTCGTTCGGCCAGTTCCAGCCCGAGCGCGCTCTTGCCCGAGGCCGTGGGACCAAGGATCGCCACCACGGGTGGCGGGCGTGGCGACACTGCCATCAGGTTCGCCCCAGCCGCTGTTCGATCTCAGTCACGGGCATGCGCAACAGCACCGGCCGGCCGTGCGGGCAGTGCGAACGCAAGTCCACGGCATCCAGCTGAACCAGCAGCGCCAGCGCCTGCTCGCGGCTGACTACATCGCCGGCGCGCAAGGCGCCGTGGCACGCCATGGTGGCGAAGACCTTGTCGAAGCTGGCTTGGGCGTCGTTGCCGTGCTCGTCGCCGGACAGACCTGAAATCACGTCGAGCAGGAGCGGCTTGGGATCGACCTTCTTGAGCAGATCGGGGACCGCGCGCAGAAGCAGGGTTTGCGGACCAAAATCCTCGACCTCGAAACCTAGCTGGCCAAGCACCTCCAGCGCGGCGCCTTCGCGCACCACCGCCATGGCGTGTTCGTCGATCTCGATGGGAATCGGGAACAGCAGGCGCTGGCGCACGACCTGGTGCTGGCGGTGCGACTGGCGTAGACGCTCGAAGGTCACGCGCTCGTGGGCCGCGTGCTGATCCACGATGACCAGCTCGTCCCGGCTTTCGCAGATGAGGTAGGTGCGATGAACCTGTCCGATGTACTCCAGGCTGCCAAAGAAACCGGTCGCCATGACGGTCGGCGGTGCGGACACGCTCTCTTCCGATCTCGCTTCCGACGGTGTCTCCCTGGGCAGATCTAGGCCCTCGATGGTGTGGGCAAGTCCGCGCGGACGGCTTTGTGGTACCGAACGCAGCGGCTCTTGCCAGCCGCGACCATCGCGCCGGGCTGGTAGCGGCGGCGCGGTCGCCTCACCCACGCCTTCCACGGGAGCGTCTAGATTCTCGGGCGGCAAGGTGTACGCGCGCAGCGGGGCCGGCGGCAACCAGGGCGCGCGCGCCACCGCCGCACCCACCACGTGGCGAACAGCGCCGTAGACTTCCTGCGGTCGCGCGAAGCGAACTTCCAACTTCTGCGGATGGACGTTCACGTCCAGTTCCTGCCCAGGCACATCGACAAACAGCGCGGCCATGGGGTAGCGGCCCTTTTCCAAAAGCTCGCCGTAGCCCATGCCGAGCGCGTGGAGCAATGACCGGTCGCGCACGAAGCGTTTGCCCACGAACAAGAAGGTCGAACGCGGCGTGGCCGACGCCTCCTCGGGCGCGGCCAGGAACGCGCGCACGACCACGCCCGCCTCCTCGCCCTGTGCCTCGTGCAAGAGGCTGGCGCCCCGACGGGCCAGGGCCGCGCGCACACGTTCGGCCATGTCGCGATGGGGAGGGAAATCCAGCACCACGCGGCCGTTGCCGCGCAGGCGGAAGTGGATCTCGGGATGAGCGAGCGCAAGCCGGATGACCGCCTCGGCGACGTTGGCCGCCTCAGTGGCCTCGGACTTCATGAATTTCAGGCGCGCCGGTGTGTTCCAGAACAGGTCGCGCACTTCGATCTGCGTCCCGTCGGGCATGCCGACATCGCCGCTGCTGGTTTCGATGCCCGCTTCGTAGCCCAAGCTGAAACCGGCGGTACTTCCGGGCCGTTTGGTGCGCAGGGTGAGGCGCGACACGGCCGCGATCGACGGCAGCGCCTCGCCGCGAAACCCAAACGTGGTCAGGCCCCACAGATCGTCGGGAGAAACGATCTTCGAGGTCGCGTGCCGCAGCAGCGCCAGGCGCGTTTCCTCGGCGGTCATGCCGCCGCCGTCGTCCACCACGCGAATCAGGCGCCGGCCGCCGGCATCGATCTCGACGTCAATTCGGCGAGCGCCCGCATCGATGGAATTTTCGGCCAGTTCTTTGACCACCGAGGCCGGACGCTCGACCACCTCGCCCGCCGCAATCTGGTCCGCGAGCGTGCGCGGCAAAACGTGAATACGTGGCGCCGGCGACGATGGTGTTTCCATGCCCACCAAGGATATTCCAAGAATGGTCGTTCTATCTGAAGTTCTTGCCCACGAGATACAGCTCGCTGCTCTGCTGTCGTGAGGCCTCGGGCTTGAGCAAGCGGATGTCGGAAAAGTGGTTGGCCATGCGCTTGCGCAGCTTCTCGACTTCGGGGCTTTGAAAGACCTTGGCCACGAAGGCACCCAGCGGCGCCAGCAGGCGTTCGGCGCGCAGAAGCGCTTCCTCGACCAGGTTCGCCGACCGCGCCTGATCGGTGGCGCGGATTCCAGTGGTATCGGGCGCCATGTCCGACAGCACGACATCGTAGGCCGCCAAGCCGCACAGCAATTGCTCGTCGGACAGCGTGTAGATGTCGGCCTCGATCACGTGGGCACCCGGCACCGGCAAGGGCAAGGGCAGGCGATCCACGCCTACCACCTTGCCGTGCGGACCAACGGCCTTGCACGCGTACTGCATCCACGAGCCGGGCCGGCACCCGAGGTCGAGCACGCGCGCGCCAGGGTGAAACAGGCGCACGCGCCGGTCGATGTCTTCGAGCTTGTACACGGCACGCGCCGCGAACCCCTCGTTCCGCGCCTTGCGGAAAAAGGTGTCGTGGCGGTGCTTGCGGTCGCGGAGCTGGCCCACCCGAAAAGGCGGCTACTTCTTCTGAGCCGCGGTCTGGCCCTTCTTGGAGGCCTTCATCGGGTTCTTTGACTCGACCTCTTTGATGGCCTGAGGCACGATGTACTTCTTCACGTTCTTCGTGCTGCCCTTGAGGACGACAACGCCGTTGATGGGGCCGGGAACCGAGCCCTTCACGATCACGAGATTCTTCTCTTCCAGAATCTTCACCACCACGAGATCCGAGGAGGTGTAGTTGTTGGTGCCCATGCGCGCGGACATGCGCTTGCCCTTGTGCACGCGGCCGGGGGTCAGGCGGCAGCCGATGGAGCCACCGTGGCGGAAGAACTCGTGCGTACCGTGGGTGTCGGTGTCGCCTGCCATCTTGTGCAGCTTCATGACGCCCTGGTAGCCCTTGCCCTTGGTCACGCCACAAACGTCGACCACGTCGCCAGCCTTGAAGATCTGCCCAGCGGTCAGCACATCGCCAACCTTGCGCTCGGCAACGTCCTTGGCCAGGTCCAGGCGAATCTCGCGCAAGATGGCCGGCATCTTTTCGAGTCCCGCCTTCTTAAAGTAGCCCGACTCGGGACGGGTGATCTTGCGGGTGAGTTGCTCCTCGAAGCCCAGCTGCAAAGCCGCGTAGCCATGCTTTTCGACGGTGCGCTGCCCGGTGACCACGCAAGGTCCAATGGAAAGCACGGTGCAACCCAGCGACGAACCGTCGTCGTGGAAATAGCGGGTCATCCCCAACTTGCGGCCGATCAGGCCCATCTTCTGTGACATTGTGTGCGAACCTCTTGAAAGACGTGGGTTTATAGTCGTCGGCCGACGGAAGGTCAAGTTGTAGAAATCATTGGCCTGGCGATTTGTCTGGCACCTTGCTCTCGATCAGATCCGTGAAATCGGCCGTGAAGGTCAGCGGACCCAAGATCAGCTCGATTTCGCGGTCCAAGGGCGAAGCGTCGGGTGGCGATTCTTGCGCTGTGCGAGGCTGGAATACCAGGTTCAAGTTGGCCGTGGTCGGCGCGTCCCGGTGCTCGGGCCGCGGATACTCGACGGCCCAAGCAGCGTTGCGCACGCAGTTCTCAATGTCGGGATGGCCCAAAGTTGAACTGCGCACCACCGCGTCGTGCAGCTCACCGCGCTCGATGCTGAGTTCGAGCTTCATCCGGCCGCGCAGATAGGCGTCGCCGGCCTTGGCCACCTTGCGCGACAGGTAGCACGCCCGAGCGCGCGGCATGAAAGCGAGCGCGAGGGCATTGCGCAGCACCGTTGGATCCATGCGGCCGTGAACCGCGCCGTCGCTGGGCTTGCTGGTTGCAGCGGGCGCCGGCAGGACCGCGATGGCCATGTTGGCATTGGCGCCCGCCCAAGCGCGGCGCTGGGCCGAGGCAGCCGCAAGCAACGGATCCAGCCAGTCCCGCTTCACCAGTGCCGGCATCGTCTCGGCGCGAACCTCGGCATCGAAGCCACGCGCGCTCACGCGCACCCGACGGTCTTTCGGCAACCGCGCCGGATCGTTGAAGGCGATGCTGGCGCCGCTGCCCGGGGCCAAGACCTCGGCCAGCTTGCCGGAATCCAAGCGCACGTCGAGCCAATCCCCGCCCCTGGCCATGGCGGCGAGGATACCGCTCGCCGTGTCGCCGGCGTTGCCAGGCGGAATCACGCGCACGAGACCGCCGAACTTGCGCGCGAACCGAGCGTATTCGGCGATGGCACCGGGCGGAACCTCGTCGTCACCTTGCTGCCGCACCAGCAGTACCAGCACCTTGAGGTTTCGCTCGCGGGCGCCGGCGAGCGCTTTCTGCATGTTCTCGGCCTTTTGGTTGGCCGGTAGAGCACCGTCGGTGATGAGCACAACCCATGTGGCTCCTGCCCCGTCGTCGCCGCCGGCATCGACCATGGCGCGCGCCCGGGCAAGGGCCAGCGTGACGTCCGTGCCGTTCTCCAGCCGATTGGGATCAGCCGCGCTGGTGAACGCCTCCAGCGCCTCGCGTGTCGGCATGCGCGACAGGGGAAACAGCGGCGTGGCCTCGACGCCGAAGGGAATGGCGTTGAACGGCACCGAGGGCGGCAAGGCCTCGACCAGCCCGCGCGCCAGTGCCCGCTCTGCTGAAACCCCGCCCGGGCCCATGCTGCGCGAGCGATCTACCAGCAAGAGCAAGCGCGCGGGAAGCTCTGGCTTGACAGGCCCGTCGTCGCGGCACACGAGCCCCGCGAGTTCGTACTGCGCGACCGTCTTCGACCGGCCGTTCGTCGTGTCGATACGCGGAACCCGCGCGGCGGCGGCCAGAGCTTGTCCAGCCACACTTCCCGGCGCTCTGGCATAGCGCCATGCGATCTCCCAGGCAGCCCGCGCCGGCGCCGCTGCACGCATGACCAGCGGGCGCGCGCCTGGCCGGATGTCCGCCGGCCGCGACGCCAGGCTGGCCTCGGCCAGCACCAGTCCATCCGGAGACGGCGCGAGGGTGACA